>Ga0114925_10000900_pt1 | contig 14070 bp, 11 predicted proteins | sample SumtaG_2_FD_87287 | JGI IMG/M metagenome (GOLD analysis project Ga0114925, IMG submission 87287) | Deep subsurface microbial communities from Indian Ocean to uncover new lineages of life (NeLLi) - Sumatra_00607 metaG | ecosystem: Environmental > Aquatic > Marine > Oceanic > Sediment | place... | reverse complement strand
CCATCATGTTTGTTTTTTCTTCCTTCTATTTAATTTCAATAGTACACAAAGGGTTGAATAATTCAAACCCTTTAGCAGGATGTCCCGGAATCATTGAATCTGATATATTTCGTTCAAATATCCCTGTTCTATCTTGATAATCAATAACAACTTGATCTTTGTCAGTAAAAGTGACTTTTTGAACAGAATACAAATTCTCAGGTTTACTCTCTCTTTCTTCTGTCTTTTTAGATTCTTTAATTCCCTTCTCGACTTTATCTGTATACTTGGGAATATAAGTAAACTTGACGATTTGTTTACATTTATCTTCTTCTTCCTCTTCCTCTATTTCTCTTACCATTACCCCTCCTCCTTCTTTTTCTTCTTCTTCTTTTATTTTAATCATTCTCCTTTCTTTTTTATGACGATGATGATGCGGAACATAAAAGTCAGGGAACGTTATCCATCTTGCAGTCTTTACTTTAGGATTTAATTTAGCAATGTACATCTTCTTGGTCTTTTTAGATACCATTAACAAGAAATAAGCGAATTCTTTGTGCTCGTAAGATTGCGGCAAGTCTTGAGTACGATAGTAAGGATTTGGAGAACAACCTTGATGATAAACAATACAATTTTTCCCGCCAATGTCTTTCTTATACAAACCATATTTGTAGTCTTTTACCTGAAGAGCACAAGTGTAACTTTTGTAATCTTTCATATCAAGTCCCTTTTTGTATTCAAAAACATTTGACATTTGAATAATTGAAGGTACTCCTATTTTTGGTAAAGTCTCAACACTAGGGTTTGAAATTACAGCCTTAGAATCTTCATCATCACTAATTCTCACTTTGAAGAACCTTGTAGCCTCCCAAGCAACTCTTTTATTGTTTCTGAGTGAAGATTCCAACAAACTGGTATAATACGGATATAAAGAACCTCCGGGCATAACCAAATCTTTCAGAAGATAACCTGATTTCTCTGAGATTACCTTTGAAATTAACTTAGATAATTCGGAATTGCATCCCCTAACACTACTTCTAACCACCAATTTCATTTTTCCATCTTTAGAAAACCCCAAATTAATCCAATCATCTTTATTCAACTTCTGAGTCCAACTTATCACGTCTTTTCCATTCCTCCTTGAAATATGTGGACCAGAACCTTTACTAGAAACCAAGTTTTTCATAATCTTTAGATTGGATTTGCTCACGTGTCCAGGTTTCCCAGATTTTACGTCATACACAGCAGTACAAACTCCAATATTCAAACGATTAAATATTTTGTCAGTTAATGGAGTATCTTCTTCAAACATAATGACGTACCCGTTATTACCATCAAAGTTTGGTCCAAAGAAAATCGTGTTTATTTTGTTATCAACCTCGACGTCCATATCATAAAAAAAATCCACGAGTTCTGGAGGTATGTCTTCTAGCTTAAACATTGGGTTTTGGCCTATCAACATTTCATTCTCTTCTCCTCCAGTATTAGGATTAGCGAAGGCACTATCTATCTTTGCTAGAATTTTGTTTCTTTCATTATTGATAAACCCTTCGACTTTTGATTTGTAACTCATTTTTTTTTTCCTCCCTTATTATCTAAGTTTGTGTTTATGTTTATCTTATAATCCTGTTTATTATTTTTCTAAATTAATTAAAAAGCAATGTGGTGTAAAAAAATGGGGAAAAAAAGAAGAGAAAAGAAGAGAAAAGAGAAAGAAAAGTGTATGATTATTCTACAAAATTTCTTCTTCTTCTTATCTATTATTCATAAAAGAGGTTTTCTATCATAGCTAAACCGTCTTCCATTTCAGAAACATACTTCTCAACTTTGATTCTGTGAATTTTTGGATCAAAATTTTCAATTGTCACCACTTCAAATTTCTCTACCCAAATGTAACCAATGTTCTGGTCAATTGAAGGAATTTCAAAAGAAAGATTCTTTTGTTCATTTCTCAAAATCCTTGTGACGTTGTATCTCGTAAACTTTCTCAAATCAAATTTAGCAAGATGCATCTTTTCAGTAACTCTTTCATACTTTGCAAAGTTATCTACAAGCCACCATTTAATATTCTTATCAGAATTTTGGGCCGATCTAGTTAAGCGAATAAAATTCTTTATTTGTCTCCTGAATTCTTTTCTCTGGTCCTCAAAGTCCTCAAATGACTCGTTCAGCAAAACATTTCTTACGACAAAGTGGAAAAAATCTCTCTGAACCTTACAGTTTATCTTCATATTAGCAAATGTACCTTTAGTTTTCAATTTGTCATCAAAATCGATCCATAGTTTTGAATTTGTATTCAGGTAGATAATCTTCTTACATAACCTTTCAATGCCAAGTTTAGGACCAGATACAATTTCTTTGAAATTCTTTTTGAATCCAAAGTTAAGTTCGTCAACTCCTATTTCAACATATCTACAAATTTGAGTACAAGCTTTTTCAAAAATCTGTTTTGGACAATCAACTCCCATCTTTCCCTTTTTAACCATAATATCAAACCCATCTGTGTGTCCAGCAATTACATCAATGTTATAGAACTTCATATTTTTCCTTTTTTCAGTAACATTAAGAGAAACTGGTTCAGCAAAATTATACACTTCTCCTTTAGAATCCATTTTGAGAGTTTTTGTAAAATTCACAGCAAAATCAAATCTGATTCTTGACATCCATCTTAAAGTCTCTCCGATTGAAAAACTCGAAAACTCGAATTGGAATTTTTTAGAAGGTATCATCGATAAACAACCTGTTACTGACACCATAACTTTCTTAACGGCCTCTTCTTTAATTTTCAAATTCAATTGGCCTTTAGCTATTTTATTTTTCAAAGAACATCTTTTATCATATTGTTCCTTTAACAACCTTACTAATGGAAGATTGTTCAATGGAAGATCATTAACAAATCCCAAACTAACTTTCCCAATTTTACCGTGAAGTATTCTCTTGTCAGTCAATGAACTCAAATCCTTTCCTCCATCTTTGGAAAATAAGATATTCACAAAGTCTAACTTTGCTCCAAAAATAATACCAGGATAATTATTGCTAAAATCAATCGTACCAGAAGAATTTGTGACCAGGTTGTAAGTTGGTTTTATGGTTCTCCCTCCTCTGTTCATATCGTTTTTTACTTTATCAACGAACATGTAAACAGAGTCTGGTTCGCAATCTTGATAATTCTTAGTTGGGCAGTTTACGTAATGAGAACAGAGGTTCTTTCTATCCACAACATCCATGTTTGTACAAATCGTAGCATCTTCTCTCTTCATCTGAGCCAACATTCTCAGCATTTTTCCTTTAAAAATTGCAGATTGACCAGATAACCATATTCTCTCTGGACTTACATTCCATTCACTTGATCTTTCCAAAGTTTTTTCAACAACTTGTTCATTCGAAACGAATATAATCTTGTTGCTACAATCAATAAACAGTTTTCCCATAATATCAACTTTCAGCATTCCTTGTTCATGGCTTACAGCTTTGGATGTCAATATTTTTGCAACTTCCCAGTTTTTAACAGAACTAAATTCCGAAGGATCTTCACTGTGTTCAACATATCTTTTCAAATGCTCAAAACTGCAATTCAAGGCATCGACGATTCCTTTCTGAGAGTAATAAGAATTTGCATAATCATACAAATCTATAATTGTTGTGAACTTAAAAATGTGATCATATTTTGAAACGTAAGCTTTCTTACCAGGAGGTGTTCTACTTGAAGGTCTTGAAGGTTTTGTAAAATCGTAAAGGTTTTTAGCTTGAGAAGTATCGATAAATAACTTTGGAGACCCCAAATCTATTAGTCTCTTAAAAACATACTTGAGTGAGTCAAATTTCAAACTATCAGTTATCTTGAATCCAACCAAAAAATCGGACTTTGCTATGTGTGACAACAGACATTTCAACATTTCAATTTCACCCAGGTTTTTGTTAGAATTTCTATCACTACTATCTTTGAATATCATCAAATCATTAAAACCAATAGGACTTGGATCAAAATCAAACTTAATTTTTGAAAGTATTATTTTCTCAATTCCAACAAGTTTGTGATCTGATAAAGAATAAGTCGCTTTGCATATAAGCACCATGTCTATAGGATCCCCGCCCCCATTTCTTCTGTAATTCCTCTGAAAGTCAGATCCGCTCAAGAAACGCTCATCAATTACCTCGTTTGTTTTCATACAAATCGGTTGTCTTTTCTCTCCAATGATTGATAAAGAAATAAGCTTGAACGAAGTTATTGTAATCACAAATGCTGGGAGAGATGTCAAAATCTTATTTGGGACTTTTTCATCTTTACGACCAACAAAGCGCAACAAGTCATAATAGTTCATGTTGTAGTAATTTCTAATTCTATCCATGTCATTCTGAAGCCAGTTCATAGAATATACAAAAGAATTAACAGCATCGTCTGAACTTACAGCCCTTAAAACTTCTCCTACTTTAATGCCAGTATCAGCGCAAAATCTTTCGAGCATTGTAATGTTGGTTTCACAAAAATTAGCCTTCTTTCGTTCTCTGACATACCTCATCAATCTGAATCGATCAAATTCAGTCGCAAGGGATATTTTAAGGAATGACGATGGGTTATCTTGGTAACCTCTCAAGGGCTTTCCTCTCACTAACTTCATGTCAACAATTCTTATGTTTAATCTCATAAAATCAGTTGAAAAGATTTCAGTAAACATAACTTGTAATTCTTTTTCGTTAAGAGAATCAGAATTATTGAATCTATAGTAAAAGTATGGGTAACACTTGTATATATTCCAGAGAATTCTAACACCTTTAGAATTGCGTCCAATGATTGAAACAATTCCAGGGTCTAAACAAACGTCTTTGATTTTAGTAACATAAAATATATCATTGTTCTCAGAAATCTTTCTTCTTTGCTTACTCGGTTCGCCGCTATTCCCATCTTTTACATCAAAACTAGCTCTTGACCTTTTCATAGTTGTTTTCTCTTTTGTTTCTCAAGTTTTTTTTGTCACCCCCCACTCCGGGTCAACAAACCAAGTTTCAGAGGGAGGATTTTTTAAAAAAAAAAGAAGAAGAATAAGGATTTGAATGAAAAGAAAAAGAGAACAAATGACTGAAAATGATTCGGATATCGTAAATAGACCAAGAAAGAAGAAGAGAAAGCTCAAAGAAGAAGAAGAAGAGAAATGTGTTGTTAAAAAAGAGTATATTGAAGATAATGATGAAATTTATTTTGATGAAATTCCAAAACTCCATCTTCCAAAAGTAAAAAGAGTAACTGCGTCTTTGTTTTCAATATTGAATGGATGCATTCGCATAGAGGAAGACTTTAAAAACAAGTTGGATAAAATCAAATGCTTCTTTTGTAATGAAATAATTCTTTGTATTATTATTACTTCCAATAATTTGTCGAAGTCAATAAATGAACTGTTGTAAGTTCTTAGTTGTTTTTTTGATACAAAAAAAAAAAGAGAATCAAAGTTTTCCCCACTCTTTATTTAGCACATTATTACATAAGTCCTCCTTCTTTTTAAGCAATATTACCACTTCTTTTTTTTTTTTTTAACAATCCTTACAAAATTTGAATGATTTCCAGCAATAGCGAACACTTTACCTCCTTCTATCCTAAAAGCACAACCGCCTAGATCGTTTGTCAAGTATCTTCTAAACTTTTTCTTGATTGGAGCTCCTGGACAAATAGGGTTTCTAATTATATACTTCTTTGGAGTTTTAAACATTCACTCTATAAATTTTTTATCCCACTTCTCAAATTTTTTTTGTCCCCCGTCCATCCCCCTTATAACCGAAATTTAAGGGATAGCCAGAGAAGGTAGTTTGTAGTTTCTAAAAATATATATTGATTCTTCCAGCACTTTTTTTTATGAGAGTTACAGCTACAATTGCAAATGGACCTTAGTATACGATCAATTCTCAGAATTTTATCATTTGTTTCAAACTACTACCAACCTTTACAAATTGAGTCTTCTGAGAATAAAAACAAAGAATTGTTCGTTGTTTTAACAGTACCTCACGCAAAATGTATTAGCACTGTAGAACACAGTTGCGATTTCCTAGCTGAAAAAGCAGCAAATGTTTTGAAATCAGAATTTGAGAAACTTGGAATTAAAGTTCATGTTGAAATTGGAGATTTGAACAGAACGTTTTGTGACTTGAATAGATATCGATGTACAAAAACTGGTTTGAGAGAAGTAAGAAAGACTGGGTTTAGGAAACGTATAAGAAGTGTTATAAGAGAAAACAGGAGTGATTACAGAGTTGTTGTTTTCGATGTTCATTCTTTCCCAAAAAGACCTGGTGTGTGGAGTGAAAACTATGACGTTTACACTTTGTTTGACAATAATGTGGCAGAAGATTTTGCAAGACATTTTATAAATATATTGAACAGATCAGTTTTTGATACTACAGACAAAATTTCCGCAATAAATATTGACGGAAATAACAATGATATCATGGATGAAATGTTAACTATTGGAATACCTTGTTTTCTAGTAGAGTTTAATGAAAGTCTTGGAAAAATGGAAAGAAAATTAAGATTTATTTGTGAAAATTTTTCTTCAGGTTTACTTTCATTTGATTTTTCAAGTTTGTAAATAAACAAATAAATATATAATGGAAAAAAAAAATCAGTTCCCGGGTATATTTCGGGGTCTAATTCTTAATTTTTCTTGTTGTCCTCCTCCTCCACCTCCTCCTCCACCACCGCGTTTTTGTTGTCTCCCCATTCCCATTCCCATAGAAGGTCTTTGTTGAGACATTCCGGGTCTACCACCGCCACCGCCACCGCCCATACCTCTCATTTGTTGTTGCATCATCATGTATTTTTCAGGATTTGCTTGCATATCAATATTTTTCTTCATAACTCGCTCATTGATCCAATTACCCCCTTGTTTTTGTACTCCTTCAAACAGTTGTTCTTGACTTATTTCCTTCAGTGGAACATTGAATATATCACTCATAATATCCTTGTAATGCGAAGGTTCTATTGCTCCTGCATAATAAAAAGCATCTAACCTTTCAAATCCAGGTCTTACTATGAACGGTCTCACAATGAATTTTATTTCCAGATCATAAAGTAAGTTCAAGTTCTCTACTTCATCATCATTCAGTGGATTTCTATTTTTCATAGAAGGAGGAGGAGGCCTTTGTCTCCGTTGTTTTTGTTGTGGTTGTCTAATAGGTTGGTTCAATTTATATCGATCAAGATTTCTATTAAAATTGTAATTGTTCCTTGGTTGGTGTTGTTGCTGTCTAAATTGAGGTCTATTTTGAGGTTGAGAATTTGGTATTCTATTTTTATCAAAAGAAAATCTGGAACTAGCAACTCTGTTTGTGTTAATATTCCCATTCCTTCTGTAGATTGGCATCAATCGATTTCCAAGGAACTTATTACCTTTTATCTTTCGATTCAGTACCAACAACTCTAAATGAGAATGTCCATAAATTCTCCAGTAGAGTTCTTTGAAAAAATTTTCGTAACCTTCAAGTTCTTCGTTTGCAGCGGTTGAAACAAATAATTGCGATTGAACCAAAAACGCATCTGAGGTTGACTTATATGGATCTCTAGACCAAGGTTTAAACACTGATCCTAGAATTGCACTTAAAAACCTTTCAAACTCCTCTTGCATCATGTCAACTTTCACTTGGAGCTCTTGAATTCTGTAGTCACGAAATTTCTGACCTGGCAATAATTTGAATTGCATTCCTCGCTGTCTTGGCCAATAAGGTTCTTCTTTAGAAAACGTATAATCCAATTCTGTCAAAAATTTGTTTCCAGTATTTTTAAAAGTATGTGAGGTCGATATTTCCATACTATGAACATCGTCTCTCATTTCTGTATCAGGATCAACTGACTTTTGCCTCATATCCTCTTCTGCAGATGTCTGAATTCTAATTTTGTTAATCTCTTTTATCATATTGATCTGATCCTGAGTTTTGGGAAGTTCTGCTTCCAAAATCATTGGGAAATTGAATTTTCTATTCTCTTGCATTTTCAATAGATTCTCGTAGTGTTTCATTTCTTTGAACTTTGGCAGAATTTTGAAAAGTCTTGACTTCAAATTTCCAAAATAATCGGGTTCCTTCCCATTTATTCTGAAAAATAACATCTTGGGATCGTATTTCAAACCTCCAGAGGTCATTCTCTTAGATTTGAATTTCCTTGTGTTTTCATGATTGAATTTTGATACCCAAAAATAAACATTCCTGTTCTTTTTGACATTGTAAGCAACAAATATCCTCCCAGTTTTTGGATATGCAACAAACGGATATATGAAGTTCCCCTTTTTCAGTATTTTGTAAGGTATAACACCTCTTGTATGAAGCCACGATATCCCGAAGGACGTTAATTCTTTAATCCATATCTTCTTGATCTCATTATTTATATCCGGTAGACTGTTGAAAGATCTCCCATACTTATGATTCGACAATTTTAGTTTAACTCCCATCTTCATTGCTCTACCTCTAAAATGTCTAGTCTCTATTTCGTAAACAGGATTGTTGATAATTTGATCTACCCAATAGCATTGTTTCTGATTAAGATGACACGGTTCAGTAATGTCAATCTTTTCAGTTAATAAATCATATTCCATCACAAGAAAGGTATTTGTATGTGTATGTTAGTGAGTAGTAGTAATAAATTAGAGCAATATATTAAGTTAATTTTAAATTGTTGTACATTCCGAATTCATTTATGGAAAAATCATCTTCGTTATTCCTTTCCCTAATCCTTCTCATGTTCATTATTTCAGTCAAAGATATGTTCTGAGCTTTCATTTGATTTTCACGTTGACTAAAAAACTCATGAGACATCCCCTGAGGTACGTAATTTGAACTTTTCAATGCAATTTGAGATTCAGAAAGTACATTAATTGGATTGAATTTGAAAGAGGTATCTCCTTCTAACTGTTCAAATTTCAGGGTTTCGTTTAAAAACTTCTGGTATAACTTATTATCCCTTTTAGATGCGACGTCTCTTCTATTCAACAGTAATATTTTGGAAATTTCATCTTTGATGTTGAATTTTTCAAAATCTATTTCTATGATTCCATTACAATTCACATAAATAATGTACATCCACACAAATAAACAATACCGAATATCATGATTGCAGTAATACGGAATTTTCTTGAAAATTACAACAAAGTTCATTGGTGTGGCTTGTTTGATAATAGGAGACCGATTACTTGTATTCATAACTTTGACATCAATCTCCGGATTACTTTCGTAAACCTCATGTAACAGAATTACAAAGTGTTCTATTGAAACTCCATCTTTTGTAATACCATTTAGCCACTTTGAAAATACCTTTATGTAGATCACATTCTGAATTGTATGAGCTCCGTACATATATTGGCATTGAAATTTTGGATTCTTCAGTAAAGTTTTTGTAATTTTTTCCGAAAATACCTCCTGAGTTTTCAGCCAAAATTGGAACCCTTGTTGAATGTAGAATATGTTAGTCATAAAATCTTCAACAAAAACTTCAAATGTTTCTCGTAATGCGTTTTTTTGATAGGCTCCGTAATCCTTTTCTTTATGGTTCTTAGAATAGTACCTCTCTTCTTCTATGAGATTTATACTACAATCTTCATGTGGTAATGAAGACTCAATTACTCTAGCACCACTCTGTTCCAAATTTGTCTCATCATCTTCAAAACTCCTGTAAATCTCATTCATAATCTTATCGACTCTTTCATTAAACTTAAGAATGTAGTTGTGAATGAATTCATATGTTTCCGGAAGATGATCTTGCATTACGTCAGACTTTGTATCTACATTCTTCACGTACCTTGTCCAAAAGTCATTCACATTTGAATTGATTATTTCATTGTATTCTGAAAACCCTGGTATCAAAGAAACGTAGATTAGCTCTTCTGAAATCTCCTCAATAAACGGGATCATAACTTCATCGTGATAACTTATTCTCTCTTTGATAAATCTTACAAAAAACGATTCGATTTTTTGAATCGAATGATCAATATTCCAATTTCTGTAAAAAACGCTGTTTCTTGGTACACAATTACGAGCACTAACGTAATTTGACTGGTTAAACAGATGGTTGTGTGTCCAAAACCTAATCAGATGGATCAAATGAGTTGAAATTCTCAAAAACGTTCCATTTATCCAATACTGGTTAGGTCCTAGTTTCATTCTATAAGCCAGACAATCTGCTGCGTCAACATCAAAGATTTCTATTAAAAACTCATCCATTCTCGTTAGAAGCAATTCTATATAGTACATTGTGTGAACCCTAACCTTTTTGTTTACGAACAAATGAAAGTCTATTTGCTGATTGTGAAACAGAAATTTTATAGCATTCATCAAATTCTTCAAACTTAACTTGAGTATAACCACATCGTTGTTCAGAATGATAGATTTTGGTAGGTACTTTAGTTTTGATGGGCTTGTTTCATAAATAGAAGGTAAGGTTTTTAAGATCCCAATTTCATCTTGTGTCATATCAAAAACGTTTTTGTACCAAAAGTAGGCTTCTCTTTGATTTCTAATACTTTGTAAGGCAGAGTTTTCATTTCCTAATGTTAATTCCATCAAAATTCTATGCATCCTAGACAATTCAAATATGTAATGTAAGGATATTTTGTCGCTGCTTCCTGGTATTTCATCATTCAAACCAACACCACCTTTGTAATTTGTAATGAAAAAGTTTGACCAGACACAGTACTTTGAAATAATAGACTTGACTTTTTCATTGTTCATGCCAATCAAATTCTTTTTTAAAACAACTTCGTTATACAAAACTCTCAACTCTTCTGTAATTTTGAGAAGATCTTTCATGATTAAAAGTTTCTTATTTCCATTAGACATTTTTATTTCATCTCGGATAACAAAACCGTGTTCGCATTCTTTGATCTTACTCAGTATTTTGGATTTTTCTAATTCAAAATTAGAAGTGACTTTAATATCGTCCATATTACAATCGCCGTCGCCACCGTCAAGCCTGTCATCAAATCCAAATATATTTTTCACAAGAGAATCGTTTTTGTACATACCATGCGCATTCGTCTCAACTTCTTTGATTCTAATACTATCATAGTGAACCAAACTCCAAATTTCCTTTGTTCCAGCACAATGATTTCTCATTATTTCATTAAAACTTACGACCTTTCGTTTTTTAACTCTTCTATTATTCTTAGGCTCTTCAAATATCTTTCTTTTCATCTCAAATTGATACTGTTTAATTCTTAGAATTTAACAAAGAAATAACTAATTTTTGAAATTTCATTTAAAATATTATTAAGAAACAATTCCAACTAAATCCAAAAGGGGTAGGAAGGGTAGAAGAAGAAGAAGAAGAAGAAAGGAGAATATGTCTACATTTTCTGAAAAATTGATGAGAGAAAGAGAACATGCCAAAAAGGTATTGTCGGATGTAAATTTGAACGTACTATCTTCAACCGAAATTGATATGGTTACATTTGCGCATGAAGTTTGCAATACAATTTATGAAAGTGTTAAAGCAAAAACAAATTTGAATATCAAAGCTACAGAGATTTTCTACACTTACCAAACATTATGTCTTTACATCCGAGAATCTATTTTTGAAAAATTAGGGGTTCATCTTGTAAAAAGAGACCACATCAAGAACTTTACTTATATAAGAGAATTGAAAATTAACTATTTTTTCAGTCTTGATGAAACAGTCAAAGATTCACTTAAAAGAATTGTTAAACAGATAACAGAGGCAATCCTAAAACTTGAAACTAAGGAAAATGCGAAGCATGTTAGTGCTTATAGGAGGCGCGGTTTGTTGGAAAATTCAAACGTCGCATATTACTACGGAATAAATCAAACTATGAATTACAAGGACATTTTACTTGCAATTCTTGACAAAGTGGCGATTATGAATAAGTCAAGTAGAGAATCTTTGAAAACCAGAGGAATTGTTCGTTTAGAAACAATTGTTGAAAGTACCATTCTACAGGCATTGAGATACAAATTAAAAACAAGGAAAGAACTATTTGAATTTTTTTATAACACATCGTTATTAAATAAAGTTGTAAGATGCATAAACAACAGAGCGGATTTAACTTAGACAATCTTTCTTTCTTTTTTTTTTCCTCCCCTTTCTTTCGTATTTGCGTGTTCAGTCTCAATCTCATTCTTTCTTCAATCTACTAATCGAAATATTTCCATTTCCTCTGTTACATCTTCCTCCTCTTCGTTTTCTATTGTCAATATTCTTTCTGTGGTCTTTGGCAAAAATTTCTACATGTATCATTAGTCCTTTAAATATTTTGAATAACGCAAGTAGTAAAATAAAGAATAGAATTAAGGATGCAGCGGAAAACACAATAACCCCAATTAACGTTGTTTTGTTAGATATATCTGGAAATGAAAATTTATTCCAAAACGACCTTCCTTCCCAAATGTACTTAACGTCATTGTCATCTACCGTACTCATCTTTCTCTCTTTCTTTATCTTTATCTCCTTCCTCACTTTTTTTTTTTTTTTTCTTTTTTTTTTTTTTATGAAAAAATTTTAATATTACAAAAATTTTTTTTTAAATAAAAAATCGCCACTTTGGAACAGCAATAAAAAGAAGAAGGGGGGAAAAAAAGAGAGAGGGGATGAAGTAACCTTTTTCTACGAACATAAAATTGTCGAATTATTTACTTTTGACCAAAAAGAATAGATTAATTTTAGGAAAGATAAATATGAATCATAGAGGTAAAGATCCAAAAAAAGTAGGCCATGGTGTTTATTTTTTCAATCCCCATGGAGGTTATCCTACTACAAAACCCGGCTTTTTACATGCGTACAATAAAAATCCAGGATATGTCAATCCAATTCGAGAAAGAAGAATGATGATGGGACCAAAATACAGAAATATTGTTCAAAGGCTACTCATTGAAGCGTTTTTCACATTCATAAGCGCAATTGTGTTTTCATATACATTTGGTACTGGATTAGGCGGAGTTGTAGCAAGAGGCCTTGTTACAACAGCCCTAGTGTATTTGCAATTTAGAAGAAGTGGAGCTTTCTTCAATCCCAGCCTTGTACTAGCAACTTTAGTTTCGTGTTATGATGGGAAATTGGGAAGGTACACTCAAGAAAGACTTTGGACAGCACTTTTGTACTTAATTGCAATACTTATTGGAGCTGTCATTGGATTTGGATTAGTATTTTTGATTACCGGGTTTAGTACTCCAGATTCCCCACTTCAACTAGTGATGAACCTTCCAAGCTCAATTGTTATTGACTTAATTGTGATTTTCACGTACTGCTTAATATATTTAGGAGCCACCTATTCAGATTTGGGAATGTCTTACAAAGGAATGCCAAACCATTTTTATGGAATTGCAATTGGATTTGGTTACATTGGACTCGGAATTGCATTTGAATCAATTACTGGGGGAGTTTTAAACCAAGTTAATGCGTTTGTAACAAATATATGGAGAGGAATTGCGACTTTGGACCCTTTGTTTATTGGAACAGGATTTCTTTATTTATTGATACATAGTTTAGCCGCATTAGCTGCGGGGTTTCTTTTTAAAGCTTTTACAATAACAATGGATCGTGATAAAAAAATGAAGTATTACAAATAATAGCAATAGTCTGTCTTTAATTTAATACTTCTACAAAAATTGTTTATTTTTAGTAAAATTCTTCTAAAAATTCCCGACTTGAAATAAATGTTTACGTAGTGAACAGTGTGAAATGGACAAAACCAATCAAACATAATAACAGTGTCATTCTTCCCAAAATTTTCCTTCACAAACTCTTCAAGTTTAGACCTCTCTGATCCCAACTTCATCTCATCCGAATCAAAACAATCAATCATTAAGCATTCGTTGTATATTCCAAGGGAGTAACCCAACGAATTTTCAAATCTCAGACATATTTCGTGGAAACCCTTATTTGAATTTGAATTTGTTCTTTTCAAAATTTTGTCATAAACCTGTAAAGCTTTGTTTTTTTGAAGTACAAGTGAGTATAAAGATACATGAAAGAATGCGATCAAAAAGTATATTGAAAACTTCATTGTTGTTTCTCGAAAGACCGTTGAGTTTTGATATTAAAATATAAACAATTTTTTTTTTAAAAGAAGGAAAAAAAAAAAGCCTGTCTACATCATCATATTTCTT
>Ga0114925_10000899_pt1 | contig 14082 bp, 35 predicted proteins | sample SumtaG_2_FD_87287 | JGI IMG/M metagenome (GOLD analysis project Ga0114925, IMG submission 87287) | Deep subsurface microbial communities from Indian Ocean to uncover new lineages of life (NeLLi) - Sumatra_00607 metaG | ecosystem: Environmental > Aquatic > Marine > Oceanic > Sediment | place... | reverse complement strand
CCCGGAGACACCTGCGGCGTAGCCGCCCCAGATCTCAACGGCACCGCCGTCGATTGCAGCCGTGGCGCTTCCGGCAGCGTAGATGGACACCTTGTCAGGCGTTGCAGAAACGATGTTGCTGCCCTGGAATCCGACACCAGTCAGCGTATTGATGAACAGCTTGCCGTCTGGACCAGTAACGCTCTGCTCAACTCCGGCAATGGCTAGGCTTATGGAGTCATCTGAGTCCTCGAACCAACCGGAGTCGGCGTCACCGAATGCAAGCGTCGGCGTGGCTACCTCGTCAACTTGGGGGAGGATCAGGTGCTCGCCAGCCACCAGCGCATGGATCTGCTGGCGTGTTTCGCGTTTGTCCTCGGTGTCGCCGGCCTGGCGCACGCCGAAGCGATCGGTCGGTGCAGCGGTTACGACCGGATCCAGTTGCGGAATAGTTTTGTCAGACATTAGGGTGCCCTCCTAATCGTTGATCTGCAGCACGTCTCCCGCGTCGTTTATCAGCCGGTTGTCGAATGAGTCATTGGACAATAGGTTCATGATCCCGCCGCCTGGTTTGCCGTCCGGATCCAGTTCCAAATTCTTCGGGCCCTGGCCAGTGGCCAGGATGTCGCCGCCATCGTAGTGGCCGAGCCCGCCCTTGCTGAGCTTACTGCCGCCCAGGCTCCCCATCAGCCAAGCAGCCCTTTGAACCAGGCCACGATCCTCGCCTGGGCTCGCGCGGCCCATTTCGGTTGCGGCCAGCACCAACCGATGACGATCCCGATGCCGATCAGAATTGCTGTTTCAATCATGGCTCACCTCCGTAGCAGCCAGATGCAGATCACGAATAACCCGATAAGGAGGGCGAGGAAAAGGATCCGCTTTATACGGTCCCAATCCCACCCCCCGTTGGGGGGTCCGGCGGTGTCACGTCGATCAGCACATCCGCCCAACCTGGGTGCTGATACGGCGTCGACTCGTTGCCGACCTCGTCCAATGCGGTGTTGACGAACTCGTACCGGCCCTCGGCCAGGTCGCCTTCGCCAATGAGTACTTCGGGCGCCGTCGTGGGAAAGAACGGCGGCAGATCTGACGGATCCTCGGCGGCGTCCACGAGAGTCGCCAGGTCACTGCCGGGCGCTCCGTAGTACCAACGCCAGGCTGTGACGCCCTGCTCCGGCGGCGGGTCGTCGACCCACAGCCGCCATGTTCTAGTCTTCGCCATTACTCGATACCTCCCCCTCCGGACGGGTTGACTGCGATGAACAGCACCCACGGTTCGCGGGCGCCTTGCGCGATGAATGAATCCGCCCAGTCCGAACAACGATCGGCCTCGGGCATACCAGGGTCGCAGGCCTGCACTTTGACCTGGTAGTGACCGCCGAGACCTGGCGTCCAGAACGCGACCTCTTCGGCCACCGCGGTCTGTTGCGTCGTGACCAGGTTCCCGAGCGGCCAGGTACGGACCTCGGCCACGTAGTACATCTCGGCGCGACGGAACATGTCATCCGGATCCGGCACCCAACTGAAGGTGCGCTGATCGCCGGTGTAAGCGTAGATCGTTTTCGCATCGAGGATCTCACAGCCGCCGGCATCGAGATCGGTCGTGCAAGTTTGGGCGGCAGCGAGGTGGCTCCAGGCGACCATCACGGCAGTGACGCAAAGCACCCGATTTAGTTGATAATGCACCATACCTTCCTCGCTGCCATTGAAAGATGGAAGAGCGCGCCAGCAGAGGATTGCTTAGCTAGGCGTTGATCTGAAGTGTTAATCCTCATAGACCGCGCTCTCCCAAAACTACATGCCGGCCGCTTCGCGCAGCTTGTGTTTCTCGGCCCGGCCCTTGGCCTCGGCATCGAGCGTTTCCTGTTCGTGGATCCGGATCGCTTCCTGGACGGCTTCGATCCTCTCTCGGTCGTAGCCGAGGGCTTCGCAGACAACCTCTGCCGCACGACTCTCCGCCTCGTCACGTATGTCGAGGAGCTTGCGCGCCAGGTCGTGCCTGGCGATCTCTTCGTCGTTGTCTTTGGGGGTGAGTGGGTAGCGGAGCGACGTGTACAGACGCAGGGACAGCGTGAACCCGTCGAGCCGGATGTTCATCAGGCTTTCTCTTGCATCGCCTTCGATAGCCGGCCGGATTTTTGGTCGGCCGCTACGAACTCGGCGGCGACCTCTTGGGATGGCCCGTCTTTCTTACGAGCTTTCTCGGGGTTGTGCGCCATCATGGCCATGTAGCGCGCCTGTTTGTTCGACCTACTCGGCATCGCGGTGCCCTCCACGATTTGAACAGGCGAAGATTAGCGCATCGGCTTACGTATGACCACCCTGGAAAATCATTGCGCCGATGTAAACGACAACAAACCCGACCACTACGAGCGCGACGATCGTAACCAACACGCCTAAAAAAAACTTACCCATGACTGACATCCTCCGGTGTGACATCGATGATCTTTTTGCCGGCGGCCTCTTCCAGCTCCTTCATCCAGTTCTCCAGGATCGCATCCGGCACGCCGGACAGATCGATCTTGTGATGCTTCGTGATACGTGACTCCAGGATCAGTCGATCGTTGAACATGCCCAGGTGTCGACCGAGGTCGCCGGCGGCGCCACGTTTGTCGTAGAACGTGTAACGATAATCGAACGCGGGCCCGTCGTCGGTCTCGATGCGTTCGCGGTCCCAGGTTTGGATCGCGCGCGCCTGGTCATCGGTCAACTGATCGAGCGGCTTGCCGATGCACACCGCGACTTTATCGACCATCACGACCTCGATGTAATCCTTGGGATTGTAAAACCCGATCCGCGCCAGCTCGTCGGCCACGCGATCGACGGTGATCTCGAACTTCTCCTGGAGCCGGCCGTTCTTTTGCGACTGGAGCGACAGGCAGTACGGCTCCATCGTTTTGATCATGCCGGCGGCATCGCTGCGCGCGGATTTTTCGGAGAAGCCGGCGGTGATCGCGGCCGTGTATTTATTCATGCCTTCGACGACATGATAAAAGGCCAGCAGCCGCTGTTTCTCGCTACGTGGCCAACCGTCCGTATTGCCCGGAATTACGTCCTGCTGAGCCAAAGTCGAACCACCTCACGAGTATTGTGCCGTCCTGGACCGGCATCAACTGGATCCGCTGGGCCTCCTCGATGTCCAGCCCGATGTCGCGCACCGCCTGCAGCGCCGACTCCATCCGCGTCCACCCGGCCGCGCGAACTTTCCCCGCCGGCAACCGGATCTCGATTCGGGTGCAGAGGATCTTACCGCGGATTGCTTCGATTTTGTGAGCCACGTCACACCAGGAGCTTGACTTGCTGTAGTTTGCTGTAGTAGATTCTCAATCGAGGGTAGCACAACGCATGAACCACACCGTCACAGATCTCGTCAACGCCGGCGCCATCTTCTACGTCTCGCACTCCGGCGGCAAAGATTCCTAAGCACAGTATCACGTCGTCCGACGCCACGTCCCCGACTCGCAAATCGTCGTCGTTCATGCCGACCTGGGCGAGATCGAGTGGACAGGCGTCAAGGAACACATCCGGGCCAACATCGAGCACGAGCTGAACGTGGTCCGGGCCGTCTGGAAAGACGGATCCGAAAAGGATCTCTTCGGCATGGTCCGCCGGCGCCGCGCAACCCTGGACGCCCAAGGCAAGGCCGACGCGCCAGCCTGGCCGTCGAGCGCCGCCCGGTTCTGCACCAGCGACCTGAAGCGGGATCCCATCTGGAAATTCATCCGCCGGCATTCCAAAGAGGCCGGCGCGAAGATCGTCGTCAACGCCACGGGCCTGCGCCGCGAAGAGTCCGGCGCCCGCGCCAAGCGCATCGAGAAGAACGGCGAGCTGTACATCAACAAGCGGCAGAGCAACACGGTCCGGGACGCCTGGGAATGGCACCCGGTCGCCAACCTGACCACCGCCGAGGTGTTCCAAGTCATCGCCGACGCCGGCCAGGAAGCGTTCTGGAGCTACGCGGCCGGCAACGAGCGCCTGAGCTGCGTCTTCTGCATCTTCGGGTCCAAGGGCGACCTGGCGAACGGCGCCAAGCACCGCCCCGAGCTGGCCCGGAAGTACATCGAGCTGGAGAGCGAGGTCCGCTCGACCCTGTTCCACGGCGAGAGCCTGGCTGACCGGCTCCCAGGTGAGTTCAAGGGCATCAAAATAGTGACCTGAGCACTTGACCTGCTGTACTTTGCTGTAGTAAGCTACATTCATTGAGGGTAACGATAGGAGTGCGATGGAGAGAGAGCGGTTACTGAAAGATGTACGGGAAAAAGAACTTCCCCGATGACCCCGCTTCCTCGCCCCTCGCACCCCTTCCACCGGAGACACCGAATGAGCAACCTGACCAAAAAAGTCGACGAGATTGGCCGCCTCAAGGCCGAGATCGCTGACCTCACCACGCTGAAGCGCGACCTGGAAGACGAGCTGATCGAGTCCGGCGAGACCGAGATCGAGGGCCGCCTCTTCCGCTCCACCGTCTCGCACTTCTGGGCCAAAAAGGTCGACTGGAAAGGCATCGCCGCCAAGCTGAAAGCCAGCAAGCGGCTGATCACCGCCAACTCTTCCGAGACCGAGATCTGGCGCGTCAACACCAACGCCCGCAAGCCCGCCTAACCTCCCGCCTGGAGCACGAACCACATGAACCCGATCACCGTACTTCCGAACCACATCGAACACTTCCGCACGGCCGACAGCCGGCGCATAGTCGCCAGCCGGCCCCAGGACGATGGCAGCTTCGAGCTGACCTTCCAGGTCTACGAACCCAGCGGCGACGAGACCCTGCAGCACGTCGAAACCTACCCGACCGAGTACGTCGCGCTCTGCCACATCAACCTGTTCCTGCTGTCGCTCTTCCTGGTCGACGGCCAGGGCTACGATTCCTGGATCAACCAGCAGGTCCGCGAGTGCCAGGTCGTCGCGATCAAGCGCACGCGGTTCCGGATCTGGTTTCAGATGCCGAATTGCGAGCAGTACGGCTGGCGCCACTACCGCTCGATCGGCCCGTGGGACTTCCTCCCCTTCTGGGAAGAGGAGCAGTACCAGGACCTCAACACCGGCGGCAAATACGCCCGCTGGATTTACTAACCGGAGCACGAACCATGAAGACATTCGCAGCATTTTTCGCCAGTGGCCTGGTGGTCAAATTCAAGAACACCAGCGAGTTCCTGGCCCAAGCCGCCGCCCACCGGTACGCAGTCAACAACGCTGAGTACCTGGAGGTCGTGATCCCCGTCATCGACGTTGAGTACATCTCGGAGGTGGCCTAATGAACAACGCCACACACACCGAAGCACGCCGCGCGATCAAACGCGCTGACTACGAGAAGACCCACAACAGCGCAGCCTGGATGCCGGTCTTCGCTGACGTGGTGCTCGACGGTGAGAAAGTCGGGCATCTCAGCTCAGATGGCTATCTCAATCAGACCTGGACCTTCCACCCGACCCCTGGCAGTAAGCGCATGTACAAGCGCAAGCTCGCCCTGGAAGAGGTCCTGCCGAAGTGGGCCAGCGAGGCCGAGGTCGGCCCGTTCAAAACCTTCCGCGAACTGAGCGACGAGATCGACGCGGCCAAGCCAAAACCCCCGAGCGTCTACGATGCGATCGAAGACGACTCATTCCCCGGCAACCCGATCCCGTTCGCCAACGGCCTGGCGGACCACGTCCGCGAGCACGGGACCGATTCAATCCGGTCAGACGAGGCCAAGCGGATCCTCTGGATCCTGATAGGCCAGGCCTACGGCCAGGTCGCGAAGATCGACCTGGTGGACGAGTGGAACCGGCTCACGAAACGCGGAGGCACCCAGTCATGAAAAAGTTCTACCCCCTGGCCGACCTTTACGGCTCTCTCAAAGAACAGCGCCACCTGCGCGCTATCCGCACCGGCGAGTTCCGCGCGCCCAGGAAGGGCGAGTGGTACCTGTCCGGCGCCATCGTCGAGGCCTACCGGGCGCCCAATGACCTGACCCCGGAGTACCAGATCGCCAAGATCGTCCGGGTCGAGACCGAGACCATCACCCGCATCGTCGAGGAGTACTGATCATGAGCTACAAAATCGTCAGACACTTCCACGGCGAGGTCGGCAACGACGGCCACCTCAAGAGCTGGAAGCGCACGATCGAGCGCGGGCTCACCCTGGAGCAGGTCCAGGAACACTGCAACGATCCTGAGACCAGTCACGACACCTGCACCCTACCGGCCAAGCGCGCGATCACCCGCAAGCACGGCCCCTGGTTCGACGCCTACTACGAGGAGTGAGCCATGCAAGCACGCAAACGAGTTGAGCTGCACCCGGGCACCGATGACTGGATGCGCGGCGATCGCTACGGCGAGATCATGCGGATCGGCCGGCGGAAGTCCGGCGAGAAGTTCGCGGTGGTCCGCCTGGACAAGTCACGCCGGCGCCGCCGGATCAACCTGGATCAATTAACGGAGGTCGAATGATGGCCGGTTCACCACAATGGAAAGTTTTCGACGCCGCCGGCAAGTACCAGGCGGCATGCAAAGAGCCCGAGGCCGCCGCGGCCCTGATGGGATTCTACGGCCGCGGCGCCACCATCCGCTGGGGCCACTCCAAGCGCGACATCGCCTGGACCGAGGGCACCGGCACCGGGGATCCGCTCGGCACCGGCGAGTGTGGCCTGGCCGGCGAGAGCTTCGACTTTGTCGCCCACGCCTGCTACGTGTTCCGCAGCCGCCGGCGAGCTGAATTGTAGACTATGTGAAGTCGATCACACTTCAGCAGTATTGCTGTAGTAAGATGGAATCTCACCAGGCACGAACCATGACCAAACGCACCGACATCCATCGCCCCAGCGTCATCAACCCGCTCGAATACCAGTTCGTCGCCTGCAGCTACTCCCCCCGCAGCGGCGACGGCCTGGTCGACTTCACGCTGCTGGCTGACGAGCGCGCGCGCCTGCGGGCCCACATGGAAAAGACCGGCGGCAAGTACGCCGGCCACGACCACGGCGGCAACTGCCACGTCTGCGGCGCCTGGTTCATCGATCACGCGATCTACTACCACGGCGACACCAACACCTACCTGAACATCGGCTTCGACTGCGCTGACAAGATGGACATCGGCGAGGCCCGCGCCTTCCGCGACTTCCGCACCGCTCGCAAGGGCGCCTTCGAGTTGAAAGCCGGCAAACGGAAAGCCGAAGCCACGCTCCTGGAGGCCGGCCTCGATCGCGCCTGGGAGTTGTTCAGCACGCTCGCCGGCGACTTCGGCGACGACAACAGCGCCGCCAACGACGCGCTGTTCGAGGGCCTGAGCCCACGGCATCGCGCGCGCACTCAGGACGACGTGTACACGCTGTTCGACCTGGTCCGGAAGCTGATCAAGTACGGCAACCTGAGCGAGAAACAAACCAACTACCTGGGCCTGCTGGTCGACAAGATCGACAACGCCCGCAAGATCCAAGCCAAGTGGGACGCCGAGACCGAGAAAGCTCTGCCGGCGCCCGAGGGCCGGGTCGAGTTCGCCGGCACGATCCTGAAAGTCAGCGAGTACCAGAGCGACTGGGGCTGGGCGATCAAGGCCACGATCAAAACCGACGGCGGCTGGCGCGTTTACGTGTCGCTGCCGTCCGGTTCCTACGACGCCAAAGCCGGCGACCGAATTGCGCTGCGCGCCACGCTGACCATCAGCGATGACGATCCGAAGTTTGCCTTCGGCAAGCGCCCGTATCTCCTGGAGGAAGCATGAGCATCGAAGACCGAATGAATGCTGACCTGGACGACGCGGCCAAGAAAGCCATCGTCAACCTGGCGCGCTACAAGTTTTTGAATTTCGGCTACTGGGCCGGGATCTGGGTTCACCTGAACCGCATCTCTGGCCAGAAGCGACCGAGCCCGTTCAAGGCCCTGGTCCTGGCCGCCCGCGAATTGCAATCCGAGGAGGACGCATCATGAAGGGTTTACTGGTTTTCATCATGGGTGGCGACCACACCAACGGCGGTGTGACCGGCGCCAAGCACAAAGCGCTCCTGGTTGGCCCGGGGATCCCCGAGATCTTCTCGCCCGACGAGGACGCTCCGGCCCTGGAGATCGAGTTCGAGTTCGAGCCGAAAGGCGCCAAGGCCGGGTACAAGATGGTCGCCCGCCCCGAGTGGGCCAGCCAAGTGCTGGGTCGCCCGGTTGGCTACAACGACAACCTGGTCGTCCGCGCCCTGGCCAAGCCGGCCGGCGGCAACCGCGGCATGTTTGGCGGCCACTACATCAGCACCAGCGATTCCCGATTCCCGTTCGAGGGTCCGCTGCCAGTTTTTGATCGCTTTGAATAGGAGCACGAACCATGTCTGATTTCACCGTCCAAAACGAGGGCTCAATTTTCATCCTCTACGCGCATACCACGCCGGCCCGCCGGTGGGTCCACGAGTACCTGCCAGATGACCGAACCCGCTGGGGCCAAGATGGCACCGTCGTCGAGCATCGCTACATCTGCGACATCATCGACGGGATCCGCGAAGACGACCTGACCGTGGAGAATGCGCAATGAGCCGAGCAGATTATGAGTTCAGCGTACATCGCCGGGTCCACGTCATCGACCTGGACCAGGGCGGCATGTCCGTGACCAATGACGCCGAGGCGGTGATCGACGAGATCGCGGCCGAGGTCCCCGACCTGCACAAGTACATCGTGACCTACAAGGATTCGATGGGGCAGATCGATCGACTGCTGGTGGACGAGAACAACAAGTTCGCCGGCTTCGCGCCTGGCATAGGAGAGAGCGAATGAGCAAGGACCGATCACGCCAGCTCGGCGAGGAGATCGTCGAAAACCTGAAGCGGAACGTGCGCCTGGACATGCGCCCAGACATTCTGCACTCCGACAAGTCGTACCTGCTGCCCAACGTGGTGGACTTCGACGAGCTGTTCACGATTACCGGCGAGAGCCAGCGCTGGCCGTTCAACGCGACCAAAAAGGACACGATGAAGATCGGCTCCTGGTTGTCGCTCCGCGGCGGCGAGAACAACCGCCACCAGAATTTCGAGGTCAAGCCAACGGCCCAGGTCATGCGCGTGATTCGGGAGAACATGATCGACCTGGGATCCCGGGACGAGGTGTACTTCCAGATCATCATCCACGACAACGGCTGGGCTCTGGTGATCTCCCAGTACAACCTGATCATCGGCAACCGCTGGGTTGCCTACATCGACGCGAACACCCTGCCACCTGAGATCACGGAGGCCCAAACATGAGCTGGGACGACCCACGAACTGACATGGCGCACTGCGCCTGGTGCGGTTACGACCTGTACAAAAAGGATGCAGTCGAGCTGATGCACGCGGAGTGCGTGCCCAAGCGAGACCGGCGCCGAGACCTGGAGGAGGTGATGCTGCTCGTGGTCAGGCTCCAGGGTATCGACACACCGCGCCGGAACAATTTACTGACGGACCTGTGCTTCCGTATTGAGAAAGCACTCGATGGCAAGGATGGCCCATGATGTACGAAAGCAAAACCCTACCGCGCTGGACGCACCCCGACAGCTACATGGGGCACGACCCGATCGGCGACTACTGCATCTGCGGCCGGAGCCGCGACAGTGACGCCCTGGAAGAGTCGAACCACCGCCGGATCTTCCAGGACATGCTGGCCAAAGCGATCGAGCTGGGCCAGGCCGAGGGATCCGAGATCGACTACCACGAGGACGACGACAAGCAGTGGGTCTACGACTTCCGGGCCCATCACTGGGCCGTCGGCTGGGTGGAGCAGGTGATCCTGCGGAAAACGGCACCCGAAAAGTTGATCCAGTTCGCAGAAAAAATCCGCGAAAGGCTGGATGGTTACCCAGTCTACGACGAGGAGGATTTCAGCAACCTGGAGACGGAGCAGTGCGAGGGTTACTGGAACCAGTGCAGCGTGAAGGAACGCTACCGGATCATCAAAGAATCGGGCTCCACGGTTTCGATCTTCGCCGCCCGGCACACCTACGGTGATGTCAGAGACGACGAAGGACGCCTGGACGAATGGTTGAGGGACTGATCATGGCTAAAAAATTCAGACGCAAGTCACTACTGTGCGGCTGCTGCGGCGCCCGCTTCCACACCTGGAAAGAGTACGTCGACCAGGACCAGGACAAAGGCTTCGGGATCTGCCACCCGTGCCAGGACCTGGAGGTGGAACGGAACAACAAGCAGCTCGACCAGATCGGCGCCACGATGCGCGAAGCGCTGAACGAAAAGAACCGCGCCAAGTGGGACGGTTACGATCTCGAAACCCAGCGGCTGCTGGCCATGAAGGCCGTCGAGGACGGCATCGTCGTATTCAGTTTCGGCCCTGTCCGCCGGGGGATCATCACTGACGGTGGGGTAGCCATGGCGCCCGATCGAGGAGCGAAACCATCATGAGCATCTACGCAGACATGAAAGCCACCGGGGTCGAGATGGACCACCACGAGAGCGACCTCTATGTGCCGGTGACCGACGCGACCCGAGCGATCGTCGCCGAGTACGAGTTCAGAACCAACGTGACCACATTCTACAGCCAGATCGACAAGAAGCCGTGGTACGACATTCCGTTCGCCTATCTGCCGTACTGGGAGCGGCTGCCTGGCGTCAAACCGGAGAAGAGTGATGACTAAAAGTATCATCGACGACTGCCGCAACATGTTTGGCCCGCTCGATTCCGAGTGCCGGGGCAGGCTCAGAGCTGTCCTGGAGAATCCGACCGAGGAAACCTGGGACGCTGCCTCCAGCCTGATCATCGGCAGGGACGGCTTCACCACGCTCTGGCAGGCCTGGGTCAAAGTGGATCCGGGTGCGCCGTTGTCCGGTTGCCGCTACGACATCGACACCGGCGAGAAGATCCGCGGCTGGCAAAAGATCCCGGACCAGCACACCCTGTACCGGGCCCTGAAAGAGGTGACCAAGCCATGAAGATCTGGATCCTGATCGTGGCCCTCGGCCTCGCCGGCTGCAACAACCACGTCTGGGGGATTTACGAACCGGAAAGCTGGGGCTATTATTGCTACAACCACCACGGGCTGACGCCTGGTGACGCAAAACATACCGAGTGCATGAATCACTACTACGGACAATGGGCCCAAGCTGAACTCGCGCGCCCGTTCATGGATGGCTACGGGATGCCGGGCTATCCACCCCCGTGGATCTACGACACCGGCCCTTCCCAGAGACCCAAGCTGACCGTCTGCGACCATGTCGGAGGGCAGGTGGTCTGCTTCTGAACAAGAAAAGAAGTCGCGCCCCGGTTCCGGTGGTTCGTGCGCCGGGGTAAGCGGACAACCCTGTACGGACACAATTAGGGCCCCTTGCGGGGCCCGTTTTTTTGTAAGGGGCCGCCCCGGGACCGGAGACTTGAGGGTAACTGATCCCGAGGTGCGCACCAGAAAAGTTTGGTCCCGACAAAAAGACATGGCTTGCCGGGTGCGCGTGGGGCGGCTTGAGTTCTAAAATACCATAGGGGATAGCTCAACAACAACGAGCCCACCCTTCACGGTTTCCAGTTCACGTCGGCTATCGTGCGCAGCGATCTGATAATCCGAGAGATACACGGCAGCGTTTTCGAGCGCGTCCTCCAGGCATTTATACAGGTTCGACAGGTCCCGCTCGCGCCTGTCCGGGGGGTACGCGCGGATCTTCATCTTGATCGGGCCCTGCAGGCCTTTGTTGCACCGATGCTGGAGCACGATCTCCAGGACATCCGCCCGGTAGGCGTGGCCTTTCTCGCCGACCCGCTTCATGGTCCTGGTGTTTTTCCGCAGCCACTTGTGGAAGCCGTGGCGGCCGTGGTCCCGGAGCTGCGCGATGACCTTGTCGGCGCCGGGCGGCATCGCGTACTCCATGAAGTAATGATTCACGGTCGGTGGCCAGGGCAACTCCAGGTGCATCACCCAATCGTCGCCTCCGTCCAGAGCTAAGAGCGGTTGATCTGCTGCCATTCCCGTGCCTGTTCCCAGAGATCGTAGCTTACGTGCCCATTGACGACGACCAGGAAACCGAGCTGAGTGCCGAACGCCTCTTCCCATTCCTTCACCCCCTTGTACCAACCGGTGCCGGTGTCGATGCCGTAGCCGCCGGTGTGGAACTCCGCATGCAGCGGGATCTGGAAGAACGGATTGTTGCGTTGGCCGGTGCCTGGATTCGGAAACTCCGGGGCCAAGGTGAGCATCGAACCGCCATGGCAGTGATGCAAAGTGACCTCCGGCCGGTTGCTGACGACGCAGCGCAACTTCCGGAGAGTTTTTTCATGGATACTAACTGGGATCAGCTTCACGGATCCAGTCCTGCCGCTTGGTCAGCAGCTCCACCGTCCGCTCGATCGGCTGCTCCTCGTGCTCGCCCAGCTTGTATTCCCACATCCCGATCCCTTCCAGGATCCGGTTGCAGGTGGTGAACTCGACCGCCCATTTTTCTGCGTCACTAACCATCGCCGCTTACTCCGTACCAGTCTCTGAACGGCTGGCGGATCTCCTCGTGGAAAGTCGCCGCCGCGATCGCGTTGCTGTCCAGCTCCGATCTGGATCCGACCTCGCACTTCCAGCGGATGAACCGGGCGATGTGATCGTCCTGGTCCCACCATTCCGTGCTGTGCAGCCCGCCGCCCACCTCCACTTTCTCCGCCAAGTACCGCAGGAAGTTGGGATTGTGCGAGAGCAACGCCGCGTAGTTGGACAGGCCCTGCTTGTGCCGGGCTTTCTCCAGCCTTGCTTGCGCGACCTGGTCGACCGGGGTCTCGTCGTCATCGATCTCGACGAACACCGCCGTGAAAATGTCGCCAGGTCGATCCTTGGTCCGGCCGTGGTAGCCGGCGAACGGGTGGTGATCGGCTTCGTCATCGAGCCAGAACTTGACCCACTGTCCTTGCGCCAGGGGTTCGCCCCCGCCGGCCAGCATCGCTTCCATCATCATCGGTTCGCCGTTCGCAGGCGCGAACGAAACCTGGAACCTGGTGCCGACCCGACCGCCGCGCTTCCTGGTGAACTGTTTGAACGGGTGGATCCCGGTGTGCGCGACACCCTCGACCAGGCGGAACTTGACGGTGCGGCCGTTCAGTAATTCCCACCTGGCGTCCAGCAGTTCGAGCTGGCCCTGGTGCGCGACGATCGGCATCGTGGTTTTTCTGGCGGTGACTTCGTTCATGTGAATCCGTCCTCGATCATTCGCATCCGGTCGATGAAGTCTGCGTCGGGCTCGCCTTCGCGCCTGGTTTTGTGTTCACGGATGCAGACGCGGTCGGCGTCTTTGAGGCCGAAGGTGCTGGCCCTCGTCTTCGGAATGAACTCGTCGGCTTTGCGGATCCAGTTGCGCCAGGTGGCGTTCCAGTCTTTGCGGACCTCGCCCTTCGACTTCCAGTAGTCCTTGAATTTTGCCGTCTCTCTGATGGTGTTCACGCGCGGGAAGTTCTTCGCCGCCCAGTCCAGCAGATTGCTCGCCGGCCGCCACTCTTCCGGCAGTTGCTGTCCCCTCTTAGTACCTTTTGTCTTTGACTTTGACTTTGACTGGTTCGTTTTCGTTCGCGTTTCGTTCCCAACGGAATCGAACGGGTGTTCGATGTCCTTGGTTCCATTGCCTTTTTGCCGTCTCGCTGCGCCGCTCGCGCGTCCCGCTCGACGCTTCTGTTCAACGTATCTGTCCTGCTGGGTGCGCACTTGCTCCAGCCTCGGGTTGTGGATCGTGATGTGATCGCCGACGAACTTGGGTTCCAGTTCAGGCCATAGCTCGTCCAGCTCGCTGATGTCGCAGCCGGCGATCCGCGACAGTTGGCTGGGCGGCCTGGGGACCGCGCCGTTAATCCACTGGTAAAGCAGAAGCCGGGTGTACACCCCGACCGCCTGATGACTCATGGCCTGCGTGTCGGTCAGGAAGTCGGCGGCGTACATCGGGAACCACGGCTTCTTATTGCTCATTACCCGGCTGACGATACCACGCTGTCGATGAAGCGTTGAAGCAAGGCCACGGCGGCCGGCAGCCGCTTCATGTCATCATCCGACAAAGGCACCGGCTTGGTTTCGATGTCCGGATGCCTTCCGCGTTTCGCCACCGAGATCAGCTCGTGCATCCAGCCGACCCGGTAACTATCCGGGATCCCCATGCCGTGGTTGCCACGGTGGTGGTCGAGCAGCCCGATCTCGATCAGTCTCCGCATCGGCGGG
>Ga0114925_10000898_pt1 | contig 14088 bp, 27 predicted proteins | sample SumtaG_2_FD_87287 | JGI IMG/M metagenome (GOLD analysis project Ga0114925, IMG submission 87287) | Deep subsurface microbial communities from Indian Ocean to uncover new lineages of life (NeLLi) - Sumatra_00607 metaG | ecosystem: Environmental > Aquatic > Marine > Oceanic > Sediment | place... | reverse complement strand
CACATACCTTTCTCCTTATTAATCAAATCCTTCTGAAATAAAAGTGTAAGTTGTAAAAATAATTAAACCCACCGCTATACAACTAAAACCTGTTAAAAGAGGTAGACTTTTTTGAATACCTGTCCAAGAAGTAAAGCCAAAAAAAGAAACCCCTAAAGTGTCTATTAAGGCCATCATATAACATTTCCATTTCATTTTTTGATCCATTTTTTAATCCTTCCAAAATCGGTGTTAATTATATCTTTACAGCTTAACCCTCCCCTTCTTGCCTCTATAATTCCAGGTCTAAGTTGTTCTCGGAGATTTTTATAATGATTATCTGATTGTATAATAAAAGTACATCCTTTATTAGATGCTATTCTAATAAGTTTAGCAGGAAGATCACATCTATCCGGCTGACTGTTTATCTCTAAAATTATATTGTTTTGTGCACAATATTCAAAAAATTTAGACCAATCTTCGTCAATTGATCCCGATCGTGTACCTATTTTTCTGCCAGTAGGATGAGCTATAATTATAGGCATATTAGAATAAGCTGTTTTTATTTGCTCAATAGCTGTTAGTTGTCTTTTAATAACATTTTTGTCGTTTTCTCGATGAGTGGAAAGAATAACATAATCTAAAAATTTTAATACGCTTATAGGATAATCTAGCAATCCGTTTGATTTAATATCTATTTCTGATCCTACATATATAAGTACTTTGAACTCTTTACTAACACGTCTTATTTTATCAGCATACTTTGGTATATCAGTATGTTTTGGCCCATGTGATTTTTCACTATGATCCGATATACCTATAAAAGAATAGTCCTCTTTTATTGCCATTTTAGCTAATTCTGAGACTTTGAATATACCATCACTGGCATCTGAATGTATATGTAGATCACCTTTTATAATACGTGTTTTTCTAGGTATAAGGTTTTGTTCCGAAAATCTTGGATCTCCTATCTCTGCACCTGTAAGTCTGCATTCTGGAGGAATAAAATCTATTCCTAAAATTTCATAAATATCTCTTTCTCTAGAACTTGACTTTTTTTCGTCAGTATCTCTTTTTGTGGTAAAATGCTCGTTTATTTTATATCCTTTTTCTATAGCTTTTTTTCTAATAGCTATATTGAAGTTTTTAGATCCCGTAAGGTAGTTTAGATTGTTACCAAAACTTTCATTTGTAGTAAAGGTAATATCTGCTTTTCTCGGATAACCGTTTATGTTTATTTCAAAAACTGCTTTTTTGTCTCCACCTTCAAGAAATTTAATATGTATTTTTGATCTTGTTTTATCTTTTGTTTTAAATTTAAGTCCATCAAGAACCTTTAAAACATATTTTAGTTGAGCTACCGCTACAAAATCAAAGTCTCTAATAGCATCTTCTCTTCTACGTAAACTTCCAGCTATTTTGGCTACACCAACTTTTTTTAATTGTTTTAAAACAACTTCAGCTATATTTATAGCTATAAACCAAGGTAGTTTTTCATTTTGGGCTTTAACAAATTTAAGTCCTGCTTTTATGTTAGTAGCCATAGTTCCAATTATATCTCCAGAAACTACTGCTGCTTCTAAATCTTTAATTGTATGTATACCATATTCTTTGTATATCTTTTTAGCAGTTTTAATACCTATTTTTGGAATTTTAGTTATTTGTTTTAAATCTTCAAGTATCTCTAAACTAACTCCTATTTCTTTCTCAAGATCTAAAAATCTTTGACTTGTACCTTTTGTAAGAAATTCTATGGTAGTAAACGCAATTGAAGAACCTATACCTTTTATGTCTACAAAGTTGAAACTTTTAGAAAGATTAGTAGTTAATTGTGATAAAGTATACGCAGCTTTTTCAAAAGCAATAGATCTCCACTTATTGCTATTTTCATAATAAAGATAAGATAAATCTGTTAAATGTTTAATTAAGTCTTCATTCATAATTTTATATCCGCAATTGTTTCTATTACATGATCTTTATCTATAAGTGTTCCGATAGCTTCTTTATTATAAAAACTAGTATATTTATTATGTACCATAAAGGTTTCAATACCAAGCTCCAAGCTTGTTTTAATACCATGTGGGACATCATCTACCCATAGGTCTATTTTTTCGTTTAACATATAGTCTTTTTTACTCCCCCACATATCTCCTGTAAAAAATATATTGTCTATTAAATTAGGAAATAATTGTTTAATCATTTTAAATGTTCCTTCATACACAGGTTTTTCTCTAGCTGTAATAATTATTATTTTATATCCCTTTAGTTTCCAATTAATAAGTTTTACATTAGTACCGGGAAAAATAAACATATTTTTACACATAATTTCAGGAACAAGAAAAAGTCGTAATATCTCTTTTTTATGTTGTTTTGTAAGAGTTGAAAAGAAATAATCTGTTTGTTGTTTATAATTTTTAATATTTAAATTTTTAGCTGCTAAGTCAACAATATCAATATTATTGTATATTAGACTACCGTCTAAATCAAGTCCTATAATTAATTTTTTTTCCATGCTACTTCCTCAATCAAATATATTTCTATTATTAATATGAAGCTCCTGGAAAGTTAATAATCCCAGAGCTTTTAGGTCGTTATTAATATTGGAAATATTTTGAATCTGTGCTAAGATTGAGATAATGTTTTCTGAATTTTATTATAGCATCAATTAAGTGTAGAGCACATTTACGGCATAAATATCTTTTACGACCAGCTTTGCTGTAATAAGAATGTTTAACTGTCCAACCAAATTCCAATTTAAATTTATATCCACATTCCATACATGTTTTCCAAAATATGGGAAAATATTTACGAGTGTTTAATATATCAATTGGTTTTTTCATTTTACCTTACTTATCCTCCGTCCATCATAAAAAACAATATACTTATACTAATAACTATACCATAAAAAAAAGAAAAGTCAAAGTTTTATATTTAAAATTTTTGCTATTCCTTCTAATATTTCTTCTATTTCTACAATTTCATCTATTCTATGTTTTGTATCTAAAACATTACTTATTTTTCGAGAAGTACTTCCGTCTTTACTACATATACCGTGTTCTTTTCCATAAGGACACTCTTTACAAGAATATACAGTACACCAAGGAGAAAGCGTAGCATCATTTGTATCCTCATCTTCTAAGGAGTCTTTTAAGCTACTTATAAACTTTTTTACATCATCCTTGTTAAATTTACGTATAGATTTAATATCCTCTAAATTTATATAACCAATTCCAGTCATTTTTTTGAGAATGCTGTCCTGCAGTTTTACTATGTCTATAATAGTTTCTTTGGAGTATATCCCCGAAGATATAAAACTTTCTATTGCTTTTACAAAATTATTCATAATCTTCTTCCTTTATTTTTTTATCTCTCTTTCTGTTATATTTTCTGTTAGGTATAACTGTAGTTGCTGGATTTCTAGTCCATACTCTCCTTATTTTTTTAATTATATCTGAATAATAATTAATTACCTTTTTCTTTTTTTTCATTAAAATGCCTATTTTTTAATATTGTTTTGTATATTTTTCGAGATATTTGTTCTACAGATTCTTTTGGATTATCTTTATAATGAATATAAGAAATTATACCTAGCCATTTAAACATTGTACCTACGACTGTAAAAGAAATAACTGAGAAGATTAGGTTTTCTTTTGCCATCCAGGGTAAAAATATGCATATAAAAAAGAAACCAAAAAATGCTATATTATATTCTTTATCATCAGAAGATAATTTTTCATAAGTTACTATCATAAGAAACAGTACTAGACTTATTGCTATACCTATAATAGCAAAAGGTGTATCTAAACTTTCTAAACTTAAAAGAGGATTCATAACGTTTTAACTCCTTATTAATGATAGAGATGCTGTTTGATAAATAGATGCGTCTGTTTCTCCTAAATATGCTTTAATAAATTGTACTCTTTCTTCTAACTCACACATAGAGAGCATCTGATCAATTTTACCTAAAGTGTAGAAATATCTTTCTTTTGTTTCTAATAGTTCGATTAATACTTTAAGCTTTTCTAAATTTATCATTTTGATTCTCCCTCAAATAAGGGGAAGAAGGAACGTTCCTTCTTCCCCTTATTACCGTCTACTACTCAATTATTTCAAGTACCACTTTATGATGATTCTTCATAGCGATACCACTTAGTAAAATACGCATAGAACGTGCAGTTTGTCCGCCTCTGCCTATTACTTTCCCTAAATCAGTTTTAGCTACCCTGAGTTCAATTACAGTGACCGCTTCACCTGTAACTTGTGTAACATTTACTTCATCTGGTGAATCAACTAACAATGTAGCAATACTTTTGATTAAATCTTTGAGTTTTTCCATTGTAATTCCTCCGTTACGTTAAGAAAAAAGAGTTTTAAGATGAGAGAAACAATCTCTCCATTTTAATAATTATTTGCTATCACTTAATTCAAAAAGAAAACTACTTCCCTGTGGTAAGATTTTAGATGGTACACCACCATTCCATCTTTTAGAAGCGTTAAGATATGCTTGTGCTCTCATTTCTTCAATCTTCAATCTTACCTGTTCAATTCGTGCATCAGAAGCCTTAGCAAATTCTAGTGCTTGCACTTTCTCCGATATAGCAATACTTTCATTCATTGAATTGACTTCTATTTGACCTAATTTTTGGTTTCGCTTTACTTCAATATTCATTTCTTCTTTGAAAGCATTATTAATAGCAACTTGAATCTCTGCGTCATTGTAAAGAAGACCTTCAGCTAACCCGAGTGATTCAATAGTTATACCCATGTCCTTAAAATGTTTTGATGCTTTAGCGTAAGCAAGCTGAGCTATTTCGGCTTTAGCGTTTCGGCATGTTCTTACCTTGACTGTCTCTTCACCTTCAGCTTTTTTACCAGTATTACCACCTAATTCAAGAACTCCAAATTCTTCACTTAAAATGATTTGCACATAGCCTCTTATATTAGAGTCAATAACGTTACTTAAGGGTTTACCAGCAAATCTATATAAAAATAATGCAGCATCTTCTTCAAGAACAGATGCTGTAATATTGACACCGACTTTAAATCCAATAGAATCTTGTGATTCTACCGCTATGGCCTCATTGTTTCGACTTGTTCCGGAATCTGACGCTTTAGTCCATTCCCTGGTTACTGGAGTTCGATCTACAGTAATTACCATCATTGTTGGTATGTACTTGTAATCAAACCATAAATATCCAGTTTTAAGTTTACGAAGAGGGATATTTATACGTTTGGTAGGAACTTTTACTTGGGGACTATTTAAATAATCAAGACTCATGAATTTTTTCTGACTGCTCTTATTTGCACCTTCCATAGGTACTAAAAAAGCTGTTTCATTGGGCTTTACTTCGACAAACTTCTCCAATTCAGGTGGCCCACAAGCTGCGCATATAAGTAAGGTTAAGGCTAAGGCTAAATAAGTTTTAATTGATTTCATTATTTTACTCCTTTTAGTGTTTCAGTTAAATTCAAATTTTAGAATAAAGCTATACATTTTGAGAACTAAAAAATTTATTTTTTTCCTTCCATAACCTTTTTAATTTTTTTTGTGTGTTATTCCTCCTTTTTTATAAAAAGTTATTCACCTTTAACTTCCGTGTTTTCGTTTATCTGCCATTTAACAAAACTATAAGCAGGACGAAACCATAAACAAATAAATAAAAGAGCTATTCCCCAGTTAAGACTTGATCGTATAATTGAAGTATTAGTTATAAGTTTACTTGCAGCATATGCTACATCACTATCTTCGGCTTGTAAAGCTCCGGCTTTTCCTGAAATTATTCCTTCACCTGCTTTATCATAAGTCCAACTTGACACAGAAAAGATAAGTACTAAGACAATACTTACAAACAATTTAAATTTCCATTTAATAGGTTGCATTATTTTTTCACCTCCTTTTTGTTTAAGATTACTTACAAAAGTACTTGAGATAAGATACTAGAAGTATGTGTTTTTGATGAAGAGAAGTGTATGTATAGTATATTCATTATTCATTGAAGAGAGAAGTGCTTGAGGTATATTCGTTTTTAGCGTATTTGTCAATTATAATCGTGATATTCTCCCTTCTTAATAGTATGTTGTCTACCACATTCACAATCAAAAACGATTTCTATGCCAGCATGTGTGTCAGAACACATACAACAATGTTCGCTTTTACCGTTAATGTATAAGTTAAAATTATGTTCGTTTTCTTCACATATATTTTTTACAATTACTTGTCTGTTAAGATTTCTACAAAATACTACTATGCCTACAAAATCATCACTATCCATTTCATAACAATCTTTTAAGTATTCCGGCCAAATAACAGTTTTAAAAATAGCTCTATAGTTTATAGTTTCTGTATTCATATGCTTAAATACATTATCCCATACATCGAATCTAGTACTAGTTTTTCTTCTTACTTTTTCAAGTTGAAGAGCTGCTTGTGCAAATTTTTTTACTTCGGGTAGCTTGCATTTAGCTCTATCTTGAGATACATGTACAAGCCACTCTATAAAAAAATAATTAAATTTCTCACCCATTTTTCTTCCTCTATTAATAATTTTTCTTCCTACTTTTAGCCGCAATAGATTTTCTTCTACGATTGTGTGCTTGAGTTTTTTTGAATTTATACAGTCTAAGTTTTTTGAGTTTTTTGCGTTTTAATGTTATCAATTCTTCTGCGGATAGTATTTTAGGGATAACATAAGATGAATCTTCCTGAATATTTTCTTCTTTGGAAGAATCAAGGTTCTCGGTTTTTTCTACAGCTTTTTCGTAAGCACTTTTTACAACTGAATTTTCGTTGTTCATAACTATCTCCTTTTAGAGTTTGGTTAAGTTTTAAAATAGAACTTGGCTAAGTTTCCCCACCTTAGCTACCATGCTTTTTACTAAGTATTTATAGAGCCCGTCTAGTTCTGCTAGAGAGGCAAATTCTTAGTGACAGAAAACATTTAACTCCCCGTAAGCATTTTAGTTAACACCTGCATCCTACTGCTGTCTTCAGTACAAGTTCCTTTTTACTTTTTTACTTTTTTTAAATCTATGATTAAATTATCAATATATGCTCCCTTACCCTGCTTCCTTAAAAAATTAGTAACTAGTCGTTTAATTAAAGAAAGCATTAGCTCATCAGATATGTTAGGATCATCTTCATATATTTGTTTAACTTGTGAAGATACATATTTATTTATTTCTTGCTGTATTTGTTCTTCATACATAAATCTTTGTAAATATGCTTGTATTTCGTTAGGATCGGCTTCGGTTTGCATTTGTACTTTACTCTTTTTGTTATTAAAAAGTTCTATACCATTCTGCACTATTCGTGATATAGATTTAGAAAAGTAGCCCTTCTTCTTTATAGTATACCTAAGATTATACAAATTATCCAAGTCAAAATATATTTTTATATCTCCAGTATGGCCATATACTTCTAAAGTTTCTGTTTCGTAATATGTATCCAGTTTTTTCCCTTTAAAATTATTCAAAGTAATAAATATTTTTGTTTCTGATTTATCAAGGCCAGTCCATGTAATAATAAGGGACTGAGGTTTATTTATAATGCTATTAGTATATACACTGCCCCTGTTAACTATTATTTCCGTTCTTGTATTTAATACAACATTGTTGCTGTCAACATACCTTATTGTTACTTTACAATTTCCAGTTATTTTTCCAATAAGATTTCCGTATAACTCTGTTTTTTCTTCAGGTTTATTCCAATCAATAAAATACATAGAGGCGAAAAAAGAGATAAGTACTATAGCTATCATATATATAAAGACATATTTCCGTTTCATGACTATACTCCTTTTAAACAGGTTACGTTATAATACCTTTTACGTTATGGTACATTCTAAGACCAAGTTTCTCGTCATAATTACAGGTAACAAACACACTGTTCTGTCCTCGTAATAGTACAAAGGCTTCGGGGTTAGTAAATTTTTGATAATCATAATACTCTGAATCTATACCTCTTTCATATTTAAAAAATTTGTTACCTTCTGCTACAATAACAAGATAATTTTCAAATACATGTTTTTCCATTTTACCTATAGTAATAGGTATTCTGTTAAAAGTACTTAAAAATATTCCTAAGATAACAAGTATACCAAACACAATAAATAATCCACATAAAAGAGTAAAAAAAGGTTCACTTGATCTGCAACTTTTTTCTGCTGTTACACCAAAATAGTAAGCAATAAAAAATAACCAAAAAGGTGATACCCATAAAAGTGGTCTTACAACATAATTTTTTCCCCATGACATAATATCTTCCTCCATATTTAAGTTTAATCGTTAAGCATTCCTAGTAAGTAATGTATCTGAAACATTATAATTTTAACTTTGTCTGACAATTCTTTCTTTTCAATATCAACTATGTTGGATAATTTTTCTTTGAAAATACTTCTTAACGCTTGCTCTCTGTTTTGAACCATAGATAATTTAGTATCTAATTTCTTTTTATCCTCCTTAAGTTTTTCGTTAGCAGTTATAACTATTCCAAAAAATATAAGTAATATAATAAAAGTTAATCCTAATCCTGCTATAAATATGCTTTTACCGTCCATGATTTACTCCTCACACAATCCAAGAATATAGTATATTTGTACCATTACCGAATTAAATGGAATATTTTCTTGACTTAGAATTAAAGTAAATCTCTCTTCTACAAGAGATTTAAAAGCTTTTTCTTTCTTTAATTCCTCTTTTAATTTTTTGTTTTCGTCTTGTAGATTATTCCAGAAACAAAATAAAACTACACAAAGTATAATTAATAATATACATGTTCCTACTGCTACATAGTATTGAAAAGTATATACCATAACGATTTCTCCTTATTTCTCATTTCCCTTTGGTAAATGGGGAGGTAAAACCCCCCTATTTAAATTGGCTATTAGTAGCCTCTTACCAATCCTGTTACAACTCCGCCTACAGATTGAAGTTTGAAAATAGATTCGGGTGTTAAATCTTGGTACTGTGCACCTTTTGTATAAGCATTAATTATGTTATACATGGTTTCTCCAGGTTCTTGCTCATATCCCCATTGGGTAGCTTCGGTTTCCGGTTTGTTTAATAAAAATCTTTTATTAATTTTAGTGAAGGTATCTTCAACGTCGTTTACTGGGGTGGCTACGGCTTTTTGTAAATCGACTTTAATATTTACAGCTTCGTTTTCTACTTGATTAATAAGTTGTGATATGTCAAGTCGGTCAAAAAAGCTACTTACAATATGTCTAAATCGATTATGTACAACTCTTACTGGTGAAATCATACCGTTTGTACATAAAAGTCTTAAAATAAAAGCTTCTATACTGAAAGCTTTGTATCCGGTCTCAGAATTTATTACTGTAACTCCAGGTTTCAAAATATCTCCTGCTGTTACTTCAAAGTCTTTACCGTTTGTAATACTGAGGGTAAGTATATCATCAGAAAAATTGTAATGTACTTTTTGTTCTTCTCCGTAGTTGCGGACAAGTTGTTGTAAAATTGCCGGATGATTGATTGCTTGATATTTGGTAGTAAAAATGGCCCTTATGTTTTCTCCATCAAGTCTTACTAAAAGATCTTTACTACCTAAGTTTGTTAACCAATAATTAAGGTTACTTTTTTGAAGATAGTCGGGACATTTTTTTAAATAACTCTGCGGTACTCCAAGTCTGGTACACATCTGAGTTTTGGCTGATTTCCTGAGAGCTAAAGGATAATTTTTTATCTCTAAAGTTTCAAGAGAGTTAAATTGCATATCCTTAGCATTAACAATAATATCTTTAAAATTTTCCGCCGTAGTTTGAGTGAGATTTAATACTTTGCCCAGTGTTCCATTTCCTGTGTATCCTTCCATTATGCCGTTCCTCCAATTAAAAAAATTCAGATTAAGTAATCTTTCTAAGTATAACTTTGTTTAAAGTAAAAGTCAAGTTTTATTCATCCGTTATTTTTTAAGTGTCGCTAAACTTAGCTTCTTCGTCTAAACTGTTCCAGTAATCTTCTTGTATCTTACGGTCATACTTTTGCCAAGAAGCTCGTATATCTTTAACAGTCTTTTTTATTCTGAAGATATTTCTTTCAACAAATCTTCGAAATTTTTTACCGTTAAGATAAACAAAATGTTCTTCTCTGCGGATTAATCCCGGTAGTTTGTTTTTTGACCATAAATTGTTAAATTTTACAAAATCTATAAGATAATCCGGATAATTAATTTGCATAACCGCCTGAGCTACATGAGCTGGTGGTCCACACCATACGTTTTTCTTGTCAGTGAGGCACCATTTGCCATCTTCAGTTGCTAAGATACTTGAAGGACGATATTTTTTAGTACTCTTCCCTTTTTCTAAAATTTTGACTACAAAAGAAGAGTTAAAACTTTTTTCTTTCCCCCCATCAGTGACAATAGTAATAACAGGAGTTTTATATCTGTTGGGATTTACGATAGCTTTTATTATTCCTTTAACTTGTTCTTGTCCATCATCAATACCAATTGATTTAAAATCCGCTATTACAACATCATTCACGTTTAATACAAAAACTGGGTTTTGATTTAGCATTTCCGTCTCCTTATGTAAAAAGTATATCCCGTTTCTTTATAGCAGCATAGCATCCCTTCTTTGTTGAGGGGATGCCACCGCTGTTTTTCTTTACAATGAGTATGTTTTCTTAGAAGGTTTACGTATTAAAGATGTTAATTTAAGGTATGAATAATTTTTTATTTCTGCAAGATTGTTCAATACTATTTCTGCTATATATCTAGTCGCTGATTTTGTGTTAATAGTAGTCATTGCAATATATTTTTCTTTACCGGCTATGTTAAAAATTTCTGTTCTTGCTGTTTCGTTCCAAGATCGTCTTTTTCCGTCTACTTTTTTAGCCTCAGTATTTTTGGTATTTACAACCTCCAATTTGTATTTTACAACAATAGGCATAATTTCTTTCTTTAAAGCATCCTCTTCTTCTGCATACTCTTTTAAAAAATCACGTACCTCTTGAAGCCTATCGATTTTTCTTAAGACCTTTTTTTCTGCTGGGGTAGGGTTACCTACTTCTTCTACTTTCGGCAGAGACGCTGGTTTATCTACGGTTGTGGTTGCTGTTACTGTTACTGTTTCGGTTGAAGCTATTGCACTTTTCTTTGTTTTGCTGCGAGCCATCTTTTAAATCCTCCTTTGATTAATACTGCTTATGTTACCCTCTCTTTTGAGGGTTAATGAGTTAATCAATCCTTATATTTCTTAGTATACCATACTATTAGAGGATGTCAAGAAAAAAGGAAAAATTTTCTCCCCCAGCCCTTTTTCAAAACATGGAGTACCTTGTTTCTCTTTCCCACAAGCCTTGCAAGTTTTAGTCATTGCGGCTCCTTTTTTTCTTAGAGGTATAACAATTATCCTTTGGGATAATCTGAAGATTCATTATTCTTTCTTAAGAGAATTGAGTTTTTAAGGTCTTGGATTTGGTCATTACATTCATCTATTTTACGCAATAACGTAAAAATATCCTCTTTTGTTTGTTTAAGACTAAAAAGGGGCGAATTGAATTGTGTCCATCTCTTTTTAATTTCTTCTATCTTTATCATTACTAGTTCCTTTTTTAATGATTGTTGATGTTTTATCCATTTTCAGTTGACATTTACTCTTCTTCAAGAATCTGTCAATCCTTATATTTTATAGTATACTCTATTATTAGAGAATGTCAAGAAAAAAGGAAGAAAAATTTTCTTTTCTTCCCTTTTCTCTTTAATCTTTTATTTGTCGAAACAATTTTAATACTACAGTAGATGTTGCATTAGCTGATAAATCTTGAAAATTTATGTAATATTTTAAACTAACTACAGCTACTAAAGTATAATCTGCCATGTAAGAGTTTAAAACTATTTCTTTTATATCACTAAATAGAGAATTTGTACTTATAGCTTTATGTATAAGTACTTCATCAGTTACAAAATTTAAAAAATGATTTGAAAACTCTCTTAAAATATCTAATTTAGCTAAAGTAATTATGAGATTTCTCATATAATCATCAATTTCAGTAGAAATAAGTTTATTTTCTAACTCCGGAAAGGAATCATTTAACATTACTGTTAATATTGAAGAAAATAACTTATTCCATAAAACACACCATTTTTCTTCAACAAATATATTACTTTTTTTTCTCTCAAAAACCTTCGTTATAGGTTTAAACTTTTCATAAAATAATTTTAATTTCTTAGATGTTTCTGATATAAGTTTTTTTGCTAATTCTTTACCTTCTTCATCAAAACTACTTATCTTATCCCTCCTCTTTATCGGGTAAGGCTTTTATTTTTATCTCAAAACCTGTTAGATTTGTTTTTTCGTCTTCTATTGTTACAATAGGAATAGTTAATTCATCAGATAATCCTAAAGATGCAAGTTCTGCTAATCCATCTGATTCTGCTACATTAAAAAAATTATAATCTACTCCTTTTCTGTCTAAAAGATTTTTAATACTTATACATCCAGGACATAAAAACGTACCAAAAACTTTAATATCTTTCATATATACTCCTTATCTTTCCACCATGTTTCTATTTTGGCTTTCATAGCTTGATGTTTTGTTCTCTCTTTTTCAAGCCAGGAATCCGTGTTTAATAAAGCTTCCCCAGGAATCATAATTTTACTTTCTATTATATCCTTGTTTTCTTTTATTACTAGCTTATAAGTTACTGTGAGTGAAGAAACATCTATTTTAAAACTTTTATACTCTATATCTGTTATTTTACCTAATTCCTCAGCAACATTTTCAAGTTTTTTTGCTATTCGATTAGTTATATCATAATATGCAGACAAATCTTCTTGAGTTAAATCAATCATTTTACGTTCCTTATATCTCTGTTAGCAATTGAAAAAATATTTCTTTATCATAATTGATGCTTACAAAAACGTCTGTCCCTTTTTTTGCTTTACTTCCCCACTCCATAAATCCTTTTATGTTGGTTTCATGGTACATTTCTACTTCTTTAAAATTTACTACGCAATCAGATACTATAGTCATAGCAGCAAGAACATCATGAAAATTTTTAGCTTTACCGTTTCTCTGCTGCTAATAAGTATTCATTCCTTTATAAATTAATGATAGTCCTAATGAATTATTAAAATTTTTTAATTTTAAATGAGTATCTTTTGTATATTTACAGTGATGTGTGACGTTTTTGGATGTAAAAAACTTTTTACCTTTTGTTTTTAAAACTAAATCTGTTGCTTCAATATCTGAACAGAAATTAAAAGTACGGATTGTTGTTTTCTTTTTAAAACTTCGGTAGACAACTGGTGCTACATTACATCCTGCAAAACCTCCTTGTCCATACAATAAAGGAATTGAAAAATTTGGGTAAGTTTTCAGTAAGTTTTTAATATTAGTTAGAGGAGCACCTGTAAAAAGAATACTTCCAGACTCAATACTCTGTTTTAGTAATTCTATTGCCGACATGTCGGGTTCTGCAGGAAAAAAAGAAACAAAAGAATGATGTATAGAGTTTAAAGAGTATTCTATATCAAGCAAATCACTACCAACAGGTATATTTTTATTCATTGTTTTTAAAATCGTTTTAACACATCCTACTTGATCCTTATTACCTGGATAAATTGTAACACCTGTTAAATCTATTAGGGGGTGGCTAGATAGAAATATTAATGCAAAATAGTCGTCTGGATCATTTAATTCCATATCAAAAATTACTTTTTTCTTTTTCATAATCTATTACCTTTTCTTCTAGTAAATTGTTTTCTTATGTTGTTTATACCAGGAAATTTAAATAAGTCAAGTTCCTTGAAGTCTTAAAGTCTCTAAATCCGTTTGTAATGTAGAAAGTATTATATTCCAGTAAGTAATTTGATGTATTTCTTTAACAAGATTTAAATATTCTGTTGTTTTCTTTTCTGTATTTAATTTTTCTGACATTTTTGTCCTCTTCTATATATTAAATTTTAATCCTATTGTATGATATCTTCCGGCAGTAATCTTAATAATATCTTTCCAGTTGTTTACCTCGCATTGGTTAAAATAGTTATAACCTATTGCTACAACAGTTCCATTCTTTTTTAAACCTACTGTATGACTCCCTCCAGCAGCAACCTGGATAATACCTGTCCAATTGCTTATATTACATTG
>Ga0114925_10000897_pt1 | contig 14089 bp, 12 predicted proteins | sample SumtaG_2_FD_87287 | JGI IMG/M metagenome (GOLD analysis project Ga0114925, IMG submission 87287) | Deep subsurface microbial communities from Indian Ocean to uncover new lineages of life (NeLLi) - Sumatra_00607 metaG | ecosystem: Environmental > Aquatic > Marine > Oceanic > Sediment | place... | reverse complement strand
GGGAAGTTCTTCATCACCGTTTTTTGCAGCAGCTTTTTCTTCTCGTCGCTCACGGTTTTTACTCTTCTCTCCCCTCCCATGCACCTGTCGGTGCGAACACGAACCCAATTGCGGCTGTTCAGAATCAATATGTTGCGGTTCATTCAACGAATCTACCGCAAATATGTTGATTGGCCTAGATGTCAAACAGAGTTGCGGGACAGCCTTAATTCCCCACAAAGTAATACAAATTTAATACAAAAGGCAATTCTCCAAGAGAATTTTATTAAATAAAACACAAAACCCCTCCCGCGGATAGATCCAAAGGTGGGAGGGGTCTTGTGATATTAAAAGGGCAACAGGGTTCTGGTTACAGGGAATCCGGATCGCAGAGGTTGTTGGCGCTGTTCGAGACTCTGCCGCACTGCTTGCAGACGTATTTCCCGTTGCGGACCAAGTCTTTGTAGTCCGACAGATTTGTCTGTATATAATTCATTACGTGAGCAACACAGAGGTGCTTGCCATGACCCTTGTGTGGACCTTCTACTTCACTCAACGGAAACCATTCAGCCATCGTTAATCCTCCTGGTGCATGAGCTAATTTCAATGCGACTATACAATTCCAAGGAGTTCATTGCAAGGGCAATCTGTACCTTGGGACTCAGGATTCCCACTCCTGCAACTCCTCAAAAATCCCACAAAAATACAAAACGCCTCGTTTCTTGCCACGGCAAGCGATTTGCTGTAAAATGTGCGGCCATGATGAAGGCCATTGAGCTAGCCACAGTATATGACCCGAAGGACTTCGAAGATCGACTCTACAAGTTCTGGTTGGATAACAACCTGTTTGCGCCGAATCTGGACAAAAAGGCCAAACCTTATGTGATTGTAATACCCCCTCCAAATGTGACCGGAGTCCTACACATGGGACACGGTTTGAACAACAGCCTTCAAGATGTGTTGATTCGTTATCACAGGATGGCGGGTGAGCCTACTCTCTGGTTGCCCGGATCCGATCACGCCGGCATTGCCACCCAGGCCGTGGTGGAAAAACAGCTGCGACAGCAGGGCACCTCCCGGGAACAGATCGGTCGGGAAAAGTTCGTGGAGGAAACCTGGAAGGTTACCAACAAACACCACGACATTATCGTGCAGCAGCTGCAGAAAATCGGTTCATCCTGCGACTGGCAGCGTGAACGTTTTACCCTGGATGAAGGTCTTTCCCGGGCAGTACGGGAGGTGTTCGTGAGCCTCTACGAGAAGGGCCTTGTTTACAAGGGGAATTATCTGGTCAACTGGTGCTGGTCCTGCGGTACAGCGATCTCGGATGATGAGGTAGAGCACGACGAGATCGAAGGCCGAATGTACCACTATCGGTATCCTCTGGCCGATGGAAGCGGATCTATAGAAATTGCTACTACTCGTCCGGAGACGATGCTAGGAGATACCGCACTGGCAGTCCATCCCGATGATAAGCGATACAAGCACCTGGTTGGGAAACACTCAACTTTACCCCTCACCGACCGGCAACTTCCCATCGTCGCCGACACCTATGTAGACATGGAGCTCGGCACCGGGGTGGTGAAGGTCACTCCGGCACACGACCCCAACGACTACGAGATCGGCAAACGGCACAATCTACCGAGAATCAATATTCTCAACCCTGATAACACCCTAAACACCAACGTCCCTCAAAGCTATCGAGGCCTCAGAGTCGCCGAGGCTCGGAAAAAGGTGGTTCAGGACATCAAGAAAGCAGGACTGTTTATCCGCGACGAAAAGCACATGCACACCGTGGGTCACTGTTACCGCTGCCACAGTACGATCGAGCCCTACCTTTCAGACCAGTGGTTCGTACGCATGCGTCCCCTGGCCGACAAAGCCCTCGACGCCTGGGAACGGGGGGAAGTCCGGTTCTACCCGCGGAAATGGGAGAACACCTACGTGCACTGGCAGCGGAACATCCGCGACTGGTGCATATCCAGGCAACTGTGGTGGGGACACCGCATCCCGGTCTGGTACTGCGAGGCCTGTGGCGAGATGACCGTCTCCCGGGAAGATCCTTCGGCCTGCCGGCACTGCTCGAGCACGGATATCCGGCAGGATCCGGATGTACTGGATACCTGGTTCTCCTCCGCTCTCTGGCCCTTCTCTACCCTCGGGTGGCCCGAGCGAACAGAGGATTTGAAAATCTTCTATCCGACTTCAACCCTGGTGACCGCCTACGAGATCATCTTCTTTTGGGTGGCCCGCATGATCATGATGGGACTCGAGTTCATGGAAGAGGTTCCCTTCCCTGATGTGGTCATACACGGTCTGGTGCGGGACACACAGGGGAGAAAAATGTCCAAGTCTCTGGGGAACGGAGTCGATCCTCTGGAAGTCGTGGATGAATACGGCGCCGACGCCCTTCGTTTTACCCTCACCTTCCTGGCTGCTCAAGGCCAAGATATCCTGATGGACAAGGAAAGCTTCAAACTGGGCAGCAGATTTGCCAACAAGATCTGGAACGCATCCCGCTTCATCCTGATGAATCTAGAGGGCCGCAATTTGCTCGAGGAGGCTGAAGCGAAGCTCGACGAGGTGGACCGCTGGATCCTGCACAGGCTGAACCTGGCGGCCCGGAGCTCCCGAACAGCCCTGGATCAGTACCGCTTCAATGATGCCGGGCAGACGATACATGAGTATTTCTGGAACGATTTCTGCGACTGGTACATCGAAGCCGCGAAACTAGTTTTTGACTCCGATGATGCGGCGGAGAAGGACAGAAAAATCACGCTCTGCCTGAACATCCTGGAAGAGTCGCTGCGCCTGCTGCACCCCTTTCTCCCCTTCGTGACCGAGGAAATCTACCAGAAACTGCCCGCGCACGGTCTGAGCATCGTCACCGCCTCCTATCCGGAATTTTTAGAAAGCCGAAGCGATGATGAAGCTCACGCCCGATTTACCCACGTACAACAGCTCGTAAGGGCCGTTCGCACCCTGCGCAGTGAGTTCACCATACCGACGGGAAAAAAGATCCCGGTCACGGTGAAAACTTCAGAAGATGATTCTGCCTGGCAGGTGTTCAACGGGCAGAAAAATCTGATATCCCTGCTCACAGGCTCAGAAAATCTGCAAATAACGGATGGGGCAGTCAAGAGGGAGGGAAGCATCCCGGCAGTCGGCTCGGGTTTTGAGGCCTTTGTCTATATCAAAGATGCTATAGATCTGGACAAAGAAATGGAAAAACTAAACAAAGAGCTCCGGAATCTTGAAGATGCGTTGAAGCGAACCAAGGGCAAGTTGGCAAATCCATCCTTTTTGAAAAAAGCTCCTGAAGATGTTGTGCAGAAGGAGAGGGACAAGCAAGAAGATCTCGAGCGAAGGAAAAAGAAAATAGCCGGCTATATAGAGGATCTCGAGGCCTAGGCGCAACCTTCGGCCGTGTTCCGATGTCCTACCTATTGGGACAGGTTTAGATGTTTGTTGCAAGTTTGATACGATCGAGCTGGATTGTCAGTGCAGCCCTCCTGGAAACTACGAGGGAGTGGCCAAGACTGGGTTCTGCCGCCCAGGTCCTGATCGCCTCGACCCCCGTTGTCGCGGTGGCTCTGCTGGCGGTTCTTACCTTCTTTTTCATCCTCTGGGACTACAAGAAGCAACGTATGATGATCGAGCGGGGAATCACTCCCAAACCGAGAAACATCGACGATAAGCTGCTTCTGATAGGGATCGTGTCTCTTTCTGTAGGAATCGGGCTGCTGGTTTTCTTCAGCTTGAAAACGGGCTTGAGTAATTCCCTCCTGGGCGGTATTATTCCTACAGCATCCGGGATGGGTATAATTACCTACTACATCCTGATCCAACAGGCGAAGAAGAAGAGGGAACGTGAAAAAAGTCAATGACAACCTCTTGGTGAGACGTATCCTCGGGGGAGAGATCGATGCCTATCGAGAAATCGTGGCTCGCCATCAAGCCCGGGTCTTCTATCTTGGGTTGAAATTTTTTCATAACCGGCACGATGCCGAAGACTACGCCCAGGAGGTCTTCTTCAAAGTTTTTGAAAAGCTCCAGAGTTTTAAAGGCGAGGTTCCCTTCTCCTCTTGGCTCAACAAAATCGCCTACAATATGGCTGTGAACCACTATCACAAGCAGCGCCGTGCTTATGTCGAGGTGGCCATGCCTGTCGAGCCTCGCGACACCTCTCTCGGTCCGGAAATCCGCGTTTTGAGAAATGAACTTCGAGAAAGAGTCAGGAATGCGCTGAAGAAGATCCCCGATATCTACAAACCGGTAATCAACCTGCACTTTTTCGAAGGATTGAGCTATCCGGAAATCTCGCGACTCTTGAGCATTCCCGTCAACACGATCAAGTCCTATGTATTCCGGACAAAACAACTGCTTCGCAGCCGCCTCGAGGTGTATGTTCTTGGCTATATGGAGGAGGGAGTCATCTGATGAACCGGCGGGGAGCTCATGCAGCTCAAAGCCTGGATAGCATCGAACCGAAACCAGGCTTGAAACGGGATATCACCGTTTATCTCGGCAAGGTCGGGTTCGTCGAACGTGTCATGACGGACATCTTGGAAATTCCCGGCAAGACCCGCAAAATCCTTCTCTGGGCAAGCTTCTGTCTGTTCAATCTATTTCTCCTGGTCTTCTTCGGGACCAATCAAACCTTCATTGTGGATTTCTTCGCACTCCAGGAAGAGCTTGGTCAATTCTTCTTTCTCTTTCTCGGGATTACCCTACTCGGCGGTCTCATCGGACTGGTGCTGGTCAGTGATATTTCCCGGCTGAAAGGCTATCTGCCGAAATTCGACTCCTTCGACGAGTAGAATCATCGACCGATCGGGGAGCCCTCCTCGACACTGTGGGTGACCACACTCTCGGGGGGAACATCCCGAGTGATCCAAACGTTCGCTCCGATTACCGATCCACGTCCTACGGTGACCCTGCCCAGGACCGTGGCTCCTGAATAGATTACGACGTCATCTTCCACCACAGGATGTCTCGGGATTCCCTTGATCGGCTTGCCGTTTTCATCCAGGGGAAAACTCTTGGCACCCAGGGTGACTCCCTGGTAGATACGCACTCTTTCGCCAATGACGCAGGTCTCTCCGATTACCACCCCCGTACCGTGATCTATAAAGAACTCCTCCCCTATCTTGGCTCCGGGGTGAATATCGATACCGGTCAGGCTGTGAGCTCTCTCGGTAATCATCCTGGGTATCAGCGGTACCTCAAGACAGTACAGCTCATGGGCCAGGCGATAGTAACTGATAGCCAGAATGCCGGGATAGCAAAAAATCGCCTCATCGGTGCTCTTGGCCGCAGGATCTCCGTAGTAAGCGGCATGCACATCCGTACCCAGGACGTGTTGGACTCTGGGTAGACGCTCCAGGAATTCTGTCATGATCGCCTCCGCTTTTTCCAGACAGGCCGGGCACTCAAAGCCGTGGTGATCACATTCGAAGCACAAGCCACGTTTGATCTGCTCCAGCAACACCTGGAGGATTCGATCCAAAGTGGCACCCACGTGAAAACGCATGTTGCTTTCTGTCAGCTCCGATATACCGAAGTAGCCCGGAAACAGGACAGAGCGCAGAGCCTCGGCAGCTTCAATGACCCGATCCCTGGAGGGCAGGAGCCGCCCTCCTTTTCCCTTCCAGGACAGCATACCGTGCTCCGAATCGCAGAGACAGTTCACCACCTCGGCGAGTATATTCTGTTTGCGCTTCAGTTTATTCTCCATACCTCACCCCAGTACAAAATACTGTAAAAGACGGCTCACCGGCCAGTTCAGATAGCTTCCCACCGACCCGAGGTCTCGGAGCGAAATAGTGCGTCGAGCACCTTCTGATTGGCCACCGCATCCTCGGCAGGAGTCGGAACCGGAAGATCCTCGCGAAGAGCAACGGAGAAGGCCTCGAACTCCAGGCCGTACTGGTCCGCCGCCGCCAACTCAGGTGTTCTCTCGCCGATCAGAGTAGTCACTGTCAGAACCGGTGGCACATCCGGATACATGTTGAAGGGGATCTCAAAATGTAAGGCGCCGGAGGTGCCGTAGATGTCGACCGCTTGAGCTCGAAAGCCCTGAGTGCCGACTGTAAACACGGATCTACCCCGCCCGAAATCGAGGATCGCCGAGGTCAGTATATCGGTCTTGAAATCCGGATCACGGGTGAACTGACCGATGACCCTCTCCGGTTCCCGGCCGAAGATGAATCGGGGAACTGAAACCGCGTAGCAGCCGATATCCATCAGGCCTCCACCTCCCATATCCAGTCTGTTCCTGATATTCCCGGGATCCTTCAGATCGTAGGCGTAGCAGGTATGCACGGCCAATACCTCGCCGATTTCTCCCAAATACACCAGCTCTCTCGCCCGCTGCCATTGGGGATGGAATCGATACATGAACGCTTCCATGAGACGCACTCCGGCTTTGGCGGCGTACTCGACGCAGGCCGCAGCCTCCTCGGCATTCAGGGCTAGTGGTTTTTCGCAGAGAATGTGCTTTCCCGCATCCGCAGCCTTGCGGATCCATTCCGCATGGAGGTGGTTTGGCAGGGGAATGTAGACCGCTTCGATATCCGGATCGGCGAGCAGCTGGTCGTAAGACCCGTATGATTTGGGAATCCCAAATGTGGTTGCCACGGCTCGCGCCTTCTCTTCATTCCTGGAGGCGATGGCTTCGACCCGCAGCAGGTCCGATTTCAACAAGGGCGGCAGAACCTTCTTCGTGAAGATATTGGCAACACCGAGCACACCCCAACGTACAACTTCCATGATTGTCTTCTCCAAGTAAGAATTTTTTCAAGTATAGGGACTGCGGATCGAAGGCACAAGAGCGATGGAACCCGAAAATTTGACTCAGGTCCTCCGGTTTTCTTATTTTATAATTGACATACGTCCTTCCATCCGCGCCATCACAGGAGACAGGTATGAGATTCGACAAGTTTACCATCAAAGCCCAGGAAGCGGTCCAAACTGCGGAATCTTTGGCCCATAGGTACAATCATTCCAGTCTGGATACCGATCATATGCTCCTGGCACTCATGGAACAGAGGGACGGAGTGATTCCTCCGCTGTTCGCGGCGCTGGGTGTACAGAGTGCCGGGCTGCGCTCGGATTTGGAGAACCAGCTGGCCAAGAAGCCGAAAGTCTACGGGGACAGCTCGCAGGCCCACCTGTCCCCCCAGGCGAACAAGGTGCTCCACAACGCCGAGATGGAGGCAAGCAACCTCAAGGATGAGTACATCTCTACGGAACATCTACTGTTGGCATTGCTCGACATTCAAAGCGACACTCGGGAACTGCTGAAGGGCCACGGAGTGCAGAAGTCGGCGGTGCTCGACGCCTTGCGGCGGATCCGGGGAAATCAACGGGTCACCGATCAGTCTCCGGAGGATAAATACCAGGTTCTGGACCGATACTGCAGGGATCTGACGGATCTGGCCAGGAAAGAGAAGATAGATCCTGTAATCGGCAGGGACGAAGAAATCCGCAGGATCATGCAGGTGCTCTCTCGCCGCACCAAGAACAATCCCGTCTTGATCGGGGAACCCGGGGTCGGCAAAACGGCAATCGTCGAAGGGCTGGCCCGCAGAATTGTTTCGGGGGATGTTCCCGACTCATTGAAAGACAAGCGAGTGCTGTCCTTGGACCTGGGCGCCCTTCTGGCGGGAGCCAAGTTTCGGGGAGAGTTCGAGGAGCGCCTCAAGGCGGTAATCAAGGAAATCGTAGAGGCGGAGGGGCATATCTTTCTGTTTATCGACGAGCTTCATACCCTGGTGGGTGCAGGAGCAGCGGAGGGTGCTGTGGATGCCTCGAATCTGCTCAAGCCGGCGCTGGCCAGGGGAGAGCTGCGGGCGATCGGCGCCACCACCCTCGATGAGTACCGCAAACACATCGAGAAGGACGCCGCCCTGGAGCGACGTTTCCAGCCGATCTACACCGCGGAGCCCAACGTGGAAGACACCATCGCTATTCTTCGTGGGCTGAAGGAGCGCTACGAAGTACACCATGGGGTTCGTATCAAGGACGAGGCCATCATTGCCGCAGCCATGCTCTCCGACCGCTACATCACCAGCCGTTTTCTTCCGGACAAAGCCATCGACCTGGTCGACGAGGCGGCCAGCCGCCTCAAAATGGAGATCGAAAGCCAGCCAACCGAACTCGATCAGACCGAGAGGCGTATCCTACAGCTGAATATCGAGAAGCAGGCCTTGGCCAAGGAAACCGATTCCGCCTCTAAAGAGAAGACTCAGGAGATCAACAAGGAGCTGGCGGAGCTTAAAGGCAAGCGTGATGCCATGCAGCTGCAATGGCAAAACGAAAAGAAGATCATTGAACAGATCAGAGCCTTGAAACAAAGTCTGGAGGAGCTAAAACTAGAGGAGATCCGCTACGAGCGAGAGGGAAATCTGACCAAAGCGGCGGAGGTGAAGCACGGCCTGGTACCTGAAACCGAGAGAAAGCTGGCTGAAAAAACAAAAGAGGTGGAAAGCTCTCAGGGTGAGTCCAGGCTGCTGCGGGAGGAGGTTTCCGAGGAGGACATCGCCCGTATCGTCAACCAGTGGACGGGCATTCCCGTTTCCAAGATGCTCAGCTCCGAGAAAGCCAAGCTTCTCAAGCTCGAAGAGATCCTCTCCCGCCGGGTGGTGGGTCAGGAACCGGCGATTCGGGCGGTGTCCGACGCCATTCGACGCAACAAATCGGGGCTTTCCGATATCAATCGCCCTCTGGGCACCTTCATCTTCATCGGTCCGACCGGGGTCGGAAAAACCGAGCTGGCCAAGACCCTGGCGGAGTTTCTCTTCGACGACGAGAAAGCCCTGACCCGGATCGACATGAGCGAATACATGGAGAAGTTCGCCGTAAGCCGCCTGATCGGGGCTCCCCCCGGCTACGTAGGCTACGAGGAGGGAGGTCAGCTGACCGAGGCGGTGCGCCGTCGCCCCTACTCGGTGATCCTCTTCGACGAGATCGAGAAGGCACACCCGGAGGTATTCAACGTCCTGCTTCAGCTGCTGGATGAAGGTCGACTGACCGACAGCCAGGGACATATCGTAGATTTTAAGAACGCGATCATCATCATGACCTCCAACCTCGGAAGCCAGCTGATCCAGCAGACCGAGAATATCGACGACATCAAGGATCAAATCCAGGAACTGCTCAAAGCCACCTTTAGGCCTGAGTTCCTGAACCGGGTGGACGAGATCATCACCTTCGACCGGTTGGGCAAAGAGGAAATCCTGAAGATCGTAGATATTCAGCTCAAGGTGCTGGCCAAACGGCTCGAGGAACAGGATGTCACGATCACGGTCAGCGACAAAGCAAAGGCGCACCTGGCGGAGGTGGGATTCGATCCGCTGTACGGGGCGCGGCCGCTCAAGCGCACTTTGCAGAACCTGGTTCAAAACCCATTGGCCAAGAACATCATCGCCGGTGAGGTTCGAGGGGGAAGCAAGATCGTCGTCGATACGGGTAAAGACGGTCTGGTATTCCGCAAACAGAAATAACCGATTTCTGTTCGTCTTCCAGCAAGTTACTCCCCGCGGTATACTGGTGGCATGATCTGGGCCTACCGTCAGGAAGAACCGGAGCAGGACGGCGACGCCTGGTTGGAAGAAATTCTTCACAGTCAACAGGCGGAAGAGGAGGAAGAGGATGAGAACCTCTACTGCTTCATCTGCGGCCAGATCATTACCCAGACCCACAACCGCATCCCCGTGGAAGGCGCCCACAAACATACCTTCACCAATCCGGGAGGATACCTTTTCGAAATCGGCTGCTTTCGGGAAGCCCCGGGCTGCGAGCAGACAGGGGAGTTCACGGATTTCTACTCCTGGTTCGACGGCTACGCCTGGCGTTACGCCATGTGCCGCAGCTGTCGTGTCCATCTAGGCTGGGTCTATCGAGGAGAAGATTCTTTTTTCGGCTTGGTACTGGATCGATTGCTGAGCTCCAAGAAGTCCTTTCCCTCCGAGTCCTGAGAGCTGCTTCAGGAGGGAAGGTTCCGCCGGCGTTGCTCTTCCCTTCGCTTCCGCCTGTCCAACGCCTTTTTCTGCATGAACAGGGACCAGAAGATGAAGAAGACCGTGAGGACCACGAACACGAGGGAGATCGGTCGGGTGAAAATGGGGAGCACGGAACCGTCGCTCAGGATCAGTGCTTGTATGAGAGATGTCTCCAGCAGACCGCCCAGAATATAGCCCATCATCAGCGGAGCCACGGGAAAGTTGAACTTCTTCATGATGTATCCCAAAACCCCGAAGAAGATCATCACGTACACGTCGAAGATGTTGCTGTTCACGGTGTAGGAACCGGCGACGCAGATAATGATCACGATGGGGAAAAGAACCGCCCGGCTGACGGACAGCAGCTTGGTGAACAGGCGCAGACCCAAAGATGCAATGAAGAAGTGCAGGATATTGGCTACGATCAGGCCGATGAATACGGCGTAGATGACGTCCCCGGATTTGACGAACAGATCCGGGCCGGGAATCAAACCGTGCACAAGAAATACCCCCAACATGATGGCGGTGATGGCATCTCCGGGAATTCCCAGAGTCAACAGGGGAATCAGGGCTCCGCCGGTGACGGCGTTGTTTCCGGTTTCGGCGGCGAATACTCCTTCCAGGCTGCCCTTTCCGAACTCCTCCGGCTTTTTGGAGGTGTTTTTCGCCGCTCCGTAGGAGACGAAGGCGGAAATGGCGGAACCGCTTCCCGGGAGCGCGCCCACTCCGATCCCGATCAGGGTCGATCGGATGATGGTGACGATGTTGGCCTTGAACTCCTTCCAGGTTACCCGGTTGTCATCGGGATTCTTGGATACAGGAGCGATGACATCCTGCTTGCCGGCGCTGATCTTCTTCTCGATCTGAACGAAGAACTCAGAAACGGCGAACAGCCCGATCAGGTGAGGCAGGAAGGGGATCCCGCCGATCAAATCGAAAATCCCGACGGTGAAGCGGGAGGAACCGGAAATGGGATCCGAACCGATGGTACGGAAGAAGATCCCGAACAGGGCGGCGGTGATTCCTTTGAGCTTGTGCTCGCTGGATACCACTCCGATCGTACAGAGAGCAAAGACCACGAGGGAAAACTTCTCTGTCGGGCCGAACTTGAGGGCAACCATGGCGATCTGAGCGGCGATGGAGATCAGAACGATATCGCTGATGAACTCTCCGATTACCGAACCATAGATCGAGGCGCGCAGCGCTTTCCCCGCTTTTCCCTGTTTGGCCATGGGATAGCCATCAAGACAGGTAGCCGCGGCGGCCGGAGCCCCCGGAGTGTTGATCAGGATCGCGGAGATCGATCCGCCGTAGGTTCCTCCTTTGTAGACCCCCAAGAGCAGACTGATTCCGGCAACCGGGGGCATATAGAAGGTGATCGGCAGCAGCAGGGCTACGATCATGGGTACGTTGAGACCCGGAATCGCGCCGATGGTTATCCCGATAAACAGTCCCGCCGCCACGACGAGCAGATTTTGAAAGGTGAAAAACAGCTGTGCCGCCGGAAGCAGGTGCTCAAGCATTACAGACCCTTTAGTAGAGGATCCCGTGGGGTAGAGGGATCCGGAACAGGATCTCGAAGAACAGCCAGATCCCGATCGGTACGGCGACCATGCTGATCGCGATCTTGAGGATACTGCGGGAGCCGAACAGGTAGGCGTAGATCCCGACGAAGACTCCGCTGGTTACGACAAAACCAAGACGGGGAAAGACAACGGTGTAGAGGATCAGCAGAACCACGGACAGGCCGACCCGAAACACAACCACCCGGGTCAGATCCGGGGGCCCGTCGCGCCTTGGCTTGAGAAATCCCTGCGCGATCAACCCCGCGCCCATGAGAATGATCAGGACCGCCAGCACCGCAGGAAGAAAGGATGGAGACGTTTCCGTCTCCATCCCAGGTATGTTTTGAATTTGCGAAGGGATCAATACGAGGATCAGCGCCCCCAGTCCAATCAGGACCGCCCCTTCGATCAGGCGCCATAGATAGGGCTGCCTCACTGCGCCAGGCCCATCTTCTCCACGATCTCGCTGTATCCCTCTTTGTCATTCTTCCACACGGCGTAGAAATCATCCCCGAACTTTGGATCGAGGCTCTCGCCGATCCGCTTCATCACTTTGATAAAGTCCGCGTCCTCGATTACCTGCTTGAAAACGGTGCGCAGCTTCTGCAGCACCTCCGGGGGCAGACCCTTGGGTCCGGCGATACCGGTGAAGGGGCTGGCTACCACGTCGTAACCAATCTCCACAGCGGTGGGCGTATTGGGCAGGTTTTTATCTCTCTTTTCGGCGAAGACCATTAAAGCGTTGAGGTTGTTCGCATTTACATGGGAAATGATCGTTGCCACACTGGAGGTCATGGCGATGTCCACGTGTCCGCCCAGGGCTGCCTCAACAGCTTCGGCATCGTTGCCGACGGGAACGTGTTTGAACTCAAGGCCTGCTCTGTCCGCCCAGCGCAGGAATCCGAGTTGGGGAGCCTTCAGAGCCACGCAGGCGTAGGTGACCTCGCCGGGATGGCTCTTCGCGTAGGAGATCAGCTTCTGTACATTGCTCCAGGGACGATCCGCTTTGGAGGCGATCGCCATGGTGCTGGAGCCGATCTGTCCGATCGGATCAAAATCGAAGGTATCGTACGGAGCCTGTTTGAAGATGACGGGGAATACGTTGGTTCCCGGGGTAATCGCGAGCAGGGTATAGCCGTCGGGGTCGGCGTCGGCCACATATTTGCCACCGATCACACTGCCGCCACCAGCCTTGTTCACAACCACGACCGGCTGCCCCAGGTACTTGGGAGCCACGCTGGCGAACATCCTGGCGTTGATATCGGTTCGTCCACCGGCACCCCAAGGCACGATAATCTGGATCGGCTTGGTGGGATACTCTCCGGCAGTCTCTTCCACTGTCCCTTCAGCCAGTAGAAAACCTGCGGCTGCGAAGAGGATGAGGAGAACTAAAGATAAGCGTTTCATCGCTTCCCTCCTTTGAAATGATTTATAGGATTTTTCTTATGGTAGGGTATACTATCGGCTTTGTCAAATATGGTAGTGACGGTGCTGCCGAAAACCCTATATCAACTCTTCGTAATGGCCGGCAGAGTGGAAGATACCCCCGCCGCTTAAGTAGAAGCTCTCGTCGAGCCAATACATCCCCCCTTTGGGTTCGAGCCAGGACGCTCCCGCGCAGGGGTGATCGCGGATCAAGGTTGCCCAATTTTCGTAGTTCTGCGCCCCATTGGATTCCAAAATCCCCGAGGGAAGTCCGGGAAATGGGGGCAGATGGGCGGCCACGTTTCTGTTCCAGTCGAGCAGCAGGGGGACGCAGGCCGAGTCGGCCACGAAGCTCGGCACTCCCTGTTTCTGAGCCTCCGCTGCCATGAGGATCGACATGCTCAGAGTCTTGCCCGCCGGCTTGAGGGCGACCGCCCCATAGCCCGACCCGATCTTCCGGCGAACATCCTCGATGCCGTGCAGGGACTCATCCGCGGCAACCCGGACCGGGAGATCGTGCACATCGAGCTCACAGTCGTCGGGGAAGGGTTCCTCCAGGAGAACGACCTGATCCAGGGCGCCCATCTTCTCCAGACCGGAGACCAGCCCCAGCAGGGTTTCCTTCGTTTCATATCGTCCGTTGGCATCGAGGTAGTAGGCCAGACGGCCGCTGTCGGTCTGTTCCGTTCGTTTGTCCCGAAGCAGCCTGTGGATCTGCTCGAGCCGGTCCAGGTCCTTCTCCAGCATCTGCCGCTGACTGCCCCCCTGACCGATCTTGATCTTCAGCAGGAAATGCCCCTCCTCGACCAGATCGAGCAGCTCTGCGGTAGGTAGATTGTAGGTGATCAGGGGAATCCGGGTAACCGCCCTCTGCCTGCCGGGAAATGCGCTGCGGTACTCTCTAGGGATCAGCTCGGAAAATACTTTAAACCCTTCAGTCGCAGCGTGGAGTTTCCAGAGCGCAAGATCCAGGGACACCGCGGCATTGAGGGTGAAGGTCGGCCGCAGATCAGCCCGGCCGGTGAGGGTCCGGCCGAACTCGTGCAGCTCAGGTATAAGTGCCTGAATCGCCGCTATTGGATCGGGAAACTCTTTTCCTCTGAGTAGCGCAGCGGC
>Ga0114925_10000896_pt1 | contig 14091 bp, 15 predicted proteins | sample SumtaG_2_FD_87287 | JGI IMG/M metagenome (GOLD analysis project Ga0114925, IMG submission 87287) | Deep subsurface microbial communities from Indian Ocean to uncover new lineages of life (NeLLi) - Sumatra_00607 metaG | ecosystem: Environmental > Aquatic > Marine > Oceanic > Sediment | place... | reverse complement strand
TTGCCCTGATTTTCGTCCTCAAGGGCAAACATCGTCTGCGCGGTACCACCGGCTGTAGCATGCACTCGCACCTTTCCTGTGGACATTATTTCGACAAGATGTCCGGGCGTGATTCCAGCGTTAGCGGTGTACTCTTTGATAATGGGCGTACCCAGTATCGATATGGTTTTGTAAGCCATGTTCAATTTCCTCCTTGAAATTGATTCGTATTAGCTTTTTCCTTGCTTGTCTTAGGCGGTTTTTGTCTCCTTTCCTTCGACCGGCGAACCACTCAGATTGTCCCATACCAACGGTGCGGCAGGGATCTCGTTGTCATCTTCGTGCGTCTGTACGCCCGGAGCCTGACCAGCGTAATCGACTTCTACGTTTCCCAGCTCCGTCATACCTTCCAAGTCCTCGATAGTCATAGAACGCAACTTGTCCTCTGCGAACTTGTTGCGATCATTGGCGAGCAGCGCCTTGACGAGTGTGTTTTTGACTGCTGCATCCCGGGCAATTGAGCGATTGAGAACTTCCTGCATCTCAGGCGGTGCCTTTGCAACGTACTCCTCGAGCGTGACAGGCTTACCGCCATCCGTGGGATCAGCCGGATTGGAGTTCGGCTCGGGCGGCGCATTGTCGACAGGCTTAGGCGGCTCTTCGTCAGGCTTTTTCTCCGGTGCCTTCACTTCAGCGACTTCGAGTTTCTCTAACTGACACTCGCTGAGTTCTGTCAGCCACTCCTTGTCTTCATCGGTGAACTTCGTCCGCTCACAAGAGATGAGCGCTGTCACCATTTCTTCTTTTTTCTTCACGTTGTCCTCCTTGACAGTCGTGTCTTCTGTTTTCTTTATACCAGCACTTTGTATTACTGGAACATATTTTGTTTCTTCTTTCACTTCTTGTTTGTCGCTCGCAAGTGTAATGTTACCTTCTGAGTCTGACGTGTACGCACGTTCGTATAGCTTCTCGGGACCGCTCGGCATACCGTCCGTGTACTCAGTGATCTCATATATCACACGATTGTCGTACACTTCCCTTACCCAAACGCCGTAACCATCAGGTTCCGCTTCCACCAAAGCCTCTCTCAGTTTCTGTCGAATATCTTCGTGACTGGCTTCGTTAGGAGTGAGTTTGATATTTGCCGACAACCAGTCTAAAGCTCTGCGAATTAGCGATTTATTCATTGGCATTTCGCTTCCTGCAACGTCATTGTCGAATAGTATGAGTCTATCTTCTTTGGCTTTATTGGCACGTATACCGCAACCATCATCCCAAGAGCATGCGCCGTCCTGTCCGCCCGGCAGCAACGCAAGATGATCAGGTCGGAAGTCTTTCGCTATGCCTACATAAGCTTCCCCGTTCCAATCGCCCGGAGTCATATCGTGCTCCATGTACATGCCTGTAGAAACGTCCAGCTCAGTACCCGTTCGAATGCTTGCCACAAGACCGGGAGAAACTTTTTCGGCTTTTTCAATGTTGATCCAGACTTCACCTTTGAGTTTCGAACCATCACTCTCGAAATGAACATCAAATAACGTGCCTACGGATTGTTGCTCTATCACTTCAGGCGTATTCGCCGAAGCCGGTTCGCCTTGAATATCTACCGGATGAAATACAGGAACAGGCACACCATTCCACGTTTCAGCATGAGCAGCTATTTCTTCCGGTGAATAATACAAAGCGCCACCAGTGCCAGTATGCACTCCTTCTACTAACAGCACTACAGGAGCGACAAGATACATTTTACCGTCAAGTGTCTCATCTCTCAAATTGAGATGTTCAAGTGTTGCGAGTATATTCTGTCTCATCATCTTCTCCTTCTTGCTTGTTGCCGCTTCGAATCGTCCTTTATGCCGTTTACAGTGAGCACGCGCCACAGCCGCAGTCCATCTTGTTTTCGGATACCTGTATGCTTGATCCTGCCAAGTGCCATCCGACTTCCGACCGCGAATGACACTGTATGTCTTCTTGACGGAAGCGGAACGTCGTGATACCCTTGCGAACCGAGTGAAACTACCCGGTGGACGTAAGCGTCATGCATGTTCATTCGGATAGGGCATTATTGTCTTCCTCCTCTGCGACCTTTCAGTGAACAACGAGCGAGACGACGATAGTGATCGACTGCGAGTACGGCATAGATTTTATAGATCAAGTAACACTGCATTGTGAAAAGCATATCGATGATTCCATCCCATGTGATAGTGGTAATAATTACGGTCGTTTCAGGGTCTCCATAATTAGAACATTCATCCCAATCCTCTTCATAGTATTTATGATTGATTTCGGGAACTACCATCATCTTCTCCTCCGTGTTTCTTTCTCTATTACGACTGGCAGTACATCACACCTGCAATTTGGATGAACAGGTATCATGCCTTCGACCTCATTTAATGTGAATACCCGACCTTCCATACCAGCACAAATCGAACAGACATTGAAACCTGCCGTGCTCCATTCGGCCTTCACCTCTACCATCATTTCCGCGGCTGCCTGTCTCAACTCGGCTACATTAGCCAGATGGTGAGCGCGAATAACTTCAGTCCTTGCTATCATCCGCGCTCGAACTTTGCCAATCTTGTCAATGCGATGACCGACATCTTTGTAAAGTTCTCTGGCTATCACGACCGGACTTTTGCCTTCTGCTATACCCCTCGCAAGACCTATCGTCAATCCTTCAGCTATGAGCCGTCGAGTCTCTGCATTCATAATCTGCGTGACAGATTTCAAATCTTCGAATGTTCTCGTATATGCCACACCGACACGATCAGCATGAAACGGCTGCGTCATGATACTATCGACACCGCCCGGAGTTTCGTCGACTGATCTGACATCATAACCAGCTCTGCGCAATTCAGTACGCCCGTGTATAACACCACGAGCATAAGCTGAATAAATGTATCTATCCGTCCAAGCTTCCTCTATGCCGCCACGCAATCCCCCGGGTCGTCTCGTAATCTCAAGAATGCCTATCCGTTCCTGTTCTTCAAGCCAGTCCATGAAAGCATCGACTTTACTGGCTGCACGAGGAAAATCAAAAGCCTTGAATCCGGTGGCTGTGAGCACAATAATGTCAGGTTGTATGCCGAAACAATCTTGTTGCACAATCGAAATGAGAACATCACGCTTGAGCGCATTGAATCGCTTATCCATGTCTCTCATAAAAGCGTGACGCAGTGTAGTAGTTCGAGTTGGGTCGAATTGAAATATGGCATTCACTCGAAGCACAGCGGGATCCTCATTCTCTCTTGCTTGGCAATCAGGGCAGCTCTCGCCCAATGTCACGGACAATCTATGCATTCTCACACCTTCTCATATCATAATGCTCTCGCAATTGTGTTATTGTCAGATCATATCGTGACTGCACCCTTTCTTTAGTCATGTTCATAACGGAGGCAATTTCTTCCATCGTCATGTCCTCGTAATGGTACAGGGCAAGGATTATCCTATCTGTCTTACGCAATCCTTTAAGCGCACATAGCATATTCAATGCTGTCAGTACATCCATCAGCGGTTTTCCACCTGCACGGTAAACGTTCGTTCGTCTGTTCTGCTGTCACTGGTCACGATTTTACAGGCTATACTGTAAGACTCGCCCGCTGTACCACCGGAAAGCCAGATTGTCGTAGTCGTATCCGTCTTCGAAACAGAATCTTCTGTGATGCCAGTAGCAACAGTCCAAGTTGCACTGGAAATTGTCTCTTCCTCGTTAAGATACGGTGGGTGTTCGGCGATATCATCGAGATTGTACCAATCAAGGACATAATCGAGAACGGCATGCGGGTCTTTTCGAAATGTCTGAATCTTAGTAGCCATACTCGCTTATCTCCGTGTAGGCTTTATCCTGCTAACTGACGTTTTCACAAGCATCTCTCTATCTGTTGATCGCACTTGCGTTCCTCTACTATCTGTTCGCACAATAGCAGAAGTATTATTCTCGTCAACAACAATTGTGCGCGGATCGACTTCAACGGTAAGAACTCTATTGTTCGCTGGAACGATCTGCGTTCTATTGTCCTGATCTACGAGCAAGAGTCTGCCATCAACATCGACAACCAAAATCCTGCCGTCAGCATCCACCGGAATTGATCTGTCATCTTCATGCACGATAAGTCCTCTGTCATCTTCCTTGACAATAACTATCCTCTTACCGGGCGGCGTTACTTTGCGCTCGCCCGGTTGAAATCTCTCGTCTCCGGGACGAGGTCTGAAGCGTCGGTCACGCGGCATATACGCCTCTACCTATCGGTATTATTCTTACCGAACCAGAACACGAATCCACCGAATATGCCTGTTTCTTTGGTTTCCGAGTTGTAGACAATCGACAAGGTAGCGCCAATAATCTCATTCTCGTCTGTCAGCACGTCACTAAAATAATAATCCGCGCCAAGCGAAATCAGTGGAGACTTGGTGTTGGCCGAGTCGGCCACAGCATCATCAGTGAAGTACGTCTGCTGATATGCTATGCCGGTTCGCGCCATAAGTCGGTTCATGACCAATACTCCAAATTCAGCACCAACCTCGAAACCCTGAGTGACTGAGGGTTCTATGGCACCCCCGCCCTTCAGCAAGACAAATGTTGTCTTAGATGTTTCGGTTACGAGCTTTCCTTGCGCCCATCCGGTGAGACTACCATCTGCACTGCGATAGCCTACTCCGGTACACGTCTGCATGCCCATGTCGAGAGCCATTACCGGCGTAGCCAGCAATAGCATCAGACAGATTGCAAGTAGTACGTTTTTCATTCTCATGTTACTCTCCATCCTCTGGATATTGTAGGTTTCTCATTTCGTTCGACCTTTCTTTACCAGCGACTTCAGGCCACTGGGCAGTATGAAGCTGGCTATTGCCAGTGTGATAATAGCGCCCCAGTCTGGATACAAAAGCTTTGCAGAAATTCCGAATGCTACCGCGAAAGCGATTACTTTTGTCTTCCATTCGGTGATTTCCCAAGCCGTCCCCTTAAACTCTCGCTTCAAATACTCGACGGCCAGCAAAACGACCCCGGATACGAGCGCAATCTGCTCGACGCTTACGCCGAATAATGTGAGCAATTCTGTTTCCATAAAACCTCCCAAATTGAATTACCACGGTTCATCTCGATAAAAATATGCGCTATCATAGACTGTCGGCTCTGTTCCATGCAGATAGATGATCTTACCGACCAAGCTATCAGGTCCGAGTGACGGATCTATGATAATCGCACTGTCTTTGTTAGTAAGACCGCCTTCCGGGAACAGCCGATAATAGCAACCGTCACAGGCTCCCCAATAATAGGCAATGTCAAGTACGTCTCCTTTGACGGTAGTAAGCATAGTCAAAAGTGAATCTGTTCGTTCGTTGTAGAGTGAGTCGCCTAAGGCTGTACGTAGTTCGTTGTCAGTCAAAGTTGACAAGCCGGAAACATCTGCTTTATACTCCGTCGCGTTATCCTGCAAGGTTGTGTCACCAAGGACGTTCGCCTTGATTTCCTTCACCTTCACAAGATCAGTTTCCGAATCAAAGTCATTCAACGCCGCAATAGTAGCTTCCAAAGCGAGAGCAGATACATCGGCTGTCACCAGATATTGTGCAGTATCTCTCACTGCTTTGATAGCCGTATGCGCTGTATCTAACTGTTGGGCCAGAGTAAGGGCAGAAGTGAAAAACAGTTCAAAGAAATATCTCATACTGGCGGTGTCATACACAGTAGAATCAATTACGCCGGGCAGTAGATTGACCCGAACTGAGTCGGCGGCCATGCGAGCAAACAGAGTAGACAGATCAGGAAATGTTGAATCGGTAGCTGGATCGAATGTAGAGAAACCGGTTGCCTTGAAAGCATCCTCATTGCTGCCGTCAGTAAATTCAGCATAGACATCTTGGGCAATGCCTGTTGTATCTGCTGTTATGAGATATTCTGTAGTATCTCTCAAAGCAGTTACGGAAGATTCAAGTGCATAGCTCGAATCACGCGCTGTGGCAACAATAGCCCATTCGCCGATGCTTACCGCTTCTGATTCACCGAAATATACCCACCAGCCAGTCCAGCCATCGGTGCTGTCATTCGTACATGTATGAGCATATTGATAACAGCCATCCCACTGCAAATCCTCTGCCGTCACCGTTGTTGAATCGACAAGCGTGGCATTGTTGAAAATATAGAGCCATGCACTATCAGCGTCCGTCGCTTCGTTGTTGATCGAGTACGAGCCTGAAAAGATGATGCTTTGATTTTCGGCAGCATCCACTATCATGGCCAATAGCATCAAAATCAGTAATATGACGAGGAACTTTTTCATAATTCGTTCACTCTTTCAAAAATGGATACAGTGCTGGCGGTTCACCTACGGTGTAAGTAAAAACCCAGAAAGGTTGATTGGAGCTATATTCTGTCGAGCGAAAGGCTACATCAGGATATGAAGTGTCTTCCCATAAGTAAATACCCTCTTCATTTTTTGTGCCCTCATACCAAGCCTGTGCAATAACATTTGAAACAATCCAGCCATACCAGACACCATTATCGCCGTTCGTGGTCACACTTGATTCTTCTGTTGCTTTTCTATCTGCTCCCGTACCGTCACCACTGTTATCAGTGCCTTCGTCATCTCCGTTATTACATCCTGCCGTAGCCCATTCTTCATCATCATTTGACCAATCATTCCATGTTGCCACACCTTCGCCTACAGGCGCATCAGGAGGATCAGTATCATCCAAAGATCCCTCGCCCCAAGGCTTGAAGCCTACAAACGCTCGAAGAGTAACTGCATCAAAATCGTAAGCGGCGTATAAACTACAGATACATGACGTTATCATAGCATCGGGACCAAGTTCAGAAGCCACATTTTTGACTCTGACAAGAAGATTTTGGTTATCACCTACACGAAGCCAGTCAGAGCCACCGTAGTTTCTGTTTCCATACCATTGAAAAATATAAGTATCCTCAACATTAGTCGTACCATCAATCGTATGCGGACTCGCATTGTGCCAAATGGTCGCATTCGGATACGCTTCGTGGATGATCTTAATCTTCCTCATCTTGATATATTCGATGCAGTATATCTTGCTGTTTTTCTTTACCCAACGATGGTTGACGGTCATGCCCTGCAACGTATCACTTCCGGGAAAGTGCAGACGTGATGCTGCAAGACCGAATACATGCTTGCCGATCCGCTTCAGTATCCTCTTGTTGACGTTGCCTACACCAATGTCAGCATTATCGATATTCGCCGACAGAGTATACTCCATCACGTTGCCGAGTGCAATATCCAGTGAATCAGCACGTTGGTTGTAGAGTATCACTGCCGAATCGAGAAATGCCGGTTTGAAAAATATGCCATGCTCGACACGTGCCTTCTGTTTTCTGATTCGATAATCAACACCCGGAAACACCCCAGTCCATTTGATAATGTTCGAGTCAACTGACGGCGTGCTCCAGCTTGGCGCACCCTCTACGTCGATCCAGTTCCACGTTGCTGTATTCAACCAGATCAGTTTGACGGGGCGTTGCGTGATAGTGTAGGTCGTGTCGTTGTGTTCAATCGTTATCCGAGAGATACCATTAGGCAATACATCGGTTTTCATGTAGGCGTGTCTGGCGGTCATCGTGTCACCAATCAGCACAAAGTCATTTTCTATCTCAGCCCAAGATGTATCAGTCGAGTAGTTCTGAATTGGATCGCCGATACGAACCTGAAATGTCGTATCGTCAAGCTGCCACTTCTGGAAATCTACTGGCGTTTGAGCCAGACATACCGTAGTCAGGCAGAGCCAGAGAATGATTGTCAGGTATCTCAAGAGAATCTCCTAATCTATCGTATAAGTGACTCGTACACCCACGTCGGTTATATCTGCATCCGGCTCTGCGTTAAACCGTATGTAAATGCACTTGTTCACGGCTATGGTGGCATCGTCAAAGCCGGACGTGATCTCCGTTGTGCCACTGGTCGTGTTCATCTCGTCTATTACCGTTCGATTAGCATTGCCGATACGGGCGTCAGCCCACATAAGATCAAAGTCCAGTTCTGTAGTTGGGTCAGCATCGCAGGTTACATCGATACGGGTGACCGTGATCGCCACCGGAGTCCTCGGATCAATTCCTATCAGTATCGAATCGGCAACCCAGAAGGAATTGGGGTTCCATATAGTGAAAAGATAACGTGGCTCCGTTTCCAACTTGTCTATATCATCAGAGTTGTCATTAACTTGGTTCGCCCACGCTGCCACCGAGTCAGTATTGGTGTTCACTTCATCAGCCCAAGAAGTGAGACTATCCTTGGCTTCATTAACCAGTGGACTATGGGTAGTCGCTGAATCTCTGTTGTCGTTAATTAGATTCGCCCACGCCGTCACAGAGTCCTCATGTTCGTTGACTTCGTTTGCCCACGATGTTAAGGAATCTTTTGCTTCGTTTACTAACGGACTGAAAGCAAGAACCGAATCTCTGTTATCATTCAGCAAGTTATTCCATGCGTTTACTGAATCGTATGCTTCAGTCCAGAGACCCCACATTGGAATATCAGTCGAATCAATATGTAGAGAATCATCACCGACGTCTGTTGTTTCAAGACCCCAACCCGCATTCACATTTGCACTATCGAGCCAGTTGTATTGATACCCAAAGTTCCAAGCGTCTATCTGCGCACTGTCTGTAGGCGGTGCGCCTCCACCGCCTCTCGTACCAGAGACAAACCCCCTCAAGTCCAGATAGGTAGAACCGTCCTCAAGTGCTTGGACCTCGTCGTTTTGAATGATTACGCCAGCAATCAAAAACCCTGTAGTATGGAATGCTTCAGGAATATCAGTCGGCAGCATATTGTACTTGTCTTGTTCTGCCGATTCACGAGTTAGATATGTATTCGTGCCAGCTTGTATATTCATGTAGAGCTTATATTGAGTCGTGTCCTTGCTGATCGCTCCCCATATCACAACCCAAAAGTAATGAGGAACGCCGATAGCTTCACCTGAAGAATACTCAGCAAAGTTGTCCAAGCTATCCCATCGAGCGTAGTTGCTGTCGTTGTAAACAGGCACATATAGAAATACATCGTCTGTGTTGACAGCCGGAATGAGGCACTCATCAGGGCCACTATGCAGGAAGCCCCGTGTTGCCGCAAAAGACTTTGATTCGATTGTAGGTGCTATGCCTACGTGATATGTGGGATGATCTCCATGAAATGTCGAAGTCAGTATGATTTTGTAAAGAGATGGCTGGTCAGCGTTAAAATATCGAACTTCTTCGTCTGCACCGCTTACAGCACCGAGACCTACGTTTGCTATGAGTATCATACTGTCAAGAAAATCGCCTCTGCTGCCGAGTTGATCTTCTGTCGCATGACGTTTTAGCGCAGGAGAACCGCCATTGTAAGTGAGGTAGACGAAGTTTTCCGTCAATGTTGTTGCACTGCCGGCAGAAATTGCAAGTGATTCAGGTAACGCCCACACATATTTCTCTACGTCACCACCATCGCGTCCACCTTCACCGTCAGACGATAACCAGACATCTACATCTTGTCCCGGAGTATATTGATTGTCTACAACGAGATAGCATGTGCCTCCTGTTGCTCTAACTGCAATATCAAGTTCGTCTCGATAGAAACCACCACTTAGAAAAAGAGAATTGAAATCACGAGTCGATGAATCTGCTACTTTCGCAGTTTCCGCTCGTGCGCCACCACCAGTACAAGAATCAGAGAGTGCTACATGCGTTATCGCATTCACCGCGAATGCTTGCCCGTACAGTAGCAGACATACCACTACAAATGTGAATATCTTACTCAATTAGAATCACCTGCCCTGCTATCACCGGTGTATAGTAGATCAGCAACTTGACTTTGTTATCATCGTGTATCTCTGCCGATTCCTTGGTGAAGAATATTGCGTAACTCCCAACATGATCCTCACCGGGAGTGAATCCCACGGGTGTCAGTTTCCATCCCGTGTACTCATTCGGATGCACCGGATCAGCAAGCATATCTTTCACGTCATCGGTCACGTCGATATGCAGAGTATCTATATAGTGATACCCGCTTGCATCAAGAGCTAAGTGCCCCCAACCAGTCGGGGTAGCATTGATGTCCGTCCCTAATCCGTTACACCCTTCAACATTCCAAAGTTCTCTCTCTGCCTCAATAGCAAAGACACTATCCATATATGAGCATTCGCCGTCTGTTGCATCGTCATCATTTCCAACACCTTCTCCCCATTGAACAAGTATCTGATTAACTTCTACACTCACTGTGTCGGCACTAATAGTATCACGACCACCAACAATGAATGTAGTCCTGACCTCATAAGCCACGGCTAAAAGTATGGCAGAATCAACATCTTCAGCCGCCACAGGGCAACCGCTTATATCAAAATCAATCAGAGGGTACTCGTAATAATCAATGAACTCAGCATTTGTCCATCCAACGTCGGCATAGCCCGAACCACCATAGTTCTTAAGTTTGTAACTTGGATGTTCCCCACCCGCGATATATGTGTCAAACACCTTGTCCGTGCTATCGGCACCAGTCAGGATATAGACATCGGCTTGTGCCGGACTACCAATGAACAGACAGAGTAGGGCTGCAATGAATAACAGAATCAAGAGTAGCGTGTAGTGGTTGTCGAATTTAGTTTTCATGTTGTATCTTTATGTACAAACCAATCTCGAAATGGTCTGTGTTTCATGCACCACCAATAATAAGCACTTAGTTTCATGTTCTCTTCTTTTGCTCTTTCTGGATCAGTCAATAAAAGTGTGCCATGTATATTCATAACATATCTTCCCATTCTTGTTTAGTTGCCATCATATCCTCTGAATGAATTTACTACTACAATCCTCGTGACTTGCCCGGGAGTAAGCCTGTGATATTCCATCCATGGAAAGGTTTGCATTTCCATTGCTATCATCTTACTCCCGGGTCTTATAGCCAAAAGCTTCTTGATCACCATGCTCAATATAATATATCGAAGCTTCAGGCAAAAGGCTGCCGACAATTTCATACGAGCATGATGATCATAATGTGACATGGACTTTAACCTTTGCAACAGTTATGGCGTGGGTATTTCTCCTTCCGATAATGGATTTAGGTTACAGGTACTTCCTCACCCGCAGGAACTACGGGCACTTCTTCTATCTTTTCTTCTTCCTTGAGCATGGTATCCAAAATTTCATCTATCTGCTTGATCTCTTCATCTGTCAAATCCAGCACCTTCTTATAAAACATCTCAGGCGGTACGATCATATCAGCACCGGGAGCATTGGCGTAGTTCTTGATGGACTCCGAACGTATCTTACCAATGTCAGCCTTCTCCTTGTCTCCGGGAGCGAGCAAATCAGGCCATTCAATTGTATAATCATCTTTGGGTGTTGGCAAGACACCCAAAGTAATCAAACGATCCACGCATGGCCGCAATATCATTGGCTCACAATGTTCTATCTGCCGTGCCTCAATTACTGCCGCCCAAGCTACCTTGTCTTGTGTGGAAGCCAATTCACCACGTTCGGAACCGAGCAAGATACGTTTTGGAATTCGTGTTGCTGCACAGATCAAATCTATTTGTACATCAATGTGGCTACTCGGATCTGCTACCTGTACAGCCAAATCTTCGACAGACATACCACGCAATCTGATGAACCTCTTGAGTCCATGCATGTATTCTTCGAGTTCGTCTTGTAGATCACTCAGATCTTGTTCTCCGAGACTATGACCTTCATCCAACTTGAAACCGTAGCCCGGAAATGCACCACGCCAGAACATCTCTGCACTGCCGCCTGCCAGTTTCGCTAAATCATACAACCTGTTGAGAATTGGCCGAAGTCGAGGTTGTCCCTCTACGTCATCTTCAAGACAATCTTCTGCAACATGCAACACACGAGACCAATGTACCTTCGAAGACAAACCCGCTGCCGCACCTGTACCAAGAGACTTTCTCGTAATGTCATATTCCACTGGTCTTCCATATCGCTCATTCTTAGTGTCCAACTCGTATGTTGACATTGTTGCGTTCGCTTGAGTATAAGGCATCAGATAAAGCAATTGTCTGGCTCTGGTGACTTCGGTATTTTGTTCTCCCTGATCATCAAATCCGAGAAACAGAACGGCGTATGTGCCGAGTGATGCCATTCTGTCTATTCGTGAGAAATAATGAAATAGCTTACGATCTTTAACAAGCTTAACCCATGCCTTCTCAAACGCAGTTTCTTCTTCCTGACCTTCCGAAAGAGTAGGGGGCTTACGCCATGACTCTCTCACAGGCAAGTCCACTATCGCCCCGGCAATATCCTGCCTGTAATACTTACCCTGATAATCCGTAAATGATGGGGTTTCGGGATAGCCAAGAGCAGTATAGAGGTCCCTGTCATCACCGTATGACTTGCCAAGGCGTGCGGCAATACCAGCCCGGACATTCAAAGCAGACATGAGCAATAGTCTCTGGTCATCCTTGCTCAAACCTGCCAAGGCGTTCGGTTTCTTTTTGGCGGTCTTTTTTCGCGATGTAGTTTTCTTTTTTGTGATCTTGCTCTTATTGTCTGCCATGACTAAGTTCCGTACTCTAAAATATCATTTGCTTCTGACAAGCTCAAACCTTCCTTGGTGGTAAGCTGCCAACGCGCAAAGTTCTCAAGTCTCTGTATGCATTCGCCCTGTGCCTCAACGGTGTCATCGAGTGATCCTATACTGTTCTCAATTCTATCCCTTGTTTCTTTGCATTCAGTTCTGCGAACATACACAGGCTCAGCACCGGGATTCGTACCTTGACCATGAAAAGCATTCCAACTCTTTTGTAACTTGTCAAGAGCTTTGGCATTTGCAGAAGCCCGCGCTCGCAATGCACCGTATCCAGCAGCGACTCCGAGTAGGCCGCTAAAGAACGTCAACAATGTCTTAAGATCAAATTCCATGTTGTCAGCTCTTTCTTAATGCAAGACGCTCAGTTTCCTTAACAATTTCATTTTCAAGCTCACATAGCAAACCACGTGTTGTTGCTCTCTTGAATGCTAAATCACACATACGAGATTCAATTTCCGCATGAGTACGCAATTCAGATTCATCAAAAAGTTCCAAGCGTTTGATTATGTCATAACGTACAACATACGCTAATGAAAAGAAAGAATACACAAGTGTCTGATTACTCATTTTACGTCCTGTTTTCGTCATCGCCGTCCCCACGTTCCCGCAGCTTTTTGCTGAGTCATCATATAGAACGCACCACTTAAGGCGTCCACCTGATCGGCTACACATTTACTGCTGCCGTCGAAATTGTATAACTCATTCAGAAAATCTTTATTCCAAGCACCTCGCAGAATTTTGATATTGCCGACCTTAGCCTGTGACGATACAGGCTTCGCACGTGTGGCTTTACTTTCATGCACTGTGTTAATCTCAACAGTAAAACCTTCAAGGTTACGAACTTGATCTTGCGCTTCTGCCTTCCCTGCTTGGCCGGGGTCTTGCTCAATACCTATTTCAATACGGCGACTATCCTGTGTAGCTATATTCTTGATGCTTTCTTTTACTTCAGGCGGATTCTTTCTGAATCGCTCGACATCCATCACGCAATAAGTACCATCATCGCACTTGCGCAATAACAGACCTGCTGTCCATGAGATTCTACCTTTTGCTTCTTGCTCGGCTTCTGTGCCTGCTCGATCCCAATAACGAATTTCACGCACTGGCGGTCTTGCAGCATCAACTATCGAAAACCACGACTTTTCAAAAAATTCACCTGCTGTTTCCTTCACGTCCCAGTTGCCCTCAAGCATACGAGCACGTTCCGCATGAGGAAGCGCTTCAAGCCTTGTTAGATATTCGGGATTCTTATCCATCAAGATTCTATTGTCGGTAATACGTGAAGGAATAAAAGTAAACGACGTTGGTTTAACATGATCACCAAACTGTTCAACAAGTTCTTCTGGTGAATCTGCCCATTCACGAGCATCTTCAATCATCACAAAATAGCGGACAATACCTGATCTACTGTAAATAGGACACCCATCATCGCCTATCCACCAGTCTAACCAATCCCTTAGCCAATGATCCGGTGCAGGATTACAAGTAGCCCGAATATGAGGACGAACATCACACATAGAACGATTGCAGGACATCAAGAAAATGAATTGCCGTTCTGTGAATGATTCAACCT
>Ga0114925_10000895_pt1 | contig 14091 bp, 17 predicted proteins | sample SumtaG_2_FD_87287 | JGI IMG/M metagenome (GOLD analysis project Ga0114925, IMG submission 87287) | Deep subsurface microbial communities from Indian Ocean to uncover new lineages of life (NeLLi) - Sumatra_00607 metaG | ecosystem: Environmental > Aquatic > Marine > Oceanic > Sediment | place... | reverse complement strand
GGTAGCGGGGCCAAACTTGTTGTGGGCAAAGCCATGACGCGGCTCACTCAGGCGGGCGGGGACGGGGACAATGTGGTCCTTGGGAACCTCCGCACTGAGGAGCTAGACGTGCAGGGCGGCTTCAATTGGGTGCGAGGGCACTTGACCCTCGGCACAGCTTCGACCAACTGCTCGGTCGCTGTCTATGGCCGCAACCCGCGATATGCGCCTGTTTCTACGGCGGGTGTGACGGAGATCTTCTAGCGAGACTGTCGCTAGAGCTGAGCCACAATGGCAATTGGGGAGGGCGACGGTGCCCTCCCCAACCTGAAAGGCAGAGGAGATCATGCAACTGTTATTGTTGCGCTATCGGCGCATCAAAGCGCAAGGGGATGACAGAGAAATCCTACATAATGCGGGGGAAGTCATTGAGATCAAAAACAAGACGCTCGCCAAGCAGCTATGTGCGGATGGATGGGCCGAACCTTATGGCGCTGATGCGATGAAGATCCCCGGCGGTGTGGGAGTGCTGGCCACGCACAAGGTTGCTAAAGTCTTCTGGGCTGACGCGCTCGAGCTACCCGTGCGCTGGGTAAAAGACGGTCAGTACGCATTGCCCTTTGCCTACACCGTACTTTGGGACCCAAAGACCAAGCCCGTGCAGCGTTATGTTCACATTGCACTCAAGATCCTATCGCGCACCGATTGGGACATTGGCTGCGTGATCCGTAGCTACGTACGTGGCAAACTGGCGTGCAACATTGGCAGCGACGAAGAGCGGGCGCGAACTAAGGCAATCATCAAAGACCTGCGCATTCCGTACTATCGGCCTGGTCTCATATTCATCAAACGCAACGAGAGGACGCAGGCATTCATCGAATGCTTCCAAAAGGAGAGGCTCGGCAACGACCAACGGCTGTCATTGCTCAGGGCCCTATTCATTACCAAGCCGTTTCTGTGGGCGTTGCCGGCACATTGGGTAGGGAGGTAGAGGGGGAGAGATGATAGGCGGAATGAGCTTTTTCCGATGGCGATGGTTCTTTGTAGGGCTGGTCTTTGGACTCACGTTGAGCGAAGAGATCGCTGTGCTGGGCTCTGCGAGGTGGACAATAACCGCAGTCTGTCTCATGATGCTCATTGACTTTGCGCTATTGCGAAGCAAATCGCGATCTCAATGAGAGGCGTCATCTACGTGGCCTACGGTGCGCCAGCCAAAGCCGCCGCCGCGCGGGGCGTTAAGGCGCTTGCAAGGCACCATCCCGATTGGCCCGTCACGGTCATCGGTGAGCAGGTACAACATGCGCAACTGCTCCCCTTTGCGAGCGTCGACCGGCTTGGGCGCTGGGCCAAACTCAACATCGATCTGCTGTCGCCATACGATCCGACGCTGTACCTGGACGCCGACACGTTAGTGGAGCAGAACATCCAACCGCTATTTGAGATCGTTGAGGACGGCTGGGATATGGCCATCATCGCCAGCAAGTATCAGACAGCACAATGGCTGCACCACATTGGGGCAGAGGAGCGCACCACGACAACGCGCGAGATGGGCGGGATGATACTACAACTCGGGGGAGGTGTGTTTTCGTTTCGCAAGAATGTGCGAACCGCGCGGTTCTTTGCACTGTGGCGTGAGGAGTGGAAACGTTGGCAAGGCCAGGACCAGGGCGCATTGATTCGGGCATTGCAACGGGCGCCGCTCAAGGTATGGTATCTAAGCAAGATGTGGAATGGTGGCGACATAATCAAACATTTGTGGGGGACTGCGAAAAGGAGAGACAGGTGAGCAAGGAATACAAAAACATCTGCAACGTTGTCGGGCTTCCGAATAGGGAAACCTACGGCTATAAGTACATCGAGGCATGCGCGGCTATATGGGGCATCGACCCGAAACTGATTCGCCGGATAACAGTCGAGGCTGACAACTCTGGCTATCATCAGGATGTCTTGCAAGTAACTGTTGTTCTGACCGGCACAAAAGATCTATTGCCCGAGGCCGACGCGTGAAAGTCTGCATCGTCGTCAACGAATCCAAGTCCGACTGGATCATCGCCCGGCTGGCCCGGCATCTCGTGAAACTCAACGGTTGGTCTGCACACAAGAGCCCTAACCCGCGGGCGTTGGTCAACATCTTTTTCCCATATGATGAGTGGCGATTCTCCAAGTTCACACAGACGCCCATCGGGGCATGGTTCACACACAAGGAAGCCAAGAGCGTCGAGGACGGTGCAAAACTGCGCAGGTGGGAAACGATCGTGCCAGTGATGGATCTGAGGGTCACGCCTACCGAAGCCATGGCGCACGAACTGGGCATGGACGGCATCTCGTGGCATTCGTGGCATATCCCACATCCCGTCGAGCTGGACTTTTTCCGGCCAACATCGCAAAAGCGCGGACACAAAAAGCTCATCGGTGTTGCCGGGACTTGCTATACCGGGGGACGCAAAGGCGAGAAGCTACTGGGTCGCTTGAATTCAGAATACCGTCACAAATGGGCGTTCCTGGGAAGCGGCCGGGGCTGGCCGGTGGTGACGAAATGGCGCAAATGGAAACACATGCCCGCATACTACTCGCACCTTAACCTGTTCCTGTGTACATCCCTCAACGAAGGCGGTCCGGTCACAGTGCTCGAAGCGCTTGCCTCTGGGCGTCCCGTGGTGATCCCGTGGGGCGTGGGTGAGATGGACGCGCTGCCCGAGGGCGCTGGCATACGCCACTACAACGCGGGAGACTATAACGACATGGTGCGGGCGATACGCTATGCTTTCGGAGACCACGCACCACCCGAGAGCCTACGTGCTGTGGTCGAGCATAGGACGCCGCGGCGCTGGGCCTGGTGCTGGAATAACGCCGTGCATGACCTACTGGATGGGCTCGCCTCCGGAGGCGTGGCTGCATGAAAGTACACATCGTCGTCTTTGAGTTCAAAAGCGACTGGATCATGGCTCGCATGGGCTGCCATCTCGCCAAACGTCTCGGGTGGTCGATTAGCAGCGAACCGCGCGCGGACCGGGATGTCAACGTGTTCATCCCCTACCTGGACTGGCGCTTTTCGCACTGGAGGCATACCAAGACCGCCTGTTTCTTCACCCACGGCGAACGCAACAACAAAATGAAGATGAAATGGTGGAACCACATCCCCTCACGCGTCTCGCTGTGTGTGACGATGGCCGAACGATACATGGATGAACTACGCAAGCTAGGCGCTCGACAGGTCGTCAACATCACGCCTCCCGTTGAGGCGATGTTCCGCTGGCGTCCGCTGGCGCAGCATGATAGGCCGCATATCGGCGTCGCAGGTGAGGTTTACCGCGGAGGCCGCAAGGGTGAGAAACTGTTCGCGCGATTGGTCCGCGACCATGGCAAACGCTGGGAGATCGTCGCCACCGGTAAGGGCTGGCCTAGCGTCCGCTCAACTCACAGGCCATGGAAGCGTATGCCCGGCTACTACCAGGACCTCGACGTATTTCTGTGCACGAGCATTGAGGAGGGCGGCCCCGTCACGGTCCTTGAGGCGTTAGCTTGTGGACGGCCGATAGTGGTTCCGCGTGGCGTGGGCATCATCGACGAGTTGCCATCGGTGCGCGGCATCTGGAAATACAAAGCGGGCGACTATGGCAGCATGATGGGTGCGCTCGAGAAGGCGATTCGGCATCCCTGTAATCCAGAGCGGCTGCACAATCTGGTTGCCGACAGGACGATAGAGCGTTACTGCGACGAATGGTTGCAAGCAGTCAGCACCCTATACGATGGGGCGCCTCTTCCCAAACCCGCGCCATTGCCCAAACCGGCGGACATGCCCTGGCGCGGGCGCGCGGGAGTTTACATCGTAGCTTACGGCAAAATGGCGCACGACTGCGCCTACTATCTGATCAAGAGTATTCACAAGTGCAGCCCTGGCATTCCCGTCGCACTCGTTACCGAAAAGCGTAGCGGTGCATTTAACAAAGTCATGCAGGAAGGTGACAAGTACGTTCTAAGCAAGATGCGGGACAAGCGCGCGCGCACCCAGAAAACCAAGGTCTATAGTCTGGCGCCCGCCGCGTGGCAGTATGTGCTCTACCTGGACGCGGATATGTTGGTCAGTTGCAAGCTGGATCCGATCTTCGAGATGCTACACGATGGCTGGGACTGCGTGTTCACACTGTCGACGCCTCGCGCGCCGCTGGTCAAAGGCGCACAGCGCGCCAAGTACAAAACGGAAAACAAGTACACGACGGGCAAGCTCGGAAGCAACGAGATCCTGCAAATTGCCGGGGGTGTCTGGGCTTTCCAACGCAACGAGCGAACGAAGCGCTGGCTACGTCTGTTCCACGAGGAGTGGGAGCGATTCCAGCACACCGACCAACAGGCGATGATGCGCAGCCTGTGGCGCTCGGGGGTGCGCGCCTGGACTCTAGGGACCGAATGGAATACGTTTGTACACCATGGAGAAGAGAAGCGCAGCGTAGGTATCAAGCATTACGCGACAGCAGCGAGGGCGTGGGCGGTGAATAAACACCAAGGGCGCAAGCTCTGGCGCAGCGCAATCAGGAAAGTATAGGGGGAGAGATGGGACCGAAAGTAGAAAAGCTACCGCCTGGGGAATGGGAATGGTTTAAGGCGCTGCTCAACAACACAAGAGCAAAGCTCTCTGATGCCATGGATTTGGTCGTAGAGGACATGCACAACGATCTGAAAGAACCGCGGCCAGAGACGATTGAGGCAATGCGCGAGGCGCTGGATGCGGCTGAAGGCAAATGACCCTCAAGCTCCGCCTCAACCTTGGCGCTGGCGACCGCCTTTTAGAGCACGAGATACTGCCTGGCATTCTCGACACGGAGTTCGTGCAACACGAAAAGCCACCGCGTGGGGGCGAGGTATTGCGGCCAGAGATCGACGTCGAATGGGATCTCGACAAGTTGCCCTGGCCTTGGCCCGATAATCGTTTTACACGCATTGAAGCGTGGGCGGTCTTTGAGCACCTTCACATTACACTCGTTGAGGCCATCGACGAATGTTGGCGCATCATGCGGCCAGGCGGCAAACTGCATGTCAAGGTGCCGAGCTGGAAGCATGGCCGCGCGCATATGCCACCGGACCACGTGTGGCACGGGTGGCAATACAGCCCGTTTTGGTGGTTTGATCCGCAATCGAAATATGGGCGGCGCTATGAGTCCGTTACGCCCTACAAATGGCGTATCATCGAGCAAGGCTGGACCGATAGAAAGCATGCCTCGTTTTGGGCCAAAATGATCAAGCGTAACAGCAACGCGCAATGGGAGGGGATCTTGCAAGAAGTGACGATAGGGCCGCCGGGGTTCGTGATCTGGCTGACGGGACGGAGTCAAGCTGGCAAGAGCACGGTAGCAAGGGGCCTCGCAGCAATGATTCCGCGGGCCGTCTACCTCGACGATGAGACGATGTGGGAGCGGTGCTTTAGGCCAACGTTGGGCAACATGACACTGAAAGGTGAGCCGGGCGTCAACCTGTTCCCGAATGAGACCGAAAGCGACCCGCACCGCGACTTTGCGGTCCCGCTGGCGCGGTTCGCCGGAATGCTGGCCGATCAAGGCCACATGGTGATCGTGTCGATGGTTGGGAGCCCGAAGACGCGGCGCAAGCGCATCGACAAGCTCTGCAGACCGCACTGGTTTTACATCAAACGGGAGGATGGTGAGCACAAACTGCCGTTATACGACCCGCCCAAGACATACGACGTGCTAATCGACGTGGACAAACTAGGACGCAAAGCGGCTATCAATAAAGCAGCGGTTGCGGTTATGGCAATCAGGAGGAAACTGAGCAAGTGACAAAGTGGGAGTACAAGTTTCACACGTATTGCCCGTATGCGGGGAAATGCTTAACGGTTATGCCGGTGGACAGACGTCCGTTGCGTTTTATTCTCGCGGCGTTAGGAGCAGAGGGCTGGGAACTGGTGCGAATAGAAAAGGCGGGGCAATGTCCTGGTGGCGGTTCACATGAGGAACTGTTGTTCAAGCGCCCCGTGCTAGATGTCCTGATTCTGTCGGTGGATCCGCTCATGGCTTTAAGTGCACACCGAATTCCAGAAAGGCCATGCCATGATCCTTCGTAAACTCCGCATCCCTGCCGCTTTGCTTGCCCAGGCCCCCACCGACGAACTGCACAAGCACTGGGGGCAGGACTGCTACATCGCCAACTCGGAAGCGCTGGAGCGCCTCCTGTATCGGCGCTTTGCGCGACATGGGCTCTGCCTCAAGGTATTCCGCGAGCTCACAAAGAGCGAGCGGGATGGCGAACTCTCCTCCGTCACTTGGGGTGGGGCCCGCCTATCTGTGGCAACGCAGGTTCAAAACCTGTTCGCGTTGCACGGCGTCGCGCCCCGCGTCTACTCGCTAGCCATCATCAATGGTAAGCGCATCGCGCAGGTGACGCAGTACGCCGAGGGCGAGGGGCAGCCGGACTACAGTGAAGCCAAGCGCATCATCAAAAAGTACCGGCTAGGCATCAAAGGCAAGGGCAAAGATGATGCGACCAGGGCGGCTATTCGCTACACACGCTACGCATTCAAGTGGGTCGGGGGCCTGTTCGTCGACTTTGGCCGCTATTATTTCCGTGAGCCAAAGTGGTATCGTGCCTACCTGAAAGGCAAACTCCTAATCTATGCGAATGGGAAACGCGCCTACCAAGCCGTGCCCGAGCTGGGCGTCAAAGGGCTACGCGACCACCGCTACCGCATGAAACACCTGCAACTCAACGAGCGGAGCTGGCGCGGCCAGACGGTGTTGGATCTAGGCTGCAACAACGGGGCCATGATGCGCGAGGCGCTGCGACGTGGGGCAAAGCGCGTTGTCGGTGTGGACTCGCGGCGCATCTCATACTGGTTCCAGGTGATGAACTGGCTCAAGTATTGGAACTTTGATATGCTGCCGTTGGACCTCCCAGAGCAGGCGGAACTGATCGAGGTATGCACGGGCATCGCCAAGTTCGACGTTGTGTTGGCCTTGGCCATCGTCCAGTACCTGGAGGGCGGCTACCAGCCGTGGCTTGCGAAGCTGACCAAGGGCACATTCTATCTCGAGGGTGATAAACTTCCTAAAGATGCCAAGTTTCCGCCGGGCACGACGGGTGATGCCTTGGCATGGGCTGTTAATATCGGCGAGCAGTATTCCGAGCCACTTGCACGCGACTTTCGGCAGGTAGAGTGGCTGTGCTGGGTCAACGATGCTGGCAAGCGGCCACTGTATAGATGTTGGCAGAAACCGCGGCCGCGTTGGGGAGCCCTGCCCAAAGGCGCAGATGCGCGCAAGCATGAGGCGATACGGCGCGGACAGTCGGCCTTTGGTTATGGCGGGCTAAAGCCCCAGGAAATGGCATTCCTATATGACTGCGCGCATATGGCGCCAGATGGCCTCGCGATAGAAATCGGGACACTCAACGGTGCTAGTACAATGACCTGGGCGACCGCGCGGCTGGGGCGTGGTCCCATCGCCGTCATGGACATCATCGAGCGCCCGGATCGGCAAGAGACCATTCGGCATAGTGGCTATCCGATCAAGACGATCATCGCTGACAGTACCAAGTACGACCCGCCCGAAATGGCGTTCTGTTTCATCGACGGGGACCACACCAAGACTGGTATACCCTTTGACATCAAGGTCTATCCGCCGAAAATCATGCCCGGTGGCATCATTGTATTTCACGATTATGATCGGAAGGAACCGAAGAAGCCTAGCAGGGCCTACAGGGTCTATCGCGAGGTCAAGGCATGGCACAAACGCAACGGCTGGGAGTATCTCGGCAAGGCATGGCGGACGATTGCGTTTCGGAGACCGGGGGGAAGCTGTGATAACTGACCTCGTGATCCTGACGTGTGGTAGGTTTGACCTATTTCGGCACACTCTGGCACACATCAAGAGCCGGACGACCACGCCCTATAGGGTGTGTGTCATAAATGACCATAGCGGCTATGAAGAGTGTTTGGAAGAGTTGCTGGGATATGTCGAGGACGTGAAGCTAGTCAGTCGGTCAACGAGGATGGGAATCGCGGCGAACATGCGAACCTTGCAGAACGAGACAACCTCAGATCCTATCGTCTGTGTTGACGACGACATTCTATGTCCAGGGCTAGACCCGGACTGGCTAGCGCGCGGCTTGGCAGAGATGTCCAAGCGTTCCATGCTGGGTATGCTGGCACTCAACAACCCGCAGACCAATCTAGGCAGCGGCGGGCGGCACGTCATCGAACGCGGGCCAGACGTGACAACCTGCAGGAATGTGGGCAACACGTTTCTATTCATTCGGCGTTGTCTGCTCGGGAAGATCGGACCATCCAACAAAGAGCGCCATCCAGTCAAGGCCATGTGCCTAGCAGCCGCCAAGCTGGGCTACGATGTCGGCTATCTGACGAGCGTTTACTGCCAGCACATTGGCGCGCTATCCGTAAGGCGCAAGCGCGACTATACCGAGGATTTGCGGAAGGTCTACCCGGTCAATAGTGATACACTGGAGCCACCCAATGCCTACAAAGGCTGAGAAGACTAAAGGGAGTAAGAAGATGAAAAAGGCTGCGAGAATAAGGTTAACCCGCCTGCAGCAGCTGTGGGACTTTGTGCCAGAAGTGTTCCAGCCGGGGACGCTACTGTATGTGGGGGCTGGCATCCTGCGGGCAGAGTTTCTTCTTCAACTGATGGTGGCAGGTCGAAAGGTAACGATCTTAGAAGCCTATGCACCGAATGTGGCCTACTATCAGCTCAGCAGGCAGCCAGTCATACACATGGACGTACGCGCTTTATGCGGGGTAGGGCGGTATGACGCGGCTTTCTGGTGGCATGGACCAGAGCACGTATCCAAGAAGGAATTACCCGCAGTTCTAGCAGGGCTTGAAAGCCGGGCTGATCTCGTAGTGGTAGGCTGCCCTTGGGGGAAGTATGCTCAGGAAGCGGTGGGCGGCAATCCTTATGAGAGGCACCGATCCGCATTGACGCCGCAGGATTTCCAGGGATGGGGATACGAGACATCGCAACTGGGCAAGCGGAATGGTCGCTATGAGTCAAACATTGTGGCAGTTAAGCGGAGATGATGGCGTGACCTACTACCGCGAAAAAGACGTGACGAAGGCATTGGCAAAGATGCGCAAGCGCGGCATCAATGACGTGCCGGGACTCTACAAGGGCGAGGCCGCATTCCTGCGCAAGATGGCGCGCAAAGCGCCGGATGGCGCGGCGCTAGAGATCGGCGTGCGCTTTGGGTATAGCATCCTCCAGTGGGGCCAGGAACGCGTCGGGCGCGGGCGCATCATCGGCATTGAGCTCGTGGATCGTCCGCTACTGCGAGAGAACATTCGCAAGAGCGGTATACACGTCGAGATGCTTATCGGCGACTCGGGCAAGCTGCCACTATTCGCAAGTCCGCTAGCATTTCTATTCATCGACGGTGACCACCGCGAGCCCGGATTGCTGCGCGACATCAACCGCTACATTCCGTTCGTTATACCTGACGGCATCGTGGTTTTTCACGACTATAGGCACAACCGCAAGCAGTATCCCGACGTCCGCGTGACCGAGTGCGTGCGGGCCTGGCGGTTGCGTAATGGTTGGCCAAAGCTGGGTCGCGTGCGCCACGCCATTGCATTCCAAAGGCCAGAATGAACGTCAACATCGTCGTGCCGTGGAATCTAGCGAAGCTCAAGGGGCGGAAGGTCGGTGCTATTCATCGCTTTGCGTTCTACTTGCGCGAGCATTTGGGCTGGCCCATCACAAACGAGCTGAAGCGGGGCGCCATCAATTATGTGTTCGAATATGTGGACGCCTGGAAACTGGAGGTAGACCCTTGGCGCAAATATCGCAAATGGACGGGCCCGCTAGCTTGCTATTTCACGCACCGGGAGCCGACAGGCATCAAGCACCGCCTGTGGCGTGATGCCGCTGAGATCGTGGATTTGCGCATCGCGCAGTCCGCGCGAGCGACAAAGGTGCTGGGCGAGTATGGGCGCGTCGTGCAGGCCACCATCCCGGTAGAGCGCGAACGATTCCGCATCGCGCCAAGGGCTGCGACGTCGCGGCCACTTATTGGCATGAGCGGGTACTGTCCCATCTCAGGGCGCAAAGGTCAGTCGTTGGTGTATGAGCTGGCGCACTATCCGCCAGCGCGGGGTTGGAAGATTCGAGCGGCGGGGTGCGGCTGGCCGGTGCCGACAATAATGTACAAGTGGCGTGACCTGCCTCGGTTCTATCAGCGGCTCGACGTCTATCTATGTCCGTCTCTTTGTGAGGGCGGCCCATTGGGAGTCTTTGAGGCGCTGAGTTGCGGGACGTCGGTGGTGGTCCCGCAGGGCGTTGGAGCGCTGGACGAGCTGCCAGATATGCCGGGCATCTACCGCTATGCGGTTGGCGACTTTGACGCGATGTATCGGGCGCTGCATTGGTGCATCAAGGAGCTAGGCGCGCACGACAGAGAAGCGCTGCGAGCCACCACGGAGCACATGACGATTGAGGCGTTTTGTGAGGATCACAGGCGAGCGTTTGATAGAGCATTCGGGGAAGGTATAGACAATGTTTCATGATCTTGAGATAGATTCCGCATTGTTTATGCCTGTGCTATTGTTGAGTGCGCCAAGAATCGACAAGCAGCCCCAGGGTATCGGAAGCTACGCGCGCATAGTGCATAGTCCCGCGCTCATGGAGCTTCTGCGCGAGCGGTATGGTAGGGTAGATCTTTGCCTAAAGATGTTCACTCCCGGAAAGCGCTACGCGGTGGGCGGCGGTGCTTACGTGAAGGCGTACCGTCAAAAAAGCATGAACCCCCGAAAGTACAGATGGTCGGGGAGTTGGCTGAAGAATGCGACACGAGTACAAAACCTATTCGCCTGGCATGGCCTGGCACCGCGGGTTTACGATTTGGTCATTATCAATGGCAAGTACCCAGCACAAGTTACCGATTGGCTACCGACGAAACCCGCCGAGCCGCGGGCAAAAGAACACATGGAAATAGTCGCGCGATATGGCATATACAAGGTCGACAGAGATGGGCTACACAGTCTGCGTCGTGCGGCTAAACTCCCAGACAATTACATCGGGGACCAGTTCGTGGACTTTGGGCGATACAGCGTTGGAACAAAGGCTAAGAAGCGGCTCAAGCGGCGCATAGCGCGCAAGCGCGGGAAGACGCGCGGCTATGAGGCGGTAGAGGAGTTCGGGCTCAAGGGCGTTCGCAACATGGCCTGCCGTCTGGAGAAGCTGCAACTGGACGAATGCGATTTCCAGGGAAAGACCGTTCTCGATATTGGGTGCAGTGACGGAGCCTTTATGCGCAAGGCCATCCGACGCGGAGCAAAGCGCGTCGTGGGCGTCGATAAGCTGGTGGCACACCTCACATATCAGGTGAACAACTGGCTGGGTTACTGGAATAGCGATGTCTACAAGCTCTCTATGCCCAAGGATGCCGATCAGATTGCGATTCTATTGGGCATCAAGCAATTCGACATAGTGTTCGGCTTGTCGATAGCGAAGCATATGGGCGGATTCGCGGACTGGATAACCTGCCTTTGCAGGGACACGCTCTTCTGGGAGGGGCACATCGGAGAGAAGAGGGGGAAATACGAAAAGGACCTCTCACATGCGTTCGCTGAAGTGGAATGGCTGGGATATGGCTATGACGATAGCAGGGCTGGGCGGCCGCTCTGGCGTTGCCGGAGGCCGCTGGACAAATGAACGTTCACATGGTGACGTACTGGAAAGGCAAGCGCGAGGGCGACGGCCGTCCCTGGCCGCGGTTCGTGCGCTATCTGCACAGGGGACTTGGCTGGACCTATGACAACCACTTTGACGCGAGTGCCGACGTGAACTATATGCTCATCCCGACGACGGGCTGGCAAAAGCACGCCCATCCGTGGGCGCATCGCTCAGGCAAGCTGGCGTGTCGATTCGGGGGGCGCCCGGAATACGGCCTCAAAGCGCGGCTGTGGGATGAAGGGATGCGTGCCGCGGACTTGCGTGTCACAGAGGCGCATCAATTCGCCGCCGAGTTCGCTGAATATGGGCCATCGGTGCGGCTCCCATTCTTTGCCTTCGAGCGCGACTTGTTCACGATGGCACGGAGAGCCAGGAGGACGCGTCCGACCATCGGCGTCGCGGGCTACGCCGTTCCTCGCGGGTTGGGCGGCGAGATGATTAGGCACCTGGTGCTGTATCCCGACACGCGGCACTGGCGTATCAAGGCGGCGGGCAATGAATGGCCAATACCGCACAAGCTCTATGCCTATCGAGACTTCCCGCGGTTCTATCGGAGCCTCGACGTCTATTTGCTAGTGCGACATACCCGAAGCGCGTCCACGACGGTCTTTCAAGCGCTGGCGTGTGGCATCCCCGTGGTGCTTCCGAGTGGCGTCCCGGCATACGACGAGTTGCCGCAGGTGTTCGGCATCTATCGCTATCCGATGGGTGACTTTGACGCGATGGTCGACACGTTGCGGGTCTGTATCGGCAATCTAGGCAAACACAACCGGAAGGCGTTGCGGGGCGTGACCAAAGATATGACACCTGAGAAGTTGTGCGCAGAGCACGAGCGGGTGTTTAAGGAGCATTTTGGCTAAAGACTTGATCATTTGGGGGGCGGGCGGACACGCACGGGTTGTTACTGTGGCCGTGTATAAAGAGGACGTGTTCTGGATCTGTGGATATTTGGACGATGTGCATCCAGAGATGCATGGTACTGATTTCATGCACCACAGAATTCGCGGAGGCAAAGAGAAGCTGGATAGTCTGAGAAGAGACGATTTCCGTTATATGTTTATAGCTATAGGGGACAATGAAGCCCGGATGCGACTAGCAAAGACCAGCCGTGAGCATGGATTCGAGCTAGCTATAATCGTTCATCCGCATGCCATCGCTACAGAGAGAAGGGGTATCGGGGGCGGTACGGTGATCATGGCTGGCGCCGTGATACAGCCCGGCTGCACCATCGGCGAGAACGTCATCATCAACACTAGCGCGACGGTTGACCATGAGTGCATCATAGAGGACGGTGTGCATATCGCCCCTGGGGCTCACCTCGCCGGGAGAGTAACTGTGGAATGCGGGACGCTGATCGGAATTGGGGCCGTGGTTATCACCGGAGTGCAGATTGGCACCGGGTCGATCATCGGAGCAGGTGCCGTGGTGTTGAGAGACGTACCAAGTGGCGTAGTATGCTACGGCAATCCGGCAAGGGTGGTGAGAGATAGATGACTGAGACTCTGCACGTCGGGCGACCGAACATCGGCAACCGCGCACGCCTTCAGGAGCGCCTTGATGACATTCTCGACGGTCGTTGGCTATCAAACAACGGGCCATACGTCCAGCAACTCGAAGCGGAAATAGCAGAGAGGATGGACGTTCGCCACTGCATCGCTGTGTGCAATGCAACAGCGGGTCTACAGATTGCCTTAAAGGCGGCGGGCGTCACCGGACAGGTCATCGTTCCGGCATTCACGGCGGTGGCCACTGTGCAGGGACTAACATGGATCGGACTGGAGCCGGTGTTTGTGGATGTGAATGAGTGGCACAACATAGACGCGGATGCTATCAGAACTGCCGTAACGACCGGCACATCGGCTATTCTGGGAGTTCATCTGTGGGGGCGCGCCTGCAACGCCATAGCACTTGAATACATCGCAGAACTCGCCGGCCTCCGCCTCATCTTCGACGCAGCCCACGCCTTTGGCTGTTCATTCTTTGGGCGCATGATCGGCGGCTTTGGCGACGCCGAGGTATTCTCATTTCATGCCACCAAGTTCGTCAACGCCTTCGAGGGCGGGGCAATCACCACTAACGATGACGCGCTGGCCGAACGCGCGCGAGCAATGATGACGTTCGGCTACCTTGACGGCGAGGTCCAGTACAATGGCACCAACGGCAAGCTATGTGAGCCTAGTGCGGCCATGGCGCTGACGAGCATCGAGAGCATGGACGAATTCATAGCGGTCAACAAGCGCAACTACCACGAGTACCGGCAGCAATTGCCGGGAGTCACGTTCGCGGAGTACGACGAGACTGAGCGCAACAACTATCACTACGTCGTCATAGAGATCGAGAACCGCGACCGCGTGATGGAAGCGTTGCGCGCGGAGGGCGTATTGGCCAAGCGCTACTTTTGGCCGGGGATCCACCGAAT
>Ga0114925_10000894_pt1 | contig 14096 bp, 10 predicted proteins | sample SumtaG_2_FD_87287 | JGI IMG/M metagenome (GOLD analysis project Ga0114925, IMG submission 87287) | Deep subsurface microbial communities from Indian Ocean to uncover new lineages of life (NeLLi) - Sumatra_00607 metaG | ecosystem: Environmental > Aquatic > Marine > Oceanic > Sediment | place... | reverse complement strand
CTTGGTTTTTAGCATATACCATAAGTCATAATACCTTAACCAATTGCCTAAGTAAAAGAGTTCTTGCGTCACGTAGTAATTCGCAAGATTGTAGAGGTTTTTGGATAGGTGGCACAAATGCGACAAATCCTTTGCGTTCTTTAACTGTATTTGCTCGGTTAGTTTCATGCCTATAAATTAAAACGGATCTCTTCGCTTATAAATAAAGAGAGTGCGCAAAATCATAGATTTTAAAAAAAATAAAATTATTATAAAAATGAAGGGAATTAAAAAATACCCGCTCTTAATATAATTTAAAAAATCAATTATTACATTAATATTAAATCTATTACTAAACCAATTAGTCCTCCAAGTGGTAGTAGAATAATATGTGAGATAATAAACATCCTTTTTATCAATTTAGGAATTTGCTTATTCTCTGTAAATTTAATAAAATAAACCGCTATAAGTTCAAAGACCGCCATAACAAGTTCTAAAAATAAAATTACATCAAAGAATAGCATAATATTAAAGTTTACAAAACCTACTTCTTGAATTGGTTTTGTTAGAGTATAGATATTACGTCTAAAGAAAAAAAAATAAAAGATTCCTATGGATAAATCAAATAGCCCATCTAATAACAGTATAATTGTTGCTTTATCCTTTTTATAGACCAAAGGCATCTCGTCATAAAGATTTTCTTCCTCTACCATTGTTAGCTCTTTCACACTCAAATATTATAATGAATAAGTCTTTCTCTTATAAGTCTTATCTGTAAATACATAGATTTTATCTTTACCATTTCCGACAGCCATATCATTAATTCTCAATTCAATTGAAACAGGCTTTTTTCTTGTACCTCTTGGGGTTTTATTAACCTGTTGTCTATTGTAATTAATGAGCTTAGCTTTTTGGTGGATATAGGTATCCGTATTTTTCCCCATAATAATAAGATCGTCATTCTTCATTATAAGACCATTGTTAAGAGATATTATTGCCATTTGTTTATCATTGATATAGTCCTCAATCTGTCCAACCCTTATATATCTATAATGTGAAAGATTTGCTGGAGATTTATGCTGATGATCCTCTTCTGTTACTCTTTTAAAATAAAATCCTGGAGTAAAACCCCGATTATAGACCTTTTTTAATTCAGTTACCCATCTTTTAGCCTTCTTTTTTGTAAATATTCCATTATAATAAGCTTCAATTGCTTCTCGATAAGTTTTACTAACAATCTCTACATAATGAGGATGTCTCATTCGACCCTCAATTTTAAAAACATCGATATTTGCTTCAATTAATTCGGGAATATATGCGATAGTACATAAATCCCTCGAATTCATAAATCGAACACCATCATAAATATATTCTTTTCCCGATTCTTCCCGGACCCACCATCTTCTTCTACATGGTTGGACGCAACTACCTCTATTTGCAGAATCTTTCTCAGTTCCGCAGATATCTTGGGAAAAGTAACACCTTCCACTCACAGAAGTACACATAGCACCATGAATAAATACCTCTATTTCAGCTTTTACTATATTTCTTTTAATTTCTTTAATCATTTCTAATGATAATTCCCGAGCTAAAATTAATCGCTCTGCCCCTAATTGTTCATAAAATCTGGCAGACAATGAATTAGAAACATTACATTGCGTTGAAATATGAAAAGGGATATTATATTCCTTTGCAATTTGGATTGCTGCAATATCATGGACGATTACAGCATTGACCCCGGCTTCTTTAGCTTTTTCGATAATACTGCGTAAAAACACTAATTCGTGATCATAGACTAAAATATTTGTAGCTAAATAAGTCTTTAAATTATTATCTTGGCAATAATCTACTACTTTGTTTAGATCTTCTAAAGCGATATTTTCAGAACGCATTCGCATATTAAATTTTTTAATGCCAAAATATACAGCATCCGCATATTTCGATGCGGCTTTAATTGCCTTAAAATTTTTTGCAGGGGCAAGTAATTTTACTTTTTTCATATCTAATTTTTAAAAAAATAATACGTAATTTAATAGCTTCTCATATAACTATAGAAGATCTATTTAAATTAACTTTATTATAAGTCTATTTCAATTGAATTATAGAGATTTCTTTCCGAAAAGTTGGATATTTAAGTAATAAAAGAAAAATACTTGCTAAACTGGCACCAAATCCTCCATAGGCGATAATTGCTCTATAGGAATGTTCAAAGCCCCAATCTGGATTAGGATAGGTCCAAATGACTGCCTCAGGAATTATTTCACCGGAACAAAACAATTCAAAAAAGAGACCTGCGACACCTACCATAATGCCAAAAAAAATCGGAATTATTTTTTTATTCCCAGGAACCAGTGATGTTAACACAACTCCAATACTGAAAAACCCCCACGGTTGTATTAAAAGTGGATTGATTATAATTATTACTACTGAAATGGCAATCACTATCATAGCAGGAAGCATTTGCTTGTAACTCTTAATTAATTTAACTCCACTATCATATTCCTCAATCAATTCTTCTATTTCTTTGTCAAAAAGCGACTCTATTATCTGCATCATCCACATTGCAGAAAAGAAATAGGAGAGGACAATCTCAATAGGAACACCGTGAGTAATACCTTTTAACAACCATAAGAATGTAATTGTATCTTGTTCATAGATGAATACATTATTTCCCGTGCCCCAGAAATCGGTTATAAATCCGAAAAGCCCTGCCACTACCATTAGTACGACTCCAATATAGAGGTGTTTTGCTAAAAATAGAGTTATAACAGTAAAACAAATGATTACAATAATAATAAAAGGAATTAAATTAGGACGGCCTCCCACCACGCAAAAATAAAAAGAACTGACCATTATTGCTAAAAAGATCATCATTAATATGAAATCAAATAGATACTTCTTATCTTTCCATTTTAAAAAAATATCTTTCAAATCGCTCATATCTTATCACTCTTAATTAAATAGGTATATTTTATTCTTATATTAAAAATTTATTCAATTTTAAGCAAGAAATTATTATAACTCTTGCTAAGTTTTAAAGAGAATGTGATAGCACCATGCTGGTCTGATAATAAAGTTTTTATCTCTTTTTCTTCAATTATAACATTAATCTTTGCTCCTGGTTTGAATTCTTGTAAAGTGAATATCGTTTCTCCATCTCCAGAAGCTCTAAACTTTACAAACTTTTTATCAACAATGTAATTCCTTATATTAGTGCCTGGTTTGGAGTGGAAGAAATTAGTACCATTGCGGTATGCTTTTGTCTCGTCTTTTGAAGTTTCAATTTTATATTCTATTCCTTTTAATTTAATATTCGATAACGAGTTCTTTTCATCAAGGAAATGACAGCCAAACCTTATTCCTTCATCTATCTCTACATCCAGAATTTCTTCAATTCCCATAAGAACTAATAAAGCACCCCAGCTATAAAATCTATCAGAACCTTGTGAATGGGGTTGAGTTGGAGTAGGTACATCATCTCCATTACCAGTAATTGCGTTATAATTTTCATGGCAATGTCCCTTTTCAAGCCACTCTTTCATAAACAGGCGTGAACTCTTTATTGCTAATTTATGGGCAATCAAGTCCATTTCATATTCTTTAAGCCCTAAATATACAAGGTAATTCATAGGGGGCCAGATACGACCTCTCCAGTAGATCTGATCATTGTAAGCACTGTCGTTGCGACTTATAGATGGAATAACATAATCACCCCAAAATTTTTCTTCATTTAGAAGATGTTTTTTTACAATTAATTCAGCTCTTTCTTTTGTTGGTATTCTTGCTAATAAAGGATAAAAAGTTGTGGGGGATAATCTTATACTGAATTCTCCATTCCAGTATTTATCCATATAAGCTTCTTTTTCTTCGTTCCAGAGGTTTTCATTTATTTTATTTCTCATTGATTCCCATTCTTTTAAAAATTGCTCACTATCAGCGTGAAGTCCAATCACATTCGCAATTTTCGAAAGATACAATGCATCTGCTGTAAATAGGGAATTTAGCCCTATATCTGAAAGGTTCATAGTTCCAATCTTCCTATCAAATTCCGCATCATCATAAAGTGGACTATTATCCATCCCGGACTCGCACGCCGCAGCATAAAGAGTTCTAGCATTATTTCCTAGTTTTTTTGAACGATGGGAGCCCCATTCTAAAAGCCCATCTTGATTTCCATCTCTCTTTTTTTTCCACCACAAATGCCACTTTTTTAAGCGTGGATATGCCCATTTCAAAAATCGTTGATTCTTAAACTTTCTATAAATTTTCCATACTGCTATTGAACCAACAGGAGGCTGACTCCTATCACCTGATACAAATCCTGAAACTATATAGTTTGGAGGAAACTCCCCCTCGATAAGAGATGAATCGTCTAAAATCTCAATTATATTTGATTCAGAGAGTTCTAAATTTTCTATTGAATGTAAAATTGCGTTAAAACAATTATCCCATAATCCAATGAGCGGACCCCGAGCTGTTTTATCAATTCCAATCCCTACCATATATCTATCTATCCACGCACGTGTTATAGGAGTATATGGTCTTGCATTGAGTTGATTCCATACCACACACCAATTAATGACAGATATTACCGCTCGAGCACACCCTTCAAATTCTCCCCCAACAATTTTTATATTCTCACTTTCGTATTTTAATTTCGCGTTATCTATCACTTCATCAACATTTAATACTCTATTTTCTTCTTCCAAATAGGCTGTTATTTTTAATGGTAATCTTGCATTAAAACCAAGAACTGCGATTCTCCCCGCACCATTCATTTCATTAAATTTCCCATTTTCTTTTAAATCTTCAATTAGTATATTTTCATCTGAATACAAACCTAAAGTTAGTGCATTGCCAGGATAATCATTTGAATGAAAGTCTTGTCTTGCATAAATTTTTATATCTTTTCCATCATTGCTGGGGAAAGATATTATCTTATCATCTCTTAATTCAACATCTCCTTCAAGCTTCCACGCTTTCGTAGCTTCTACTAGAATCATCGTGAAGGGGTCAGATACTGCTATCGGGATAACTCTCACAACAAGATTATTGTTCCCTAAAGATGCATATTCGATTCTGAAGGTGAAACCCGCAAAAGATAAATCTGCTGATGAGTATTCACAATATTTCGTATGTGGTCCCGCTCTTAATGCATTGCCCGCTTCAGTGGGATATTCAAGGAAGTAAAACTTCGAAGTATAAGATTTGGATTCAGGAGTATAAACTGAAATGCAAATTTCATATAATTCAGGAAACTTAACGATTCTATTCATCCCAAGTGGATCGTACGTGTTCCAGTATATATTCTCCTTCATTCTCCTTCCTAATCGCAAAAAGTAGTATCTAATATAAATCCTTTATTACAAATTCTAAATCTAAATCGAGCAGTGTTTCTTTTAATGGATAACCATTTTCGGGATTCCAGCCCATTTTTTCGCAATAGTCTTTATAATCGGTTTTATAATCTATTATTCTCCCCCTATTTGGTCCGCTTTTAAAGGGGGGATCACCAACGGCTCTGCCGGGTAACTCATTCTTAGCAAGAATTACACCTTCGCGAAGTGTAAAGGATTGACGTAATGTTTGTATTCTTAATCCAGTTTTAATAATCTCTTCTATTGACACATCCCATCCAACTATAGCTTTGATTAATTCCCGTAGAGGATATGTTATCCAATGATGCGCGGTAGCACATAATCCAAGACAATTTTTAGTTTGACAAAGCGCGTGAATCCTTCTTAAAGCTTCACTCCTAGCTTCTCTATTCTTTTTATATCTCTTTGGTAAAACAAATCCTTTTATAAAGGTATTTGATGAAATTGGTCCCTGAGACACCATATCTAAATTCGCTGCAGTATGTCTCCCAGGTGTGGGATCAAAAGCATAAGTTAAACCAAGGTCCTTATAATGTTTTGGATCGTGCATTGGAAGGTCTTGCCCCATAGAATGGATCGCATACTTTTCACTTCCTTTTCCGATTTTTTCTGAAGCTCTTTTAGTACCGTCTGCTAAAATATCACCAATTCCTTCTCGATTTATTATCATCTTTACTAATTCAATAATCGCCTTAGAGTTGCCCCACGTCAATTCGAGTCCACCAGTATCATCTTTATTAAGTATACCATTTGCAAAACATTCTATAGCAAAAGCAACCGTTCCACCTACCGAAATAGTGTCTATACCTGCTCGATTGCATAAATCATTTAAAGTAAATAATGACATTATATCATCGTTCAGTAAAAGATGTCCAAAAGCAGCGCAAGTTTCATATTCTGGAAGATGAGTCTCTTTAAGTCCCAATTCTGGTACCTTCATGATAGCACCACATTGCACTGGGCAAGAAAAACAACCAAATTCCTTTTCTTTATATTTAACAAGTTCTTCTCCTGAAATTTTGTTAAGCCTGTCTGTAGGAAAGTCATCATCTACATTTCCTCCCCAGTTTTTTATTGGAGTATCTCCTATAACGCCAGAAGTAACATTTAACCAAGTAGTTCCTATAGTTTTCCACATATAAACCGAACCAGCTTTTATAGCCTTTATACTCTTGTTATATTCTCGGGAATATTTTATTAGTTCATCATTATTTGCTATTGGTATTTTTTTATCACCTTTAAGCACCAAAGCTTTTAGCTTTTTAGAACCCATTACTGCACCGAAGCCTGATCTCGCAGCAATTCTACCTTTGTCATTAACAACACCAGTAATTAATGAGAGTCTTTCACCAGATTGCCCAATGCTAGCCGTTCTAACATTTCCATGCTTTTCTTTTAGCTTATCTTCCGTTTCGACAGTATCCAAACCCCAAAGATCCGAAGCATCTAAAATTTGTTTCTCATTATTAATAATTGCTATATATTTTGGACTGTCTGCGATTCCTTTGATTAATACACCATCATATCCACATTTTTTTATTTCTGGTCCAAAAAATCCTCCACTATTACTATTCCCCCAAGTCCCCGTTAAGGGAGATTTGCCAGCAATCATGTATCGTCCAGTTGCAGGAGCAACTGTGCCAGTTAATAAGCCCGGAAAAAATCCAAAAATTGATTTAGAACCCAAAGGATCAATTTTCGCAGGCATATTATCATAAATTAATTTGGCTGCCAACCCATATCCTCCAAGATATTGGCGATAAATCTCCTCTGGTAATTCCTCTTCCTTGAAAGTCTTCTCCGAGAGGTCTATCCATAAAATTTTTCCAAAAAATCCGTTTGATTTTATAATAAACGCCTTATTTCAATATAATTTAATATTTTTTTCTAAACATATAATTCTTTAATATTGATATACTTATGCAAATTAAAACTCTAAAATTGCTCCTCTTGCTGCTGAAGTTACTAAAGCTCTATATTTTAATAAAATCTTACTTTTAATATCTTTTTCATAAGGTTTCCATTTATTTATCCTGTCTTGAATAGTATCATCAGATAATTCTGCGTTTAAGGATCGATTGGGTATATCTATTTTGATAATATCTCCATCTTCAATAATGGCAATGGGACCTCCAACATACGCTTCAGGACATATATGACCTATACATGGTCCCGAAGTTGCTCCTGAAAAGCGTCCATCGGTTATTAATGCAACTCTATTCATATCTCGTCTTAATGCGATATTAGCAGTTAAGGCAACTAATTCAGGCATTCCAGGACCTCCCTTTGGCCCTTCATAACGAACAACTATAACAGTACCATTTTCTATTTCATGAGCAGCTAAAGCTTTGATTGCCTCTGCCTCTGAATGAAAACATCTAGCGGGTCCTTCAAATTTTAGCATTTTTTTATCGATTATAGCAGATTGTTTTATTATTGCACATTCAGGGGCTATATTACCTTTTAATACAACAGTTCCACCCTCTGAAAAGACTGGATTGTTTAATGGTCTGATTACTTTCTCATCCAATACTTTTATTCTACGGATCAATTTACCGATTGTTTTTCCTGAAATTGTCATACAATCTAAATGAAGATGGTCTTTCAATCGAGTTAATACAGCTGGAATGCCACCTGCTTTATAAAGATCAACTACACCATAATCTCCTGAGGGTGAAACATCAACAATCATAGGAATTTTTTTGCTATATTCATTAAAAATTTCTAAATCAAATTCTAATCCCATTTCAGAGGCAATTGCAGGAAGGTGTAATGCAGAGTTTGTAGATCCTCCGATTGCGACATCCACCATTATCGCATTTTCTAATGATTTTTTAGTCATTATTTTTGATGGTGTTATTCCTTTTTTCAGCAATTCTATTATTTGTCTTCCAGATTCTTTGGCAATTACATATTTCATTCTAGATACTGCGGGTATTGTAGCAGCATTCGGTAAAGTCATACCAAAAGCCTCCATTAGACACTGAGTTGTATTTGCAGTTCCCATAAATTCACAAGCTCCTAAAGTAGCACATGATACGCATTGAGTTTTATGTTTAAAATCATCGTATAATTTATTATCAACACCTTTAAAATCGGGTGAGAATCGTATTTCAAAGAGATTTGGTCCCCCTGGCACACAAATAGTAGGTATATCTAATCTCACAGCAGCCATTAATACAGCAGGGTTAATTTTATCACAACTAGAGAGGGTTACCATTGCATCTAATCGATGCGCTTCAATCATAGCCTCGATTGAATCAGCTATTATTTCTCGCTGAGGAAGTATGAAACGCATGCCGACATTCCCATTCGCCCAACCATCGCAAGGGGCGATTGTACAGAATTCAAATGGAATACCTCCTGCCTCGATTATACCATATTTAACAGCTTCTGCTAAAGTATTTAAATGTTTATGTCCTGGATTCAACTCATTCCAAGTATTAACAACGGCTATAAATGGTTTTTTATGAATCTCTTTTTCTTCTAATCCTACTGCACTTATAAATCCTAATGATGCATAATAGTAAGGTGTACTTTTTATAACATCAAATATACTATTACTTCGTTTTTTTAAATTTGAATATTCTTGTCCCATCTTTACACCCCATATAAATTGTTTTTATTGATTTATAATTAAAATAACATAATAATTTTATTCAGGTAATTGAATACTACAAGGAATAACCGCCGTCTTTGGAGATTCTCCATGAATATTATTTAATTCTTCAATCAGTTTATCCCAATCAGAGAATAATTTCACTGATTTAGGGAATAAATGGTATATATCTTGTTGACTCACATTAGGTGAAAAGAAATAGACTTGCCGTCTTCTAATTAATGCTTTCCAAAGAATACCATCTCCATAATTAGAAAATAATTTTGCCCCTGTTTCAGCGAGAAGACTATGATATCCTCGACCTTCATATGAAGATGACATTAATACTATGGTACCTTTCCTATCAAGGAATTTTGAAGGTGCTGTCAACAAGAAATTAAAACCCTTTGATGATTGATTTAACTCAGAATCTTCTGGAAATAAATTAAAAAAACAAATTTGATTTTCAGACTCAATCTTCGTACTATAATTTTTCTTAGCAATTTCCATAGCTTTTTTATGAGCATCTTTAAAGTGTCCTGCTGTAATTGCTGCAATGCCCCCTCTTTCAGTTAATATGGCATTTATTGAAAAGTCTAAACCTACTCTCTCGGCGGTATCTTCAATATCTTCTCGAATTTGTGTCATCCTCCCAATACCTACACCTATTCCTCGCATACCTGCAGAATGATTTGCTTCAAGAGTACGAATTCCACAGACTCCCGGTAATACTATTTTTGCGCCCCCTCCAAAACCCGCCAAAGGATGAGGTATTACACCTCCACATGAAATTTTTAAATCTGCATTAACATAAGTAGTATTAACATCTATAGGTGTCCCAATACTCGATTCACCGAGATTAGTTAAATTCTCATAAGGATGATGATTTTCTATATTAATTGTATCTACAACATCTTTTCCTAATTTTAGAATGCAATCATGCCTATTCATAGGTCTATGGGCACCTATAGCTAATAATATCGTTATTTGTTCTCGAGTAATACCTGCACTTTCCAGCTCTTCAAGTATAAATGGCATAATTTTTGAAACGGGAGTAGATCTCGTCATATCATCTACGACAATAACCACTTTTTCTTTATCTATTGCTAATTCAGATAATCTTGGAGTCCCAATTGGATTCAATAAACCATCTTTTATTTGAGTAGCGGTTAATTCTGGACCATCATTCATTTTACATTCGGTAACATCCCACGAGTCAGGAAATGTTAATTCCAGATATTCTGGCTCTCTCCAAGCAGCCCAAGGTACTTTAATCTTTTTTACCAAAATTATCACATTACTTTAAACAATATTATTCCGCTTTAATTATTATGTTCATCCATAAATAAATTAAATTATTGATTGATTTAAATTTACCAAAACGAAATATTATATGATGAGTTATGAGTGAAACCAGAATCTCTAAAGATGAATATTTTATGCAAATTGCCGAGGTCGTTTCTCAACGCTCCACTTGTATAAAAAGGCGGGTAGGTGCAGTATTAGTTAAGGATTCACATATTATTTCGACTGGATATAACGGAGCTCCAGCGGGTTTTAAGCATTGTACACAAGATACTTGTGTTAGAAAAGATTTAAAACCGGGAGAAAGACCAGAATTATGTAAAGGCGTACATGCTGAGATTAATTGCATTATTCAAGCAGCAATTCATGGTACTTCTATAATGGGAAATACAACATTGTATTGCACGACTTTTCCATGTATGAGTTGCTTAAAATTATTAATTAATGCCGGGATAAATAAACTTGTTTATAAAGAAGGCTATAACATGGAAAACAAGGTGAAAGAAGAGTTATTAAAAGAATCAAATATTATTGTTGAAAAATTTTGTTAGGAAAACAATTTAGTGGGACAAAAAAAACTTTTAACTAGGCTAAAAAATTTTTAATTGGGATTTTTTATTTCGTATATATTTTAATCATTGTTTATATTGTCTAATATATCACTCCATTCATCATATTCCTCTGAAGTAAGATAATTTAACATTAAATCTGCCCAACTATCAATTTTACTCATGTACCTCTCTTTTGCTATATCTTCTAATTCTTTTAATCTCTTCTCTAAATTTTCCTTTTTTTTATTATTTATAACGCATTTAATAATTCTCAACACTTTTTCAATCAATTATCTAATTAATTCATAATCTCTTATAACAAAGATCAATCTAACATTGAATGATTAGAATTATATAGAATGAGATAGAATTTTGTATTAAATATAAATTTTTACTCAAGTGTAAAGATTCAATTCGGTTTTATTGAGATTTTAAAATATATAAGAGATAAAGGGAAAAAATTATGATAAATAAACCAAATAAGATAAGAGTATTTATTATTCAGCTAATACTCATGGCAACTTTTACAGGATTAATGCAAATCCTCAATCCTACTAATCTTTGTATCGAAAATGGCATAAATGAAACTGATCTAGTTAATAACGAGCCTAAAACAAGTGCGGGTCCATATATATTTATTGATGATAATGATGATACAAAGAATTGGTCATATACGGTTGCCAATTACGATTGGTGTACGGGCTCTGGCATAAAATCGGACCCATATTTAATTAAAGATTTAATTATTGACGCTACAGGTTATGATTATGGGATTCAAATTAAAAATTCTCATAATAAATATTTCAGAATTGAAAATTGCTTTATATCTACTGCTAATTCAATTAGTATTTACTTGGTTTCTACGGATAACGGCACAATAATTGATAATGACCTTTCAGGTTATTTTACTATTTCTGCAGTATATTTATCTCAAAGCTATAATACTACAATTTCAGAAAATACCATCATCAACATAATGTACGGAATCCATTTATACAAAAGTGATAATAATACAATTTCTTACAATACATATGGAGGTTATAGTGTTCATGGAGTCCACTTGGATCAGTCTGAAAGTAATATAGTTTCAGAAAATACTATAGATAAAAGTTCATCTTGTGGTGTATGGATTGAAGATAACAGTAAATATAATAAAATTATTAAAAATAACATAACATACACACGAGATTATGGAATAAGAATAGATGATAGTAGCAGTAATATCATTTTTGATAATATAATTGGATATACTCGGGATGAGGGGATTTCTTTATCTGGTGCGACCGAAGAAAATGTTATTTACAAGAATTTTTTTATCGGAAATGGTCTACATGCAGAAGATTTAACTTCTGGTGGTTATATAAATTATTGGAATGCGAGTGACATAGGTAATTGTTGGGATAATTTAACCGGACCGGATCTGGATGATGATGGACGAATTGATGTTAAAGTTAATTATACGATTTTTGGAAATCCTGTTGGTACAGATTACCATCCTCTTTGGAATGACGGAATAGATTTACAAAATGGGATTATTCAAATCAATGGATCTGCTACAGGTGTTGGAGTAAACAATTGGACTTGGGCAAGTGAGAGATTTTGGTGTACTGGTTCTGGATTAGAGAACGATTCTTATGTGATCAGTCGTTTTGGATTCTTTCCTCTTACGATAAATGGAGCTGGGACGTATTCATGTATCGAAATTCAAAACTCTAACGTATTTTTTACTATTAAAAAGACTACTGTTTATAATTCCCTTAGTACAGGTGCGGGGATAAGACTCGTCTCGACTTCTAATGGGACAATTATTGATAATGATTGTTCTAATAATAATGGAGATGGCATTCTGTTAAATTCTTCTGATGAAAATGATATTACCGAAAATAATATTGAAGATAATTCTGATTCAGGGGTGGTATTAGATGCGAATAGCGATGATAACACGATCTATGATAATATTATTGATGGAAATACTCAAAATAATGCGATTGACGATGGTGGGAATAATGAATGGGATTTTGAGGAATTAGGAAATGATTGGGGCGATTATATTGGACTTGATGCTGATGATGATGGCATTGGCGATACTCCCTATATAATTGATGGTGATAGCCAAGATAATTTTCCACTCTACGAGGATGGTCTTGATGTACAAACGATATTCATTGATGGGCTTGCTACGGGTGTCGGCGCTCATAACTGGACTTGGGCAAGTAAAAGGCTTTATATAACTGGTGCCGGTAATTCATTGAATCCTTATGTTATCCAAGATCTCGTCATTAATGGTCAAAATTCAGCTAGCTGTATATATATCAATAATTCTAACGTCTTTTTCACTATCAAAAATTGTACATTATATAATTCGACACAAACCTATCCTGGTGCGGGGATTTGTTTAGAAAACACTAATAATGGGATACTCATTAATAATAATTGTTCAAAAAATAATGGACGTGGAATTATTTTAGAGAATTGTAACTCAACTGAAATCATAAATAATCAAATTGACAATAATTTAGAATACGGACTTAGCTTATATATTATTTATAACTGCTCTGTGAAAGAAAACACTTGCTACAACAATACTCTGCGTGGCATTTCTCTCGCTGTTGGCTTTAATAATACCGTATATCAAAATAATGTATATGACACTAACACTGGTAGCGGGATATTTCTGTTAATGAGTCATAACAATACCATTTCAGAAAATCATCTTTATAATAATTCTAATCATGGGATTTATTTAGGTGACAGCAATAACAACACCATTTCAGCGAATAATATCTATAACAACAGTATCAATGGTATTTATTTATATCAAAGTGACGATAATTTAATACACGGGAATTATATAGATGATAATATTAACATAGGAGTAAGACTTATGGATGCAGGTGCGAGTAGTGATAACAATCATATCTACGAGAATTACTTTAGGGGAAATGGAAGAAATGCTGTGGATGATCCATCTACTACAGGAAATATTTGGAATAGCACAGAAATAGGGAATTATTGGGATAATTATACCGAGATGGGCGCAGGGGCTATCGACGCTGACGACGACGGAATTGGAGATACACCTTATAATGTTAGATTTGGCGGAGGTTCAAGAGATTATTCGCCGATTTGGAATGATGGAATCGACTTACAGGGAGGTGTTATAGAGATCAATGCAACGGCGGCAGGTGTAGGCGCAAATAACTGGACTTGGGCAAGTGAAAGGTTTTGGTGTTCCGGTTCGGGTACGGTTAATGATCCATATGTTATTAAACCCTATGGAACGTG
>Ga0114925_10000893_pt1 | contig 14099 bp, 12 predicted proteins | sample SumtaG_2_FD_87287 | JGI IMG/M metagenome (GOLD analysis project Ga0114925, IMG submission 87287) | Deep subsurface microbial communities from Indian Ocean to uncover new lineages of life (NeLLi) - Sumatra_00607 metaG | ecosystem: Environmental > Aquatic > Marine > Oceanic > Sediment | place... | reverse complement strand
TCTTTGCTCATTTTTGCCCTCCTTTAAAAATATTATTGGAGGACATTTTACACATTATGCAAACGTGTAGGAAATTATTTGCTAAAAACATTTCCGCCTAAAGACGAAGGTTTATACCCTGCCTTATGGAAATAAATTTTGGGGTTTTTTACCTTTGGATTTCATCTTTGTCAAGAAAAAACGGGTACCATTCAGAAGTTCAGACATCGTCAAATAGTTAAGTGGTTGAGTAGAAAAAGATTTATGATTAATTCTATATGTTAATATTTGCAAACTGGTGTATGTCCAATTCTTTGGAAAACGGCTATTATTCTTATCATTACTTCTACTTAACTACTCGACGACTTAACGAGATCTGAAGTTTGGCTTTTTGCTTTTTTTAATGATGCCTTGATAAAATCCCTAAATAAAGGGTGAGGGTCCATTGGGCGCGACTTGAATTCAGGATGGAATTGACATCCAAGGAACCATGGATGGTTCTTGATTTCGACGATTTCAACTAGTTCACCATTCGGGGAAACACCGCTTATGACCAGTTCTTTTTCTTCAAGTCTTTCTTTATATTCGTTGTTGAATTCGTACCTGTGTCGGTGCCTTTCTGAAATATCGGAAATTCCGTATGCCTTATAAGCAAAAGTTTCATTAATAATATGACATGGGTAAGCGCCGAGACGCATGGTTCCACCCTTGTCTGAAGTTATATCTCGCTTTTGAATTGTTTCTGTCTTGTCATCATACCATTCTTTCATGAGGTAAATAACAGGATACGGCGCATCACAATCAAATTCGGAACTGTGTGCATTTTTCATATTTGCCACGTTGCGTGCAAATTCTATAACAGCAACCTGCATCCCAAGACATATGCCGAAATATGGAATCTTGTTTTCCCTTGCATATTTAACTGCGAGTATTTTTCCCTCCACACCTCGTGATCCAAATCCGCCGGGCACAAGTATACCGCCAGCTTCCTTAAATATCTCTTCGCAACTTGTTTCATCAATCTTTTCCGAATCAACAAATATAAGATTAACCTTGCAGTCATTAGGAACACCGCTATGATACAGCGCCTCGTTTAAGCTTTTATATGATTCCGTCAAATTGACATATTTCCCGACAATTGCAATGTTAACAGAATTTTTCGGAGCTTTGTATTTTTTAACGAATTCTTCCCATTCCTCCAGCCTAGGCGCCCTTGTCCAGATGTGAAGCAATTCCACAATTTTATCATCCAGACCTTCCTTATGAAATATCAGAGGAACTTCATATATACATTCAACATCTTTTGCAGTGATAACTTCATCCACCCCTACATTGCAAAACAATGCAATCTTGGACTTAATCTCTTTAGACAGATATCTGTCAGTGCGGCAAAGGAGTATGTCAGGCTGAATACCTATACTTCTAAGTTCCTTTACACTGTGTTGGGTTGGTTTAGTTTTAACTTCTCCCGCAGTTTCAATATAAGGCACAAGAGTAAGATGAATGTATAGTACATTACCTTTCCCCGCGTCAGTTCTGAATTGACGGATAGCTTCCAAAAACGGCAGACTCTCAATATCACCAATCGTTCCACCTATCTCAACAATGACCACGTCTACTCCATCGGCCACAAGTTTAATGCTTTTCTTTATTTCGTCTGTAATGTGCGGAATAACCTGCACCGTTCCCCCCAGGTATTCCCCTTTCCTCTCCTTGGTTATGACGGAATGGTATATCTTACCTGTGGTAAAATTGTTGTCCTGACCTACTTTGGCACTGGTGAACCTTTCATAATGTCTGAGATCCAAATCGGTTTCTGAGCCGTCATCTGTTACAAATACCTCTCCATGCTGAAAAGGATTCATGGTTCCGGGATCAACATTAATGTAAGGATCAAGTTTTTGAATCGTTACGGTAAGACCGCGACTTTCAAGAAGTGCTCCGATGGATGCAGAAGCAAGCCCCTTGCCAAGGGATGAAATTACTCCACCAGTCACAAATATAAATTTTGTATTATAAGCCATGTATTTTTCCTTAATTTTAAATGATGAATTCGACTTATTACGAATTCATCATTTAAAATGCAATATAATTATTAAGCCACCAAGACACAAAGGAAAGACTGCATTGCAATAAAAAGTAGAACAATAATATTCAATAATCTTGGTGTTTTAGTGGCAAAATAACTGAGTAATTACAATGCAATAATAAAATAAGGCGAAACAAACTAAGTTTAGATTAAATTCCTCATTTAAAGATTTTTGTAAAATCTTCGATGGTCTTTTGGACATCGTTTAGATCATTTGTTTTTTGTTGATCTGTCATAACACTGGCAATAGGCGGATATATTGACTTGAGGCGATTAATATCAAATAAATTACCAGAAAATATAGGGTTAACCTCGATGTTTACAACATAAATTTCGCGCACTAAAGAATTATTCTGATAAAATTCAATAAGCATAGGATACCAGATCCTATTTATTTTCTGCCAATCGAGGTACCGGACTTCCAAAGAATCTTTTTCAAGTTCAGGCCCCTTGCACTCTATCAGCCACCGAACCGGCCTAAATGTATCTTTATCTATCCAAACCTGGGGGGCCGATTCATCCGGATATTCAGCACCCACAATAAATGCTATTTTATCTTTAAATCGTCCCAGACTTGAAACCGACACATCCACTCCAAGCAAGGAAAGCCTTTCTTGAAGCAATTCCCGTGAACGGTAAAGAAGAATATCCTTAAAAGAGTCAAAACTAATTTCAGCTGTGGCAGAAACCTTGCCGTCTATTACAGTCAATGCCATACCTTTTGATAAAACATGAATCCTTTGAGCATTTTCAGACTGAATATCCGAACGGAATTTTTCTGAAAAATGATACCTTAAAGTTTCGTCTAATTCAACCGAGCCGTTTTGCAAGCTATTATCATAGATTACCAGTCTCTGCGAAACTAAAAGCTTTTTAGGCACTCCAAGTTTTGTTGTCATTAATTCAAGTATATGCGGCCCTTGAAGCACGTAGGCATCTGCAAATTCGTAAAAACATGCAAATCCAATAAAGACTAGTAAAATAACACACGCTTTTTTCATGGTTGGAAGTTTTCTTTCATTTATTCTTATTTATCCAGAAATAAATATTTCATCAGAGAACCTGGCCCCTTCCCCTAGTTCCTCTTCAATCCTAAGAAGCTGGTTATACTTGGCAACTCGGTCAGTACGTGACATTGAGCCTGTTTTAATTTGGCCTCCGTTTATCCCAACCACAAGGTCTGCAATAAAAGTATCTTCCGTTTCACCAGATCTATGTGATATCACAGTAGTGTAGCCTGCCTGTTTTGCCATCTCTATGGTATCAAGAGTTTCAGTAACAGTTCCAATTTGATTAAGTTTAATAAGGATTGAATTTGCTATTCCTTCTTCAATACCTTTTCCTAATATCCTGGGATTTGTCACAAAGATATCATCACCCACGATCTGGACGGATCTGCCTACCCGATCGGTCATTAATTCCCAGCCGACCCAATCCTGCTCGGCAAGACCGTCTTCTATAGAAAATATAGGATATTTATCGATTAAACTTTCATAGTAATCGATCATTTCCTCGGAGGTAATCTTCTTATTTTCCGACTTCAAGAGATATTTCCCATTTTTATAAAACTCGCTTGCAGCAGAATCTATGGCTATCCCAATGTCTTTGCCGGGTCTGTATCCAGCGGATTCAATTGCGTTTATGATGAATTGTATTGCCTTTTCATTAGATTCAAGATCCGGTGCAAAGCCGCCCTCATCACCTACGGCAGTGCTAAGTCCTTTCTTTTTAAGTATTTTTTTCAAGCAATGAAAAGTTTCTGCTCCCATCTGAACAGCCTGTGCAATGGTCTTCGCGCTAACTGGTATAATCATAAATTCTTGGATATCAAGATTGTTGGCTGCATGTACCCCACCGTTAATAATGTTCATCATTGGAACAGGAAGATATCTGGCATTTATACCCCCCAGGTATCGATAAAGAGGCAATGCATAAGCAAAGGATGCAGCCCTTGCAGCAGCCATTGATACGCCAAGAATAGCATTTGCTCCTATCTTTGCCTTGTTGGGTGTGCCGTCAAGTTCAATCATAAATTTGTCAATTCTTACCTGATCTGCAGCATCCATACCTAATATAGAAGGAGCAATAATATTTTTCACGTTTTCAACAGCCTTGGTAACACCCTTTCCTCCAAACCGTTTTGATCTTTTATTACGAAGCTCCAGAGCTTCACGTTTCCCTGTAGAAGCCCCAGAGGGAACTGCAGCACGCCCAACAGCGCCACAGGCGACAATGACGTCCACCTCAACCGTAGGGTTTCCTCTTGAATCCAAAATTTCCCTTGCATTTATATCAACGATTTCAGTCATGTTACTCCCTTTTGATTGGCTATTTTTAATTGTTGAAGCAAAGTGTAAATCCCGATTCATCGGGGATGATTGTTGATTTAAACAGCCTTCTAATTAGCGTCTGAACGAAAAGTGCCAGATTTCCCCACAAGTCCCCCTTTCGTAAAGGGGAGATAATAAAATTTCCTTCCACTCCCCCTTTTCAAAAGGGGAGGAGATTTATAGGGTTTTCGTTCAGGCACTAATTAACATTACCTTGTTTATGGATAAAAAACTAACTTGACTAATTTGGAATAAATGTTACTCTTCTTATGCTCTTGTGTCAAGAAGGAGGCTTGTTTAATATTTTCCTGCGCAAAAAATCTAAAGCCCCTCATTCATGGATTGCCATCACAGGATTGATGAAAAAAGATTATCATGGAAAATAATGACTTTTACTCCAACGCTTATCTTATCGTATCAGCAATAAGGATTCTTGAACACCAGACTTCTACTTCACCCTCTATAGAAGACGTTTGCCGGATCCTATCCTTTTCTTTAGAACATGGCCATTTTCTATTCAAAAAACTTCAAGGAATGGATATCATAGATATTGTTGAAGGAGCTTATGGAAACAGGCTTTTTGTTAAAAATCATTTAAAAATAGAAGAAATCCCAAGGGGAACACAAGAGAGCAAACTCGAAAAAGAGCTTAAAAAATTTCAAGATACCAAAAAAGATTATTCAGAGAAAATTGAATCTATTCAAGCAAAACAAGCAGAAAAGAAAAAAAGTCTTTTTGCTGAACTGGAAAAGAAACTTAAAAAAAACCTGGATAAGAAATAGAGTAACCGTTCACAGGTTCAGAGGTTCAGGATTCATGATTTTACCTGGAACTGCCACTGATTGTAACTTCAATGGTTCTAGATCGCGGGTGATTGTCATGGTTGATTGCAACAACCTGCTGCCAGGTTCCCAGTCTCAATTGCCCCTTTCTAACGGGCAATACAATGGAAGGACCTAACAATGCAGCCTGGACATGACTGTGTCCATTGCCGTCGTGCCAGGCTTTTTCATGTTCATATTCCTGGCCGGGCGGAGCAAGCTTGTTTATGGCCCTTTTCAGATTCTCCACAACCCCTGGCTCGAATTCAATGGTTGTAAGCGATCCGGTTGAACCGATCATTGTTGCAGAAAGACTCCCGTTCTCAATGTTGGACTTCTTTATCAAGCGTTTTAATTCGGTCGTAATATCATAGATATCCAGGCCTATTTTTAATCTGACCTCTATCGATTCGAAAAAGAATGAAACAGGTTTCATAGCTTTTCTCCATAAGTCTTGTCCAATTTAAAATAGGAAACATTTTAACCTTAGGAAAAGGTGTTGCCTCAGAGACAATCAAATTTCAAATCGTATAAATGTCTGAGGGCATTATCTTAAATCCTCTATGGCCTCAATCACAATTTTTGTATCGATGACCCTGACTTTCCTTGCCAAGCCTATAAGCAAACTCCGATCGCAGACTTTATCAAAAGTAATCCTCTCCTCCTCAGCAGCATGCTTATTAAATCGAAGCTTAGAGTCCTCTTGAGAATCTCCAATACTCTTTTCTTTGGTTTCCTTCTTAGAGCTTGTTTTCTTTTTAAAAAAATTGCTTAATTTAATCATATGATTGATCCCTTGTGAATAGATCCTGGCCTTAGAAAAAAATCCCTGACATCCTTGATGAAAATTACATAGCTCCGCCCCGTAAATTACACCTTTGAGTGTAACATAACTTATTGTTATTAAACAATAATTGTTTGATTATATATAAATTATTTCAAATCGCTGCACGAGTGTCTATGGCCGTAGAGCCTGCTTAATACGAATTAAATTATTTCGGACAGGGGTGATAAAATATCAATAATCTATTGTCTTTGTCAAACGCAAATATCTGTTATTGCTGAATAGATAGATTCTAAAACTTGGAAAGGTAGGAATTTTCGTTTAGACAACAGACAGTAAAAGATAATACGTGTCTTTTGGTTGAAGGGAAATTTTTATTTACAAAGGATTATTGGATCCTTTTTTGACTCGAGAGAACAAAATAAGCGCAATTCCTGCCATCACAGCATTGATGGTAAAGGCGTAATTATAATTTCCGGTTGCATCTCGCAAAATGCCACCAGCCCAGTGGGACAAAATGGCTCCCGTGCCATATAAAGGTGTCCAGGCTCCAATGACCGTTCCCATGACTTCTCTGGAATAATAATCTCCAGCGCAGGCTCCGTAGAGCGGAAAAGTCACACCATAAAAAACAGCTAATATCCCTATAAGGATATATAGCATAATCCAGTTATTTCCGACGAATAAAATACCTAACAAAGAGGAAGTAATAAAAAATTGGGTAATGACCATGGTCTTCTTACGCCTCAAATAGTCGGATAAGGGTAAAATTGTTAGAACACCGATGATCTGGCAAAGACCATGAATTGTAGCTAAAAAACTGGCTTTCTCAAGAGACAGTCCCATGCTGTATTTTGCATAATCGACCATATAAGTTGTAATTCCATAAAGGCTGTAAGAAATACAGAAGTAAGAAAATCCTATAAGCCAAAATGTCCTGTCTTTAAGCAATTTGGGAAAGGAGCCAATCTCCGGACGTGTCATTTTTCTTAATTTATTGGAACTGACGGCCTCTTTTTGACCCCAGGGCAAAAATCCGGCAGACTCAGGAGTGCTTCTCAACAGGAGTCCGTTTAAAATAACCATTGCCAAAGCCCCACCGCCTAAAAAATACCATGCATAGCGCCAGTTAAAATGATCCACAATCCAGGGGAAGGCAACCCCCATTGTAGCAAAACCAAGTCCGTAGCCTGTAGAGATTATTCCAAGGGCCAGACCCCTTTTTTTAGGGGTAAACCAGCGCTGGCAACTGTAAGAACAGGTGTCCACATACCTGTGGCGCCCAGTCCGGCTATGGAAAAAAAGAAGCAGGCTGTCCAGAGTGTTTTCACCGTCCCCATCATAAAAACGCCCACACCAAGAATGAACACGCAGGTCGTAATGACCCTCCGAGCTCCCAATCGATCCGTTAGATAGCCGACAAAGGGCGTTAATGCTATATAGGAAATAAAATAGGAGTTTAAAATGGTGCCTCCCACTGTCCTGCTAAACCCCAGGTCCCGAATCATCTCAGGAAGGACTACACCATAACCGAGGCGGATAGAATAGTTTGTAAATAAATTTAAAAAGCTTATCACCAGGATGATCCATGCCCAGTGAAAGCGCCTATCCTCTTTCACAAGTTCTTTTCCTCCTATCTTTCTTAAACTAAAAATTCCTCTTCTTAAAACTTTTTATCGCTATATCAAACTTAACCTTTATCCTCTCCCTTGTCACTCCAGACACCGGGGATGACGGTTTTGCAATATTTGCATCTATTTCCAACCATGTTGTATGAAGGAATGAAATAGCCTTTCCGTTCGATCAACAACTTTTTGCAATGATGACAATAGGTGTTATTTCCATCATGGTATGGTACGTTGCCCACGTAAGCATAGTGAATTCCTTCACTCATGGCCAGTTCACGGAAACGGGTCAAGGTAGAAACAGGTGTTGGAGGTAATCGGTCCAGCTTGTATTTAGGGAAAAATCTTAAAAAATGCAATGGATAATCGGGACCTACATTCTTAAGGATCCATTCGCACATCTCTTTTATCATACTTTCATCATCGACATACCCGGGAACAACCAGATTTGTTATTTCGAAATGGACGCCCTGTTCATGCAGCGTTTTTAAGGTGTTTAAGACCGGCTGGAGACGGCCGCCGTTTAATTTGCGATAAATAGCATCGCTGTATGATTTCAGGTTGACATTGGCGGCATCCAATACCTTACAGAGTTCCAGCAGGGGTTTTCGGTTGATGTAACCGTTTGTAATCCAAAGGTTATGAATCCCTTTCTCCCTGGCTAATCGGGCAGTATCTATCATATATTCATAAAAGGCAATCGCTTCGGAATATGTATAGGCAATCGATTCAGACCCAGAGCGTTGTGCTTCTATAACAACTTCTGGCGGGAAAAGTTCATAAATGCGGACTTCATGGGGTTTTGCCTGTGATATTTCCCAGTTTTGACAATTCAAACATCGAAAATTACAGCCTGTTGTTGCAATGGAAAAGGCTTTTGTGCGCGGCTTAAAATGGTAAAGTGGCTTTTTTTCAACGGGATCGACATTTACAGCGCAAGGATTTCCATAGGTAAGGCTATATAAAATGCCGTCAAAATTGACCTTAGAGCGGCAGACGCTCCGATCGCCCGGCGCCAATATGCAACGATTGGGACAGATACCGCATACCACCTTTTTATTTGTTAATTTTTTATAACGAAATCCCTCATACGACCATTTCCCCAAACTTTTCGGCGCATCTCCCTTAAACACCTTGCCACGTACATCCGCAGGGCCGGAAATTACACCCTTCTTTTTCATAAACGGCCGGCAAACTCCCGGGATCATGGCGGTGGAAAATAAAGCCGCACCACAATAAAGAAAATCACGTCTGTTTAATTTGTTCATGGGTCATCACCATTATAATTAGACTTGTCATTTTAATACATATTAATCCTACGACAGCCCAAATGATGCCAAAATAAGGGATCAGAACCACACTGGTAATCAAGGTACCACAAGCGGCACCGATCAAATCAGCAGAAAAGGTACGCGTTACTGCCGATTTTCCGCCTCCCCTCAAATAAAGGGCCACCGGAAATTGACAGCCACAGGCCAGCGAAACCACAAAGCCGAAAATTAGAAAAAAAGCGACCGGTAAACGATCCCCTCCATATTCAAGAGCAACGATCAACAAACCCATTAGTATAATAATTAGGGTGTCAATATGAACCAGCAATCCTTTTCCACGCTCACGCAGTCTCTCACCAAACCAGGCTCCGGGCAACAGACCTGCCAAAAAGACGGTTACGATCAAACCGATCTGTAAATAAATATAACCGAAAAAAATCTGAAAGGCAAAGATAACCATGATTTCGCTTCCCATGGTCATAAAACCGGTTGAAAAGAGAACATACTCTTCTTTGGTGATACGAATCAGATAGATCACACACAGTACAGCCAGAACGACCATAAATCCTACAGGCGATGTAGCAAATTTTGCAAACCACCGGGAAAACATCAGCCGAATCAAATGAGGAGCGATATCAAAGTTTTTTGGTGTGAAAGGGTCTATCAGCTCGTTTAAACGCTTGATTCTTTCATTGGTCAGATTGCCGTAAAAAAACTTACTGATATAACTGGTGGAGATGCCTTTTTGTTCAAGAAGCTCAGGTATATCGGCCTTGATGGGAAGCGCCCTGCACAAAAAGAAAATTTTCTGCCCCGGCAATAAAAGAATATGGTCGAAATGCTCTGCCACCGTGTTGTAAAGGGAAGAAAGTTGTTGCCGTTGTGGTTCGGCCAGGTAGTTATCAAACCCCTGCATGGAAAAACTCAAAACCCCCTTCGAAGTGAGATGGCTTTTAGCCAGCGCAAAAAAACGGTCGGTAAAGAACCTGTTGATTTGAAAGGTCTCAGGTTCGGGCAAATTAACAATAATAGCATCGTAGATCTTATCTGAATCCGTCAGATAGGCTCTTCCATCCTGATGTATGACGTTCAATCCTGGAATTTCTTTGATCAAACCAAATTGAAAAAGGACAGTGGTAACCTCTGGATCCAGTTCCACGTAGTCCACTCTTTCCGGCCGATACTTTTGTATTTCCGCCATCATCCCGCCTTCAGCAGAAATCAATAGAACTTTTGGCGCTTTGATCGACGGATCGATTTGGGTTAATGGATAATGGATCGCCTCTTCAGCCATAATCAAATTTTGGCTGCTGAAAATTGGGATACCACCCGTAAATAGTGTGAATTGTTCCCAGTCCTGGTGTATTTCAATCCGACCATAACGGGATTCTCGATAGTGAACGAGTTTCCCTTCGGAGGGAACCATTGAGATGGGTTCAAAAAAAATACCCGACAGCAGTATGATGAATGTCACTCCTGCTCCAAGGATGACGAAAGGAGATCGCCGGGAGGCAGGGAGAAAAAGGAAAAAGGTTGCTGCTAATAATGGTATATGAGCAAGGAATATCGCTTGTAAGGGGGTGACCAGATAAACCAAAACAAAGGAAAAAAGGGCCCCACCGGCCACATCTCCTATATTATCGATTATATAGATATGGGTGCCTGGAAAATCCGGAGTTTCGTCCCTTAGCACAAACAGGCTATAAGGAAGGACAAAACCAAGTAGCAGGGTATAAGGGGCAATTGTGAATAAAATATAAGATAGAGTAGGATAGAACCCAACAGAGCTGCCATGAATAAAGAAGACATCGCGGAGACCCCGTATGGCCAGGATTTGCAAGGTGGGTATGGCTGCTAAAATGAGTGAGAGCCACCCGAGGCGGTTGACCGTGGCTTTCCAAAAACGACGCGTAATCAGCCTGGCCAGAAGGGTGCCCGCTCCGCCCAGGATCAGCCAGTTGAAAAGAATTAGGGCAATGACGAATTCGTTACCCGAAAATTGGGAAAGAAATTCGCGAATAGTTAATAATTGGGTCACCACAGAGGAGATGCCTGTGGCAATGACAACCCGCGTTATGGCGCGTTCATTTTTCCTCATCAAAATATTGAACCTGGTAAGTCTTGACTTCCAGTGCATCTTTTTTCCATGTATTGGCCGGCAGACCCGCCTTCATGCATAGATGGGCAAGAAATTCCTCAGACTTGGGCAATTGTTCCCATACCTGGGGTAAAAAGGTGGCGCTGGCAGATCCCTTGCGGATAATAACACCATCCACATTGACACGCAGTTTTGAGAGCAAGTCAGAACTATCCCGGTATTCAAGAAGTTTCGGCTCGGTAAGTATGCTGACCTCTATATCCACATTTTCCAGCTCTTTAGCTATAAGAGGACTGAAACGTGGATCATGAAATGCAGCATTGATCGCGTTACGTCTGACACCCTCCAAAACAGATTCATTTGCAGTCAAATTACCTATACAACCGCGTAATTGATCATTTATCTTAAGGGTGACAAATGTACCGCAACATTTATGAAAGCACCTGTCTTTCAAGACGGCAGACAAGGAATCAGATTCATGCTCGGCCATCTTTTGGCCAAATCTTTCCATAATGGTCTTCCGGGCCAGTTTTACCAGCGCCTGCCCATGCTTTTGGTTGAAATGCTGACTGGAATCATTGGTTTTTTTCATAGATAAATCTCCGTAAAATGCAATGGCTGCATAACCGACAACTTGTGTTTTTCCGCCTGCGGTATCACCGCTGTTGGAATAATGGAGAAGAACCGGTTGCCAACCATGCCTAAGTGCCATCTCCATAACAATTAGAATTGGCATTTTGCCACATGCGCAATCACTACACTTTGACAGTTTGCCGTATTCCAGATTTAAAATCATATTGATTGTTTTTTTATCTTTAGTTACAGCCTCCGCATAAGAAAGGTAATGGGAGAGGTCGGAACTGGCTACCACCAGAGTGTTTTGATCAAGTATTGGATCGATGGCGTCTGTGATTCCAACAATATGACCTGGGCCCAGGACAACGGGAACGATCTTAAATTCCTTAAGATAGCTTTGCAAAAAGGGCAGGATCACCTCAAGTGAATGCTCGCTCATATCAGAAGCCGGGATAGTTTGAAACACATCCGATTGAAGACGTAAGATTTCATTATCCTCATGCAGCTCGATTATACCCAGTGGGGTTTGATAGGCTTTATAATCACTGATCGATCCGTTTCTAAAACCAACCCTATGATCAGGCCCCAGCAAAACAACTTTGGAAAATTGCTTTTCCTTTAAAACCAGAGAAGCATGCGCTGCTGTCAAGCCTGAATAAATATATCCTGCATGTGGTAAGATCAGGGCCTTAAGAATTTTTCCAGATTGAAATTGAACTTTCGTTTGCTTTGCGTGAAGGGAGAGTTGGTAAATGGTTTTTTCCAATTCAGGCTTTGAAGCTGGATAAAAGCTACCGGCCCAAACAGGCTTCCGAATATCAGTTGCATCTGCCTGCTTAACAGAGTGGAAAAATACTAGCCAGAAGGTTGTGAAAAACATGAGAAAAAGAGCCAAACAAAATTCTCTGAACCTTATGTTTCCCATCTCGGTACTCCAGTACTCTTTATTTTAATTTAGACAGGATTTACAGGATGGTCATGATATAATATTTTTTTGCTGTTATGGAGATAGCTCTGTAAATTTCATCGCCTTTCCCATGAAAAGCATCTAATACGCTCAAACAGTTACACAATTTAACAATCTTTGAGGTTTTCTAGTTACTTTCAGAGGGCTAAATTGATACATATCTTGTTAATCCAGTTTATCCTGTCTAATAAAAAATGGAAATTCCCATAATAAAATTTATCAGGAATTTTTTCATTTATTGGCCACTCTGTCAAGAAGCATTTTGCCAGTAAAGAATCCAGACCTAAATGATCCGGCTTTGATTTGCGACATAAAGAGTCAATCGAAGATTTAATTAGAGTAATTCTCAAAATAACGTTCCGTTACAAAGACTGTATGCAGCGTCTGGGCTTCCGAGCGAATCCATTTGGGGACATTTGATTCAGCGTTCTCTGCAAAGCGGAGCGTAAAAATTGAAGCTGTTTGAGTTCCGAGCATAGCGAGGTCGAGTTCTTTAATTTTAGCGAAGCGAGCCATAGAACGCTTCAAATGGACTCAGGATGAGTTCGGAAGCTTAGACGCGATTCAATCGGAACATATTTATGAGAACCACTATATATAATTCACCCTGCGTATTTGTGTTGCACAATCACAAACTGATCTAAAATAAACCTTGACACGCATTTAATATACATAATATAATACATGAAATAATGCTTACTAGGAGGTGTATAATGAATACTGAAACCATTCGACTTAATATTACGATCCCAAAGGATCTGGTCATGGCACTAAACAAGCTAACAGGTCCTAGAAAACGGAGCCGTTTCATTGCTGAAGCCATAAGAAAGCAGATCGAACAACGGCAAAAGGAGGAGATGGAAAAAATTCTTGAGGAAGGTTATCGCGCCATAGGAAGAGAAAGTCTTAACATCACAAAAGAGTTTGAAATTGCTGATTTGGAGGGATGGGATGAATATTAAAAGAGGAGGAATTTATCTTGCAGCCCTTGACCCTGTAATAGGTAAGGAAATATCTAAAACTCGACCTGTTTTTGTTATTTCAAATGATAAAAACAATGAGTTCTCAGGTACGGTGACGGTTTTACCTATTACATCAAAAAATATAGATAAAATATACCCCTTTGAAATATTGTTGCTTCAAGGGGCCGGGAACCTTCCCAAAAAATCCAAGATTAAAACCGATCAAATTAGAACACTGGATAAAATCAGACTGATTAAATTCATCGGTTCTTTGGAAAATAAAGAAATAGCCTGGATTGAGAAAGCCGTAAAAATTCACCTCAATCTCTAAGAAAATAATATGAGGCTCCGTGATCAAGTCCGTGATGTAAATCGCAAGATATTGAAAGGAAACAGGAAAGTGCAAATTATTTTTAAATTAGCTTTATGGGCACTATTTTTCTATCTTATATATTGTTGTTTTCTTTTTCTGATGCAGAGACAGATGATATTCCCTCGTTATCTGATCGTAACACCCTTGGGCACTGAAAATCAAATTTCCGGAATAGAGAAGATTTGGATAGATACAAGACATGGAAAAGTTGAAGCATGGTTCC
>Ga0114925_10000890_pt1 | contig 14121 bp, 30 predicted proteins | sample SumtaG_2_FD_87287 | JGI IMG/M metagenome (GOLD analysis project Ga0114925, IMG submission 87287) | Deep subsurface microbial communities from Indian Ocean to uncover new lineages of life (NeLLi) - Sumatra_00607 metaG | ecosystem: Environmental > Aquatic > Marine > Oceanic > Sediment | place... | reverse complement strand
TAGTCGGTAACTTGTATATATAGCCGGAGTTACTTTTTTACTAGTATAGTAGTTACGCGGCCTCCCGCCGCTTGGTAGTACAGTCTGGTCCTGGGCCTCCCCATACAGAAGTATGATCATCGATGCTGTCTGCTATGAGATCATTGAGGTCTGGTACTAGTAGTTCTCGTAGGTCATCAATGGATATGTAACCAGATACGCCTCCCTCAAAGTAGACTCTGATAGATTCAACTTTGGATAGTTCTAACTCATACTTCTGTCCACACTCACCACAGAACTGAGTCTTAGTATGATCGCCATGGTATGCTTTGAAAGCACCCTCATTCATCGGCTTTCTACTACACTTACATACTCGTACCATGCACTCGCTCATTGTACTACCCTTTCGGTTGCTCACCTTCTTTGACTAGTCTATCTTTTGGAGGAAGAGGCTTCTCATATGGAGGATCAGGTTCAGGACATAGTAGTTCTCGGAGTTCTTCTATACTTATGTACTTCTCTGGATCATCATTATCATCTAGCTCTCGTTGTACTAGGACACCAGTGACAGGTGCTTCTATTAATGCGAACTTGTCTCCACAGGTTGGGCAATAGGGATGCTTACCACTAAGACCTTTACCACCATGGTCTATTAAGAACCTGGCCTCATTCATCTTTACTCTCTCACAACTACATACTCGTATCATGGTTTTTCTCCTGGGGTGTATATGGGCTATAGGGTAGATTGAACTACCCCTTCAATACATCCATTTAAATAGATCGATCATCAACCCAATCATATTCCACACAGCAAAAGGTAGTATACACATAAGAACTATAAGAGAGAATGTTACTATAACAACCTGCATTGTACTACCTCCATTTCCTGGTAAGGACTACTACTCCCACACAGACAATTAACCACACTAGAGGCATGATAGGATGAAAGACTAACTCAACACAATCCATTGTACTGTCTCCTTATACTACTAATAGCAATCGGGTAGAACGACTACAATCCAACTCACTACAAGATAACTGGTTTGCACGATTCATGATATCGATTTCTTTATACGTGCATTTTTGCTAGCTAGTCACTCTTGGTAAACCTAAATGAGAAAACGGAATAGCTAGCAGTAGTCTACTAGGTGGTTATTCCATTGCTGTTCTCTACCTCTTAGTATTCGTGTCTGTTGGGTGCTGTACTAGCTCCGGCAGATCTCTCCGCGACTGTCGCCACGATGCTACCTCCTGATAGCACTGGCAAAGGCTTTCCCCAACTGGCTCTACCCGATTGCTATTAGTAGTAATCATTATTCCTTGTCTTCCTCCATTAGTTCTCTCGTATCATGCTACGCAAGTAGTAGACTCCAAAGTACAAGGCGGCCACTCGATTACAGGCACAACGGTTATGCCCACAATGACTAGTATAAGAATTAAAGTCTTCATTAGTTCTCTCGTATCATCCTGATTGGTATAGGTATTGTTTCATTTTGAATATGTTGTACTAGGTCATTTACTTGTGTATCAAACCATGCTCTACCTACTGGACATAGCCTACCTATACGATCAGCATGTTTACACCTAGCACAATTTTCTACGTGCTCATCGATTTGACTAGTAGTAATTGCGTCTACTATAGCTATTTCAGGAACATCATTCATAAGTCATCATTCATAAAATCTACTACTTCGTCTACAGTCTCTAACTTCATAGTAGTATCGCCGGTAAGTGTCCCAAACAACACATTAGCGAACTCGACTAGTAGTATTTGATAATCTTTGTTCTGAATATAATCTCCTAACCTACCAGCAAACCAACGTAGTAGTGAACGGATCTGATTATGCACACGATTGCATTCGACCTGATCAAACTTAGCACCTAGTACGGCAGCAGCACCCATAAACAACTCTAGGCTACTTTCTACTAATATGATCTTACCATCAGGCATCGGGATACCTATACCCACACTAGCTTTGCCACTAGTCATGCCATGCTCTAGAGCGGTGATACGTATAGCAGCACCACTACTATCACCTATATGGATAATCTCATCAGGGCTATAGTCAGAAATGAATCCTTCCTCTAGTATTACATTGATTACCGGCATTTAACTAGTCTCCTATTCAGCGCGTAGCTGACATGGTTAGCTACCTACTACCTTTATGCTCAATCTTGTCAACGGTCTGCCCTTCCTCACTCATAATATAGATCATAGCAGGATCAGGCCAATCTACTATGATGCTATGAATGCCCCCAGGATATGACTCATCGCTATTAGTCTGAAGTTGCAAGTACAACGGTTCACTACCATGTGCCCAATGTATGTGGACCTTGTGACACTCATACAGAGAGTCCACTGAGCACTTCTCTTCATCTTCTTTGCCTATGTCCGTTCGAACAACTTTCACAAACATGGTATCTACCTCTCTATCTATCTGTCTGTGTCAGCTACGCGCTATCTTACTAGTCCTCTCGAATCAATCTCTCATCAGGTAGTTTTAGTTTTACTGCATTTCTAGCTAATGCACCTATGGCATATCTCTCTACTGCTTTTTTCTGTAGAACGAATCGCATACAGTCAGGATTGCAATATTTGTTATTAGGCCGTAGGGTAGTAGGCATCTTGGATCTATCTTTATCCCACCATACTTGACCGCAGTCTCTACAGCCATAGTGGTTGATCCACTCACTACCCAACTTTACACGCTCAGTCATACTACCCTCCGACCTAACTACTACGCTGCATCCTCTGGCGGCGCTTCTCCTTCTGCCGGTGTTTTCTTTACCTCTTTCTCGAAGTAGCCCTCGGCATCTCTCATGTCATTCACCAGAGCCATGAAATCTTCGCTAGTAGGATTGGGATTACTGCCCACTTTATCTACTAGCGTGTGAACTGCGGGAACACCGTATTTGATTACGGCATTTGCCACATTACCAATAAGCGTCATCGTTACTAGGTCCATAGTACTAGCCTCCCTCATCGAGCGTTGCGACATAATCAAGAAAAATCGACTTAGCCTCAAGCATAGATTCCATAGCAATATTAAGTACTTTCTGTGCATCACTACCGTCCTTTCCAACTTCTACTAGCTCAGTGTACTTGGCCATTGCCGTTCCCGCTGCTGTCCATGCTAGCTTGTACCGATTACCTAGTAGGACAGCTTGATCCTTTTGTGTCTCTGTCAACTTACCTGCCCTGTATGCATCTCCCAAGTACTGCATTGTAGAGTCATACACGGCAAGTCCGATAGTCAATGAGTCATACATCTTACCACCGGTAGTAGTGGCACAACCATTGAAGATACAGGACACAAAAAGTACGATAGCCACCAAACTAACTACTCTAGCCGCTCTTTTCATAACGCCTCCTTTCTGTTGATTAAACACGGTCCTCCAGAATAGCATTGAACATATGATCTAGCACTTCTACTACCTTGCTTTTATCATCACCGATAGTTTCAATATACTTATGATAGCCTTGTCTACTACCTCCAGCTAAAGAGCCATGCAGTAGTCCTTGCATACTTGTCTTCGGTGCTCTATAGACCATGCCCATTGACTGTAGTACTTCTACCATATCTCTCATTACAACAGATACAGTTTTGAAACTACCTTCTGCCAGTGCTCTACGGATACAGGTTCTAGCTACTTCATATACCTCACCTGCAATCTCACTAGTCTCAACAGTTGAAATTTCAAGAGCAGCTTGCTGTCTCAGGACTTTATAATCATTTACAATGGTACGGCGTGAAACTTCTAGTAGTTCTGCAATGCTATCTTGTGTTTGACCTGACATACGCATATGGTTTACTACCATACGTCTCTCATCAGTAGTAATGTCTTTGCCAGTAGTCTCTTTGTCTCGGATCATTTTAATGATCTCTAGCGAATTACGATCAGGACCCTCATCAGAGATAGGCATTAGGGGAGCAGGGATAGTGGGAGTCTTAACTGTACTAGGGAGTAGTTCTGGTTCTACTAATGTATCGGTTGTCCTAGTTCTACCTACTTCTCTTCTTGGAAATGCTTTGGGGGCATTAGCTAGTAGCTTATCCCTACTAGCATTCGCCTTTTCCACAACACGTTCCCAAGTGAAGTGGATATCGACTATTTCACTACTGTTAGTCCTTTTGTCAAGAGTCATCTAAACACCTATAATTAAAGGGGTTACAGTTGAACTATAGCACTAATTTTATCGTATGCTAAGTTTTGCTCACCCTTATACTACTATACCGATTGAGCAGTGTCAATACCTATTATTAAACCTTTTTGTCTTCGAATAGTTGTGCTAGTTTCCTGAGAGTCTTCGCGCCTAGTTCTTTTGGGAAAGTAGACCAGTAGGATAGTTTTACTTCTTCTCCTACTTGCTCACCCATCATGACTGTTACTTGGAGTTTTCTACCATAGACTTCCTCAATCCTTTTTGCAGCATACTCCCCAAGCTCCTGTAGTAGTTCTGTATTGTCTGCTTCTACTATTCTGTCATTCACCGGATTTCTCCACTGCCTCTTTTACTAGTCCTTCAAAAAAGCCGCATAGTGCATGTATACGCATCACGTCTCTAGTCTCATACTTCTTTTTTGTTTCGACGTATATGTTTAATAGGCTATCTGCTTTTATGTAGACATCCTTACCAACTACTACAGTCTCAGTAGTAATAGTCAGCGGTGGTGGTCTACTACCCATAAAGTCTTTTGCCATTAGTCCTCCAGATCGTCAATCAGACTTCCAATTTTATCCATCTCCTTACCTCTTTCCCTTATCAGCCTAACTCGCTCCTGCTCTATCAAATCATATACCACTTGAGTCATAGAACTAGATCTTATATTAGCTAGTAACTTCAGGGTAGTATGAAGTCTAGGGGTAACCCTAAATACCATTTGTTTAATACGATCAGTAGTCATGCTCTCTCCGCTGCTCTCTCAAATACTTCTTCTAACTTATCGTATTGAGGCTCAGTAAGAGTACGCCCCTTATTAAACTTATCTTCGATATCTACTACAAAGTTTGACTCCCAATCTGTCAACTCATCATACTCCATTAGTAGAAAGATAGTTCTTACTCTATCAGGGTCATAAAACGGCATTACTGTCTCCTGCCACCTGAAAGGTCTACTAGAGTAGCAAGGTACGCATTTATTGAGTCTAGCAGTACTATCATCATTTTAGTAGAACTAGCCTTTTTTCCATCCTCATCATAATCGTAGATGAAATCATCTTCTCTTACTAATTTTGATACTTCAGCCGCTCTCTCTTTTGGAGTTGTCATCTTCCCTCCAGAATCTTTCTTACATTAGTAGTCCACTTAGCTACAAAATGAATCGGGATACAAGGTAGTAGACACACCCAAACATCTAACCTAGTAGGCATAAGAAAAGTAGGTCTTTCCAATTCAGAGTATATACCTATCCAGAAGTCGGCCAGCTTCCACTCCCAATATACATCTATATGGATATTCTGTTTATGTACTAGTTTCATCGGCCCCACAAGCGCATATCAAGTCTATTCTCATAACGTCTCAAGGGATACTGCTGAGTAGCATGGTGGACTCTACTATTATGCATCTGCATCATTTTAGGACTACCATCGCCTATCCAAAACTCTCCGTCCCATCGGTTTACTTCTCTCCCGTATCCCTCTTCTGATAACTCAGGTAGTTGTTTTATGTAGCTACTATTCGCCCACCAGAAGTTGCCAGAATAGTGATACCGGATTTTACCATAACGCCTAAGACTCACTCCTACTGTATCTGCTACGTTTAATGCATCGAGACAATGTAACCACTTACCAATACAGTAGTACTCCATATATTGTCGCCAATCTCGTAAGCACTTATCCTTTGGTTTGGTTACTCCTTTTGTATGGATATAGAATATAGGGAAGTTCTTTTTACTAGCTTTTGCTATAGTACGAATACGATTGAGAGTATAATTCTCATGGAGACTCATATCCGAATTATACTCTAGTAGAACAAAATGACTGTTCTCAATTTCGAACTCTTCCCCGATTACAACATAGTAGACCTTATCAACAAATTGTACTAGGCCAGAATCAAGTATCTGCTGCACTTGTGATTGCACGATCTCTTCATAATGATTCACCGTGTAGATGTGCATGAAGCCTACTATGTTTTTCATGCGTCTAGCGGATTCTCTTTCCTGTCTTCTACCTTCTTCATGAAAGGATCATCGCCACGGTAGATTGTCAGTGTTATCTCTTCTCCCATGTCTACCATGTAACTAGTAGCTGTAGGGTCTTTCTTCATCATCTCATCGAAACCTTTGATAGCGTTTCTTACTTCTGTCTCGTTTAACGTGATAATTACTTCAGCCATTAGTCCTCCCGAATCATTCTTATAGTTGAAATTTCTACATGCTCTTTAAGACTAGGACGCTCTTCTACTATTTCTTCTACTTCCTTTGTTGCACTAGCAAGTGTTCTCATTGCTCTCTCAAATTCTCGCGCTGTTATCCCGGCACTACTTATCGCGCTTGCCATAGCTCTAAAAGCCGATGTTAGATTCCTAAGTTCGAATCTCGCTAGTCCAGGGTCCATAGCTACCTGAACATTGTAGATTATCCGTTGTTCCTCATCCTGAGTAGTACTTGTTACCGTTTCAGTAGTAGTCGTCGTATCTGTAGTAGTTGTTGTATATGGATGTATAGCACGAATTATCCCATCACTATTACGCACAAAGCCTGATGCAACAGGAGCACTACTATACACCCCGCTCAAAAATCTCTCCGGCACTGGTCTGCCTAACCAGCCAAATACTTTCTCGAATATGTTCACAACAACTACCCCTTAAGGGCGGGGGAGTAGGCAGAGAGACAATGTGGAGACTAGTTCACAAAGTCTCAACTCCCCCGCCCACCAACTACTACCTCAACACAACACCACCTTTACTGTTTAGTTCACCTATAGGTACTTTCGTTCTCCTACTACGGTCAACAAAAACAGGTTGCTTGCCGAATCCAGAATTGTTAAGGTGTTTGTCTACTATAGACTTAAGCCGGATAGAGTAGTCCTCAAAATCCTTCTTACTACGTAGTGGACCGAACTCTCTATTTAACTCATCGAATCTCAAACGCAGTTGACGCATTTGCGTATGAGACTTTTTCTCTGGACTAGTCGCCATCCTCTCTCCTTACGCTTCCCTCAAATCCTTTTTCAGATAGTAGTCGCAGTTTAACTCCTCTAGCAGTGCAACTGCTCTCTCCCGAAAGTCAGGCCAGTCGATCTTACCACCATAGGGATCATGATTGAGTTTCCCTACTTTGAATTTGTCTACTACCTCATAAGTATCTCGGATTATTTCAAGAGTCTCTTCCACAACTACTACAGGCTCTAGACTAACCCAGGTTTTGATTCCTAATTCCTTCGCTTCCATGAGAGCAGCAATACGATCTTCATAAGTACTAGCTCTCGGTTCTATCTTACTCAGGAAGTCATTATCGGTATGAGTCAGACTAGTCGCAAACATATTGAAATCTCCCTGCGACAGTAAGTCGAGATCATCTAGTGCTAGATCACATCCTTTGGTAAGCACCTGCACCGGGACGTGGTACTCATTAAACAACTCAATACACTGCCTAGTAATTCGATGCTTTGCTTCTACTGGCTGATATGGATCGCACGTAAAAGACAGTAGTACTGGATCTTCATACTCCCAAGCATGGATCTCGATTTCTGAGAACTCTTTCAGATCCTTCTCTAGTAGTCGAACTACATTAGCTCTAGGTGTAGTGCCACTACTAAACTGCTTGTATGACTTCCTTACTATGGCCGGGACATAACAATAGATGCAACCATGTTCACATCCATTATACACATTCAACGCCCACTTACTATACTCCTCTGCTCTGCCTGATGGATGATATAGTACTCCCATACTAGTCTCCTAATCTAAAATGTAAGTATCCATGATATCCCGAATCGTTTATTATACTAAGAACATCTACTCGATTGACTCCACGACGACTTAAGTATCCTAGTATTTTATTCTCCACATTACAACTACACAGGTAGAGACTTTTATCAATCATCGCATCAGTAAAACCTATCACCTTTAGCATACTAGGGGGTAGTTTAGAAAGGACTATAGTGTTAGCAGTAACAAAGACTTCCACTCGTTTCTCGAACGGGTGATCTAGTACTATCTCCATCTGCTTGATAGGTACTCCATAATGATCTAGGTCAATGACATCATAAACAGAGAGATTAGTAGATCCAAAAAACCTAGTGTTCTCACTTCTAATATAAAAACCTTTTTTGTGAGACTCCTTATCTATTCTAGCAATATTGAAAGTAGTCTCAGGATTAAGAACTTCTAGTTGCTTCCACACAAGACCATTTGAAGTGAACGCATCCAGTACTGCTATTTCTTCATCATCGGGTAGGTAGGTATTTCGCAGTACTACCTTCCTAGCCAGTGAAGTATTATCAACAGGAGCCCATTTTTTATCCATTTTGCTAAGCATCAACATCACCACTACTTACTGTAGCATTACAATCAACGCCATCTATAGCCTTAAGTGCTTCGATATACTGAGTCACTTCATGTAGTATAACAGGATCGAAAGAGAGTAGTACATGGATCTTATTGTACGGTTCAGTATATCGGTGCTCTATCTCTCCTTCTATCTCCGCTTGTTCTTCTCTAGTTAGAGCATCAGCAACATCAAATCCAGTACCCTCTAGTAGTCCATCCACATCTCCCATCTCTTGCAACATAGAATCAAGTATGTCTCCCTTCCATCCTCCCTTTTCTCCTATGCGATTATCAGCTAGTAGATAAGATTCGGCTTCTGCCGGATCATCGAATGCAATTCCCCGCACGACAGGGACTTGCCAAATATCTTCTACTACCTTTATTCCGACAGGAGCATCTTCATCGCTGCGTTTCATAAGACCTAAAGCATCTAAACGGCCATGCCCTGCAACTAGCTGTTCTGTATTCTCATCAAACACTACTGGTAGTATAAAACCAAAACGGTTTATCGACTTCTTAATCTCATGTATATCATGATCTTTTGGATTCCTAGGCCACCGCTTGATCTCAGAGAAATTGACATACTCTATATGGATTTCCCGATCTTCCATGCTACTCCTTCCATTGCAATAGTAGGACTTACAGAGAAGACCGTTTAGGGAGCTACCCTATTAGGAAGTCAGCTTGCCTACTAGCATATAACTATTCATTTCGACTACTATACCATTAACTACCTTTACGATCAGTTTGACCCAAATTTTACTCCTAGGTAATAGTAGTGTCTCATCGGATAACCCCTGTACACACTACTACTGTCTACTCAAGGATCATAGGCACCATCCTCCCCTTGAGGGCTTCACAGGGACTATGGCTCACAACTTCTCCACTGCCTCACCTGTGGCACAGACTATTACAACGGTAGTCGCCTAATCTGCGTAGTTCCTCTCACTAAGTCTAAGTATAATCCTAGTATTCTAATAGTAGTCGCTACGTCTTCAGATCTTCATGTGTTTCACCTCCCTCAGCTACTATGTCTTCAATCTCTTGTCTCCCCATTACTGCTAGTTCTACACCATAGTTCTTTTCCGCAAAATCAATCACACGTTCAAGTGGAATCTTGTCAGAAGCATCTTCCTTATATTGCACATACTCCATACATAGACACTCAAGAGCTAGTACATTATCCTGAACTTCAAATGCTATCTTTGCTTCATCAATAGCACCTAGTATAGCTTCTCCCTGCTCAGTTGTCATACTAAGAGTGAGATGAACTTTTGTGTCTCCCCCAGTGATACTCACATCCATACCGATCTTGGATTGTTTTACTAGTGCTTCAAGCTCTTTAACACTATGGACTTTAGCTAGGTCAAGCCAGTCGGCTACTTCACCTTGCTCTTTGAGAATAGGTATTAATGCTCTCATCTTAGTCCAGCCAACGCCTTCAATGTCATCCCACTCAATTCCGAGATCTTCTATTACCTGTGCAATACCTACTAGGTAGTTTGACCGGCGATAGTGTAGACCTTCACTCTCACAATAGTCTTGGAAGTTCTTGAATCCCCATCGAATGAAGTAGGAATTAGCATAGCATTCATGTAGTAGTTGAGCGAGTACCTGATAGCTCTCATCTATTTTTTGCGACTCCTCTAAAATCCTCTCTCGTACTTCCATACTTCTTGGACCTAGATCTCCATCAGCCTCATGTACTAGCTCTGTCTCCACCATCCTTAGTCCTCCTTTATGGTACGCTGCTTAAGCGTGTCCCACCCTTCATTTACTGTAGCTTGCTCAGCAGTTAGTAGTGATGCACTACTAACCATCCGAACTTTTTCTTTCATCCAATCTCTAGTCCTATCGATAGTCTTCTTGCTAGTAATGTGTTGAGGGATCATAACACTCATAGCTGCTACTAGGTCCTCAGTGTTAAACTCTCTCGCATTGTCAGCGTATGCCCGAAACATAGCGTTCTCTACTCCTACCTCAATCTCAGCACCGGTATACATACTGGAGCATTCTACTAGCTGCTCATAGTCGTAGCCATCCTCATAAGTATCCGGCCTCACGTCTTGAAGTTTTACTTGCCAGATATCCATACGTTCTTCATCACTAGGCTCAGACACTCCCCACACTTCTGTAAACCGGCCACGGCGGTATAGTTCTGCTGGCATAGTCTCGACGTTGTTACAAGTAGCATAGAAAAAGATAGGCTTAGTAGTTTCCTGCATCCACGTCAAGAGAGTAGCCATGACTCTAGCAGTAGTTCCACTATCTGTACTACCCGAAGACTCACTCCCGGCAGCACTCTTCTCGATCTCTTCTATCCAAAGTACTACAGGTGCTACAGCTTCGGCAGTCTTTGCCATACGCCTGATTGCTTTCTCCGATGCTCCTACTAGGGATTGAAAGGCTTTACCAAGATCGAACTTGAGCAAAGGTACTCTAAGAAAAGTACTAGTCGCTCTTGCCATCAGGGACTTACCGCAACCAGGAATCCCTGCTACTAATACTCCTTTAGGGAACTTCAGACCGTATTCCCCCGCGCCCTTAGTGAGTGCTATCTTTCTGTCTGCTATCCAATCCTTATAGATATACCATCCCCCTACTTCATCAATTGTCTCTCTCTTATGCACAAACTCTAGTACTTCAGTTTGCTTGATCGCTTGCTCCTTCTCGATCTGGATGATTTCAGGATCTAGCTTCTTCCGCATTGCTATCGAAAGTGCAGCGGAGTTCTCCCCCTGTAGTGCAGTCATACCTACAGCAGCTTGAGAGATCTCATCTACTAGAGTCTCCGATGCCTTCTCTTCCATCATAGATTCATACTTACCTACTAACTGAGAAAACAGCCGCTTGAAGAACTCCTTATTAGGTAGAGGCAAGTCATACACTGTCACCATACTACGTAGCTCCAGCGGTATATCCAACTGAGCACCTAGTAGAATAATGTAACATCCAACAACTCTAGCATGGTATGCAGAATCTTTCAACGCTTGGACAAACTGCGGTACTTTCATTGCAGAGTTGATGTTGTGCATTATTAATATACAAGGATTGTCATCAGCATTCGTTATGTCAGTTATGATATCCAGCGCCTCTACAGGAGAAGTAGTTATCCGTTCATTTCCGACCTCCAAGGTACCAGGAGTCTCAGATCTTAGTAGTCCTGAAGTCTGTTTGAACTCAGCCCATATAATACGACTACTAGTAGTTTTGAGCCGCTTCAGGTTGGTTCTAATCAACTCTAGTGCTCGATGATCTTCTTCAGTCCTCACCCATATTAGCGGATAGATAGCACGGAAGTAAGAATCAAGAGTGATCTCTCCTTCTTCCTCAGTCACGTCTACTTCCTTTTCAGGCTCCGTTTTTTCCTCATCTCTTACTAGCTTATCCAATACTCCCTGTGAACTTTCCATCTCAACCTTATCGTCTCGATCTAAGAATTTCATTGTACTAGTCTCCTTTGGTTAGTAGTTGTCTACCTACAACTATATTAGGTATGGTGAACCATACCATTAATAAACTCTTTTGTCAAGAAGTTTTATCCAATATACTAAGCCAGTACACACGCCGCAGGACTACTACATCATTGATATGTTTACTACCAACAGTATGTACTACAACTACTGGAACCTTGGCATCAGGACAGTTCTTCTCGGCCTGATTCATATATGTATTACCAATAAACCGGTCTACTACAGTAGTCTCAATAAATCGCTTATCAGGAATAGAAGTAGGCGTACTGATTATCTTGTCCCACCAATGCCAGCGTAAAAGTACTAGTCCAGAAAATGATACAGACTCTACTCCGACTATAGCAAACCGTTTAGCAGACTCACCTTGATCTATCTTATATAGTAGTGCTTCTCCTACCCACGGTCTACCTTTATGAGTCGGAGTATTAATAGCATAAGTCTTAGCCTCATAGCTATACATCTCATGGGATATATCTTCACCGCCTAGAGTTCCGATGTTCTTGCCTCTAGCTAGTTGTGCCAGCTTTGATTGAAACTTTCTACCTCTCGCTTTATTCTTGACCGCTGTACTAGTCATCTCGTATCATTCGGATAGTAGGTATAGTTAGTTTCTGATTTGTGTATCTTGCTACTACCTCATATTTGAAACCATGATTGAAATACCTAGAAGTCTCAAGAACTACTAACCATCGGCACCCATCCTGTAAATTGTGATTCTGGATATATGCTCTCACATACTCTTGTGCATCACTCTCCTTAAAAGCATACTTTTGAAGTAGGCAAGTAGTATTCGAGTCATTATCAATACGCTGTATATGTAGTTGAAAGAACATACCAGGTAGTGGTGATAGCATTGCCATTAGTCGGCCCTTATCAATCGTAGTAGTTTTCTCTTGTCGTCCTCTGAGGTAGTTATGGTTACCGTTTCTTCTTTATCTACTACTACCGACATATCAGGTCCACCAAATCCAGAACGGTGCTCGTATATATCTTCAGATACTTCTACATGAACTAAGCAATCATGTAAGGTGTACTCCAAACCATCGTTAAGTGTGAGTACTACCTTAGATAATATACCCATTTCAACACTACTAGTCGACACGGATCAACCTTATATCAGGCAATTTTACTTGTACTACCTTTTCCTGTACTAGGTTTTCAGCCTTTCTTGTTTGCTGTTCCCTAGATAGTTGCTGTATTGCCATCCGAAGACTTGCCCCTGCTCTGCCAGCATGTAGTCCAGCCCTACCATGTATTAGACTCACGACACCACCATAGGCACTCTCATGACCAAATCCTTGCGATCTCAACTCACTATAGGCACCTAGTACTACTTCCAACTCATTAAGAGTAGCCCACCCGATATTTCGAAGACTCAAAGCAACAGTTAGTAGTTCTTCCCTATTACAAGGATAGCGTATCTCGTACTCCTGTACTAGCTGCCCGACAGTCATAGTTCGGACTACTCGACTAATCTCCTCTGCATCTCCTGAGCGTACTGGTTGTCGTTCCTCTAGAATAGGTAGTTCTACAGCTTCAATGGGTCTACCATCACGCACCGCCATACTAACATTTCTCAATCTACCCTCAATGATACTAGCGCCTACTGGTCCTCCTGTAGCATGTGGAGGAGTTCTACTCTCAAACGCAGCCTCATCTATTATACCTAGATCTGTACGGCCCCTAACTACTATAGGAGGGTGTACATGGTCATTTATTCGAGCTAGAGTTTCACGAAAACTAGTACGATCCGCTTCGGTTATTTCAGGTAGTGGTTCCTCTCCATGGATCTCAGCACTCCACACAGTTTCCCTAGCTCTTTGAATATCATCTTCAGGACCGCGAGTCGCAGGTAGTCTTTGTTCTTCTACTATCTCACCGTTTCTTGCTAATAGATGAGTTTCTCCATTTCTAGCCCTGACTGCACGTCTATTCCTATTGACTCTAGCTATATGATCGTTATGCGCTGCCCTATCCCGTATTATATCGATTATTCTCATAGGGCTAGTAGCTTTAAGATCGTCTATGATTTGTCTAGTTCCTTCAGTCATGGCACTACCTCACAGAGTAGTAGTTCCTAACTCAAAATGTTTCTTGCACTCTTTTGGTATACCGCACGACTTCGCTCTTCCACTACTAAAGTTTGCACTAACACACTTACCTAATGGTTGAGGTA
>Ga0114925_10000889_pt1 | contig 14123 bp, 11 predicted proteins | sample SumtaG_2_FD_87287 | JGI IMG/M metagenome (GOLD analysis project Ga0114925, IMG submission 87287) | Deep subsurface microbial communities from Indian Ocean to uncover new lineages of life (NeLLi) - Sumatra_00607 metaG | ecosystem: Environmental > Aquatic > Marine > Oceanic > Sediment | place... | reverse complement strand
GGTAGATGATGAACTGCTTGCCCTTAAGGGAGCCAGCGACGATGGTCAGCCAGGCCTCCTTGCGAATCTCTTCGACCATGCCGATGGCTGCTCCGGTACACAGGCCCAGCACCGACATTCCCACCATCCGGCTCAGCCAGCCACTGACTTGGCCAGTCAGGCCAGCCATGATTCCCCCAAAGACCAGTGGTATGGGGTCGAACAGCAATCCACCAAGAAAGCCACCCACCGCCCCACCAATCAACCCGTTGATTATCTTCTGGGAAGCTCGCATCATCGTGCCTTGACCCAATCCGATGAACAGACCCACCAGGCTCCAGGCGAAAGCGCGTGCAGCTACTTGCAGGATAGTGGCCGACAAGCTCCCCACATCTCCTCCTCCACTAAATACCCCATAGGCTATCTGCCCGACCACACCGCCAACAGCACCCCCAGCGCCGCCGATGGCCAGTCCTAAGCCGCCCCCCTTCACTGCCTTTTCCCACACCCCCGTGACAAGGCCCTCCAGACTACCCAAGACCAGCCCGATTATCCCGCCCAGCACTGCGCCGAAGCCCGCCATCTCCACCAAGGCAGCGACCAACCCAGCGCCCGTCGCCTGATCAATGACAAACGGCTCCGTTATGGCCCAGGCCAGGAAACCGCCAACCAGCCCGGCAATGGCCATCTGCAGGACAGCCGGGCCCAGCAATCCGGCCAGGGCAGTCTTCTTACCTATGGGACGACCATGACCGCCCTCTGCCACCGACGGATACAGCCCAGGCCCTGCGCCGGCCTCCTCCCTAACCTCAGCGAGGTCCTCGTGGTCAATGACCAGTATGTCCTCGCCGTCCGCAACCTGAGACGCTTCCGGGAGTTGCGCGTCGAGGTCCTCGGCAGATATCTCAATAATGTCGTCGTTGTCCTGATGTCGAGAGTCCCCATCAGCCATGATCCTCACCTTAGGGTTGCCACAACAGTATCACACTGACCGCCCTGCAGAGCAAAGGTCACCACCCGACCATTGCCAGAAAGCCGCATTGGCATATATGGAGCGAGAGGCGCATTGTCGGCATTAAGCCACTTGACTGCACCAGCCGCCTCTGGCAACTGGATTCGGGCGACCATGCGCTCCTCGCTGGTGTTGGCGATCATAGTGAGTATCGCCCCGTCGTGCTTTACTGCACGCAAGCGCAGACCCTCGGCAGAGCACGTCACGTGAGCTGTCTCTCCGCTGACCAGCGCCCTGCCCAACTGAGCAGCTTCCGCGTGTACTTGCATCAAAAGCTCTCCTTCATCAATAGCCGATGACGGCCCCCACCAGCCAATGCCCCGAACACCAGCAATTAGAGCCAGATACACCATCATCCGCCTGCTGGATAGGGCTGCTTGATTCGACAGATCATCGCCCACAACGCCCAGCAAAGTAGCATAAACAGCCTGCCCTGGATGCGCATCCCGACGGGCCTGCTCAGTCAACTCAGCAACAGTAGAGGGCCCACCACCCGACCCCGGGTAGCAGATCACCTCCAGCCAATCCAGAAAGTCCACCCAGCGCCGGTACTGAACAGGGTTGCCGATGCCCACCACCACCGGCTTGTCCGGAGATGTCTGCTTGAGATGCAGAAAAGCCTCAATTGCTGGCTTTCGCCAGTCGGGATGGACAGTGGGCAAGTGCAGCAGCTTCCACGCTAGCAGAGCTGGATGGTCACGGAAGCGCTCGACTTTGTTTTCGCAATCGGCCAGACTTTTGGGGCTGTCCGTGCCATCATACAGGGGCACGATGGCCTTCAGATGGTGCTCATCGGCCCTGTCCAACAGTTGACCGAGCCGGTCGAGATCATCCGTCGGGAGGAACTCAACCGTATTGAACCCGGCCGCCTGGAGAGCTTCGAACTCGGTTGCATCTCCACAGCGAGTGCAGATCGGGAAAAACGGCTCACCGTCCACCAGCATCACACCATCTGAACGGATAGGCTGGGCACGGTGATTGGCCGGAATCACCACTAGATTGGCCTGCCCCACTGCCCCGGTGTCGGTTCGCCCCATCTGCACCGTGTACAGGCCGGGCAGAAGCGCCGGTAGAGTGAGCAATACGCTGACAATCTGGTCATTGGCCCGGTCTAGACGGAAGTCAGGAATGATGCGCTCAACCATCGCTGGACAGTTGATGTAGAACTGAAGCGGGGGAGCAGACTTGGTTTGCTCGGCCAGATGAAGGTCAAAAGCCACCGGCTCGGGACGACCGGCAGTTACCGCCAGGTCACCGGGGATGGCCCACAACTCAGGGCCGGGGCTGACCACGGTGAGTTCAACATCATCAAACCACAGCTCGCCTGCCCCGAGCAGCCGCAGCACTACCACAGCATTGACCGCAGCAGCTTCTGCCGTTGCCGTCTGCTCGATGGTCTGCCAGGTTCCGTCTGGGTTCGCCTGAAGTTGCCGGCGCCAGACGCTTATGTTCCGGTTGCCACCGTCGTAGAACTCGATTCTTACTGCGGCCACTGCTCCGCTATTCGGACTAGCACGCACTCTGGCCGCCAGCCGGTAAGTGGCCAGCGGATCAATCCGTCCTACCAGTTGAGCAGCGTAGGGATTGTCGGCTGTTGCCCCTGACAGGCGCAAGCTGGCCTGGCCGCTGTAACTGGATTCTCGGTCGGGGGCGATCTCAGCAGTCTCCGAGCTCGGCCTCAGCAACCACCGGCCGCTGCCCTGCTCAAAGCCGGGATTGTCAAGCAGCAGCGGTGCCGCCTCAATCGCACCACTCCCCGCCAGTACCACAAACACGATTAAGGCGAGCCACTCGCGTGATAGGCAGCGGGATGGCAAAACTGTTTGGCGGATTATACTCGCCGCTTGGTCAGCCATTCTCTCACTTGGCCTACTGACCAGGTATTTACCACCGATTGCGGCTCAATCCAACCGCGACGAGCCGTATAGACCCCATATTGCATAAACTCAAGGTGGGAGATCTCGTGGGCGTCGGTGTTGATGCTTAAGAGAGTACTATTTCCCTGGGCAAAACGGGCGTGGATATCGTCAATGTCGAGTCGGTGGGGATCGGCGTTAATCTCCATCGCCACGCTAAGCTCACCGGCAGCCTCTATTACCTCGTTAAGATGAATACCGTAGGGTTCCCGCTGCAACAGCAGGCGACCGGTGGGGTGGCCCAGGATGTCAATCCGGCCCGACTCCAGTGCCTGCATAATCCGCTGGGTCATCTTATCAGCATCCGACGAGAATCCCTGATGCAGCGAACCGACCACGAAATCCAGCCCCTCGAAGGCCTTATCCGGGACGTCAACCCGTCCCTTCGTCAATATGTCCGCCTCCAGCCCAGATAGGATACGAAACTCGATGCCCTCTTCCTGGTAGCACTCGTTCAGCCGGGCAATCTGCTGGATCTGGGCAATTATCTCTTCTTCCGTCAGTCCCCCGGCAACGCGAAGCGTCGGGGAGTGGTCGGTGATGCCAATATAGTTGTAGCCACGCCGCCGGCAGGCTTCGGCCATCTCCTCAAGGCTGTACTTCCCGTCGGAGGCGGTAGTGTGCAGTTGCAGGTCACTGCGGATATCGGTAAGCTCAATCAGGTCGGGCAAGCTGCCACCGGCGGCCGCCTCAATCTCCCCGCGATCCTCGCGTAACTCCGGCGGGATCCATTCCAGCCCCACAGCGGCATAAACGCCTTCTTCATCGGACCCGGCCACCTTCTCCCCTGCCTCTTCGTTATGCTGCTCAAATACGCCGTATTCATTAACAGCCAGATCCATCTTCTGGGCACGGGTACGCAGGGCGACGCCATGCGCCTGCGAGCCGGTGAAATACTGAAGCGCCGCCCCATAGCTTTCCGGGGCCACCACACGTAAATCCACCGAGCGCCCCTCCGCCAGCAGGCCACTCACCTTGGTGTCACCGGCCATCGTAACTTCCTCAAGCTGCCCGCTGGCGGCAAAATCGCGGCACACTTCCTCGGGATGCTCCGAGGTTGCCAGCAGGTCCAAGTCGCCCACCGTGGCCCGCCGCCGTCGCGCACTGCCCGCCAACTCGGCGGCAATAACGCGGGGATGGTCCCGCAGATAACTGATGAGCTGCTCGCCGAGGGGCAGGATTTCGCCCAGCAAGGCCCGCTGCATCCCCTGACGATACCGCGCGATGCTGACCAGTATCTTCTCCTCACTCTTAGCCCCCAGGCCGGGCAGCTCTTGCAACTCCTGGCGCTGAGCAGCCTCCTCCAGCTCATCAATATCGGCTATCTCCAACTCCGACCAGATCAAGGCAACGGTGCGCGGGCCCAGGCCGGGCACCTGCAGCAATTGCAGTATTCCGTCAGGAAACTGCGCCAGCAGCTCCTGATGCTGGCTGATCCGGCCGGTGGTGAGCAGCTCATCCAGCTTCTCGGCCAGGCTTTTGCCGATGTCAGGGATATCGCGCAGACCTTGCAGGCCTTGCGCTGCGTATATTCCCTCCATCTCTTCGACCCATGATCCCAGCGACTCAGCCGCCTGCCGATAGCTGCGAATCCGGAAACTGTTGGCACCGGAGATGTCAAGCAGGTCGGCTATCTGTCCCAGAATTTCGGCAGCCTGTGCGTTGGTCACCTCTGTCCATCGCCTTCGTCAGGCCGGTCCCCGGATCTCTCCATCTCCTCAATGAAACGCTGACTTCTGGGGACAAAGCCCAGATGATATTCGATGTGGCGGAGGACCAACTGGCTAATCTCCTGGCGGTTGACCGGCGGACAAGACAGGCGCGGGAGCCGGTCAATGGGGAAGGTAGCCACACAGCGCAGCAGGCCCGCGGTCATACCAGAGACAGCAAGGCCTGCCGACGCGCCGGCCGGTGTACAGTCTCCACAGATCAATCCTCCGGCGGACGGACTGTAGTGCAGTTGGCCAGTCAGAGACTGACCGCAGTTGGCGCACTGCTCCAGGACCGGCCCCACTCCGAGCTGCCCCAGAAGCCGCAAGGCAAACCCCCAGGTAACTATATCTGGCGTCGCCCCGCCTTCGAGGGCCTCCAGACTGCCGCGCAGTGCCTCGAAAAGCTGGGGCATAGGCAGGTCCGGCTCAGTGGCGCGGGCGGTCAGTTCCGCGATATAGGAGGCATAACCGAACCGCCGCATATTAGAGCGCAACCCATAGAACGAATTGATCACATCACCCTCGGTCAGGTGGTCAAGCTCGCGGCCCTTCGCCAGGAATAGCTTGGAGAGAGTGAGCGGCTCGACCAGCGAAGCCAGCTTGCTGCCGGGCTTACCTACTCCGCGCGCCACCGCCTCCACCTTACCGCGCTCGCGGGTAAAGAAGACCACGACTCGCCCCGTTCCGCGATACTTATGCACTATCAGGCTGATTCCTGTTGCCGGAAACGTTCGCATCGCCGCTACCATCAACCCTGTGGCAGTTGCTCGGATGCCTACTGCCTGCAGATCCGGATAACTGCTGTCTACAAGTATGAACAAACAGCCATATAGAGCGAGCACAGTCGCAGATATTATATCCAGAAGACCACATTACCAGTATGGCCGGTTAACCAATCGAGCAACAGCCACACAGCGTTGCAGGTAAACTGCCCACAAATCAGGCCGAGGAAGACCGGGCGCATGTTGCGATACCAAACCATGCCACCATAGCGCAAGATGGCACTCTTGCCCAGCCATGTCAGGAAGATGGTGAACCAGATGTGATCCATAATCCAGACGCTGCCGATGCAGTAGCCGATAGGGTGAAAAGGCCAGGTGGGCGAGCGAAATCGTAGGGCAGTAAGCACCAGGTATATTCCTGCCCCTATTACTGTGTAAACCAGCCCGGCAATACTGGGACCGGGCCGCTTGATCATCCAGTCCTGGGCCCACTTGTAGTCAACCTGCACCGCTCCCTGGAAAAACCAGTCATTCAGAGTAACTCCGCCCCGGGCGTAGGCCTGCGTCATCGTCACCCATATAGAAGCCACCAGCGCTGCAACAATGGCCAGAACAAAGCCCCAGAACAGCCGACGCTGCTTAGCATCGATGACATCGGCCAACTTGAGACTGGTTGCTGCCGAAGCCATCACGAAGGTGCGAATGTCACTTGTCCACACATAGCTCAGCGCCAATGAGGTCAGCCCCTGGTCACCCAGTGCTCCCCACCCCAGCCATCCAGCTACGGTAGTGGGAGCAATGGCAGGGGCAACCGCCTCCGCCATGCCGCTTTCAGCGACAACGCGGGTCAGTCCCACGAAAAACACGAAGGCCAGAATGAGAAACACTGGTACAACCAACACAGGCATGCCTGAGGCAGCCAGCCACCAGCCGACGACAATCAGGCCGCAGACCATCCCAAAGAAGGCCACGCGGTACGAAAGTATCTCGTCAGCGTCAACTTGAGGATCAGCTTCACCTATCACTCGTTGCCAAATCAGACTCAAGTGGCCGCGGGCTACCCATAAACCTGACGCGACCAGGGCCAGAAAAGCTCCTGCGCCCACATATTTGAACATCGGATCGACGGCGCCGTAGACCCCCAGATTCTCCGTGCTGGTGATGCCCACAACATTTATAATTGCCCGTGCTGCTTGCGCCAACAGATTGAAAAACCACAGACTGAAGCTGGTCTCTAGACTGACCAGGTAGAAAAAGCCGATCATCGGGAAGCTGATGCGAAAGCTCAGCGACCAAACCCCTTCGATCACCTCAACACTCTGGGCCCACTTCGCGGGCGGTACGGCCGGGAAGTAGTGGTGCAGCCCCACCCAACTGCCACCCAGGAACGCAATTGCGAAACCGATCCAGAAAGTACTCCGCTTGAGTATAACTGGCCGGCCACCAGTCTCAGCTCCCGCCAGCTCCAAGGGCAGGTAGGCCAGGGGATAGGCCAACCGCTCGTTGTCTACCCACTGCCTGCGCAGCAGCACCATCATACAGATCATTACCATATACACAACCAACAGCATAGGAAGCCAGGCCAACAACGGCCGGACCCAGGCACCCCAGGGCACTTGGGCACCTGCTGGCAGGCCCTCATAAAGGTCGGTGATTACGGGCGCTCCAACCGTTGCCCCCGTTGGCACCAGCCAGGGTCGGATATGAGGAATGATATTCTCTGCCAACGCATTCTCGGGCGTCGCGTAGTAGTGCGCCCCCGTCGTCAGAGGAATGACCTGAGCAGTCAGGCCCATAGTGGGGATGGCCGAAGCAATGACCATCATTGCATATATGGTGATAAGCTCGGCCGTGGTCAGAGCTAAACTGCGCCGAAAGCGCAGCAGCAGCAGATTCGGCCCGGCAACCAGCAAGAACAGTAGCACCACTGCCGCCGGCGTGCTGAAATCCAGAGCCATATAGGACCCGCGCAACACGTGGGTACCCCAGGGCACCAATATTCCTATCGCCGCAGCTCCAAGCGTACCCAGTACTAGCGCCCTCCCAGTGACTATCCCCCGGCGCCGTGGCTGAGATTGTGCCAGATTGTCTTCACCAGCTACATCTGTATGATGGTTACCAGCGGTTTCGGCCACTTACATTCCTCTGTTCCCGCAAGCAGTTATCCACCACCAGATTCGTCGAGGGTAGCTCTAAAACCTTTGTCGGGTATGGCGTTTCTGCTTCTGCCCGGGTCAAGCCTGCCCAGTGACGGTTTGCACAGATGTTACATAATCGAAACTGTCCAGTTATCAAGAGGCCACGGTAAGTTACCGATACCACAAGTGGTAGAGCCATCTGCTCAACCACATTGCGGAGGCCAAAGAAGGAGGTCGCCAAATGTTACGGACACTCAAGCAACTGTGGACGGACGAAGCAGGGCTGACCACTGTCGAGTACGCGCTGCTGCTCGTGCTGATAGTGGCGGCAGCCGTCACCGCCTGGACACAACTGGGCAGCCAGGTAAGCACTGAGGTTGGTGGCGTCAAAGACACCATTGCTGGTACATCCAGCTAGAGTGCAAGCTCTGCTAACGGCAAGTGATGCCGCGGCAGCGCCCTGCAAACTGGGGGTCGGGCTGGCCCCCCACCCGACCCCCAGTTCCTGAAAATGACCAGTAGCAACAGAATTGCTCACAACAAGAGAGGGATGGTCCAAGCGGTGGTGTCAAGGTGGGGAACGAATGTTTCGCAGCCCAACCGGCACCAGCTCCATACAATGCAAACCCTGCATCAAGATAGTCAGAAGCTGTCCAAAATCTGGGATCGCAGAGCCGGCACCGCTACCGTCGAGTTGGCTCTGGTCGTGCCCTTGTTGCTGCTTCTATTGATGGGCATCATCGAATTTGGGCTGCTGTTTGAGGATTTTATGCTCCTGAAGAATGCCGCCCGCGAAGGGGCACGCACGGGGGCGACAGGCGATAGTACAAGTGCCATCGTCGCCCAGGTGGAAAACGCTGCAGCACAGCTATCCACCGAGCAGCTAACCATCACCCAGCAGTACGGTGTCTACGACGAGGGGAGCTGGATCTGGCATACCCTGGGCGATATATCAGGCGATGAGGAAATCATCAACAACGCTCCCCCCGGATCATCTATCAAGGTTGAGGTAAGCTATCCACATCCTCTGATCGCTACTGGAATTTTGCCTGGGCTGGAGGATAACCCGGGCAGCGGCACCATCAATCTGACAGCAACGGCTACTTTCCGGCGCGAGTAGTAGTATCCAAGCGATGGTGCCAGAGTCTACTGGGAAGACGGAGATAAAGATGATAAACGTGCTTCTGACCGAGCCCGCACCGGGCATCGTGGAAGGATTGAAGTCGCTGCTCGGTGCAACCGATGGAATCGAGCTTATTGGTCTCCCCCAGGATGGGCTGGAGGCGGCACAAATGGCTATCCAGATGCAGCCGGATGTGCTGCTGGTACACGAGGACCTTCCTGCTGCCGACGGTTACGAGGTGTGTCGGCTGGTGAAGATGGCGGCGCCCGAGGTAGGGTGTATCTTACTGACCGAGGGGCCGCGCTCGTCAATAACCAATGAAGCTATGATAGCAGGGGCCAACGCGATTCTTCCTCCCCCGGCTGACGCCGATGCAGTTGTTGAAGCCATCCAAACCTGTGCCGGTCGCCGAGAGATTCGCCAAACCGAGGCATACGAGGCGGTCACAGACGCAACAAGAATGCCGATAACCGTGGGCCTGATTTCCGCCAAAGACGGTGTAGGCAAGACTACCCTCGCCGTCAACCTGGCGGTACTGCTGGCCAAGCAATTCCCGGGGTCAGTGGTGTTAACTGATATGTACGCCCAGCTTGGCGATGTCAGCCTGATGCTAAACATGGGGGTGCCGCCCGGAAGCCTGGTAGACCTCGCCCCGTACGCCGACGAGCTGGATATTCAACTGGTCAATAGTCACTTATACACACATTCTAGCAGTCTTCGGGCATTGAGTGGATCGACGAGTCCCGAACCAATTCCGATAAATGCCCTCTCAGTGCCCTATCTGGCGTTGCTGCTGGGCATTCTGCGTCGCAACTACCGATTCACTCTTTACGACCTGCCGTCAACGTTGTGGGATGGCGGGCTTTACATCTTGTCACGCTGCCAGTTGGTCCTGGTGGTGACCAACCTTTTCGAACTGACCACAATTCGGGATACTAATTCCTTGCTCCGAATCATTATTGATGGCGGATATGTCTCGCAAAGCAATGTCAAACTGTTGGTTAATCGCGCCTCATCAAAGGACCGTTTTTCCGTCTCTGACCTGGAGGAGGCAACGGACATGAAGGTAGACTTCAGCCTGCCCAATGATACCGAAACCGCCATTGCCTCCGCAAACCGGGGCGAACCGTTCATCTTAACTAACCCACGCGCCCCTGTCTCGCAAGCAATTACTCAACTGGCCGATGCGATCGTCCGCCCAACTGAACTGTCGCTTAAGGAGCAGGCAGCCTGATATGTCTCACCATAGCTCGCCCAGACTGCAAGACGAACTGGTTACAGTTGCCCCAGAGGTGACATAGACGATGGGATTGCCGCAATCAGCCCTGGCAGACGACAAATACCTCCACTCGGCTAAACAGCAGAAGCAGGAGAAGCTGCTGAAGGTCCGACAGGAAATTCACACAACCATGCTGGACAACACCGACCACCAGGTCCTGCAGGACCTGGATGAACACTCGCTGATGGAGCGAATTAGGGCACTGGCCAGCGAGATTGCTCAGAAGCATCGTCTGGCATTAACCGCCAGTACCCGTGAGCGATTATACCAGGCTGTTCGGGCCGAACTGCGCGGCTACGGCCCGATTCAAGAGTTGCTAGACGATCCCTCAATAAGCGAAGTCATGGTAAATGGGCCCCATCAGGTCTACATTGAACGGAACGGAAAGCTGCAGACTACCGACGTTCAATTCGACGATGATGCTCATGTGCGGCGCATCATCGAGAAGATCATCTCGCCGCTGGGGCGCTGGATAGACGAAAGCACACCCACCGTCGATGCCCGTCTTCCCGATGGATCACGAGTTAACGCAATCATCCCGCCGGTCATCCGCGGCGGCCCCACGGTAACCGTTCGAAAATTCGCTGAGGAGCCCTTGACTCCCGAGGACCTAGTCAACTTCGGCACGTGCACCAAGGATATGATGGAGCTGATGCAGGCCGGTGTCCAGGCTAAACTCAACATAATGGTATCAGGTGGTACCGGCAGCGGCAAGACGACCACGCTCAACGTGTTGTCCTCGTTCATCCGGTCCGATGAGAGGATTATCACCATAGAAGATGCTGCCGAACTGCAACTCCAACAGAAGCACGTATTGAGCACGGAGAGCCGACCTCCCAACCTGGAAGGGACCGGCGAAGTAACCATCCGTCATCTGGTGCGCAATTGCCTGCGGATGCGTCCGGACAGGATCATTATTGGTGAGTGTCGAGGTCCGGAGGCACTCGACATGCTTCAGGCTATGAATACTGGACACGAAGGTTCATTGAGCACAGTTCACAGCAATGGACCGCGCGATGCCCTGGCGCGGTTGGAAACTATGGTACTAATGGCCGGTACTGAACTGCCCTCCCGCGCCATACGGGAACAGATTGCCGCTGCCTTGCACCTCATCGTTCACCAGTCCCGATTTGTGGACGGGCGCCGCCGGATAACTCACATCACCGAAGTCCAGGGACTGGAAAGCGACACGATCACTCTACAGGATATCTACCATTTCGAACAGAGTGGTGTGGACAAAGACGGGACAGTAATCGGTGAACATCATTATACCGGATTGCGACCCAGATTTGCCGACAAAATACTAGCTCAGGGGATCGAACTCCCTGACCAATTAGTCGAAGCATGGGGCCGGAGGTGATTCTATGAGTCCGGCATTACTCGCTGGCGGCGTATTTGTCATCTTGAGCGTCGGTGGCTACGCGCTGGTCAGTGCACTGAGTTTACCCAAAGCCGAGGTAGCCAGGCGTCGGCTCCAAGAAGAGGGAGAACCGGCAGCCGAGCGTACTGAGGACGAGGCGCAGGCCGACAGCGCGCCTCTGGTCACACAACTGCTGCACGGGACCCGGCTTAACGAGGCCATACAGTGGGAGCTGTTGCGGGCAGGTCTGTTGATAAAACCCTCGGAGATGCTAGCCATCTCGGTGGCGGCGGGGATTGGTACGTATATGGTGGGACTGACCTTCCCGCCCAGCTTGATCACTCGAGCATGCTTGCTCTTGATCGGCCTGGGCAGCCCCTGGATCTACGTTCAGGTCCGCAAGCAGTATCGTCATAAGCTGCTGATAACCCAACTGCCTGAGGCCCTACAACTGATAGCTTCCTCGTTGCGCTCTGGGTTTTCTATCCTACGGGCGATAGAAGTAGTTGCTAAGGAGATGCCTGCACCGATCTCGCAGGAATTCCGGTGGGTGCTCGATGAGGTAAATGTCGGCGTCAGTATGGACAGAGCCTTCACCCATATGGTGCACCGAACTGCCAGCCCCGACGTCAAGCTGATGGTAACCGCGGTCCAGATTCAGTCATCAGTGGGCGGTGACTTGGCCGAGGTGCTGGACACTACCTCCACTATGATTCGCGAGCGTTTTCAGCTTACCGCAGAGGTGGCAGCACTCACTGCAGAAGGGCGTCTTTCTGCTGTCATCCTCGGCGGTTTGCCGATCGGTCTGGCTCTGTTTATCCACATGCTCAACCCCGAGTACCTACAGCCGCTCATCACCGAGCGGCTGGGCATCGGGATGCTGATTGGCGCTGCATCGTTGATGATATTTGGCCTGTTGATCATCAAGAATATGCTCAACGTTGACGTATAAGGTGATATAAAATGCCCCTTATAATTGCCGGCATGATCTTCGCACTGCTCGTGGCTATTGGCTTCGCCATAGGCACCAACATCGAACGCAGTGCCCACATTCGACAAATACAACAGATTAAAACAGCCACAGAGCCCGAGCCAATTCTGGCCACTGAGCTGACCAAGCCATGGTCGCACCGTATCATCGTTCCGATGGTGAACAGGGTGTCTGGCTGGATCAGCACTCTGGCCCCCCGCAGCGTGCTACAGAGCAACCGCCAACGACTGCAGCAGGCCGCTCATCCCTGGGGGTTGACCGCCGAGGTCTTCCTGATGGTAAGAGTGCTAAGTACACTGGTAGGCTTGGCCATAGGAGGACTGATACTACTGCGTGGTTTGCTGCCCACTAACATAACCTGGCTGGCCGCAATCGCCGCAGCGAGTTTTGGACTGCTGGCACCGGGCTGGCTGGTAGACCGCATCGCCCAGAATCGCCGGCGCGAGATAAGGAAGGATCTGCCGAATATCATCGATCTGCTGGTGGTTAGTGTGGAGGCCGGTCTGGGCTTGGATGCAGCCATATCAGAGATTATTGAGCGGGAAAGTGGGCCTCTGACCGAGGAGTTTGAGCAGACCTTGACTGAAATACGCCTGGGTAAAAGCCGGCAAGATGCCTGGCGTAATCTGGCTAAGCGCAACCAAGTTGACGACCTGAGCGCATTCATGGCTGCCATCTGTCAAGCCGAAGAGTTGGGTTCCAGCATATCAAGGGTGCTCCGCACTCACAGCGACACCCTGCGCATCAAGCGCAAGATTCACGTGCGCGAGTTAGCCAACAAGATACCGGTAAAGATGCTTTTCCCGCTGGTATTCTGCATATTCCCGGCAATGTTCGTGGTCATTCTCGGCCCCGGGGCCATAACAATAATGCATACGGTGGGCAACATGGGCAGATAGTCGCACCCACCTAACCTCCCACCGAGTAGTCTACCAACTCCTGGTATATCCACACTTCCTCGCCAGTGTCGGGGTCTATTTCGGGATACTCGCTCTTTACCACACCCACCTCCGCTTTGAACCACGTGAAAATGTCCCACTCGTCCCCGCCCTGCGCAACGTTGTGTTCACGCACTTTCACACAATCCTCGAAGACCCCGGCGGGCACGTCCACAGTCTCAGTAACTGATTCGATCTCAAAAGAGTGCTGAGGATCCAGCGGATCATCCCATTGCGTTGCAACCTCGACAGGAGCTTTAAGCTTGTACACCGTGCTGTCGTCGGCGTACAGCTCACGTAGACCTTCGCCGTCATGCTGGAAATACATATACCTGGGCGCTTGTTGGGGATCACTGTACTGTATGCGCAACTCGTACCAGACCTGACCAATGCCCACGACCTGCCGCAGGCAGGTGGCTGTTAAGGTAATCTCCTGCTGGGGCCGGACCCCATCAGGCCCGACCTCACTGCCGGTATACTCCCACCAGTAGCCCAAATCCAGGGGATAATAATCAGCCGTCGGTTGTGGCCCCAGCTCAACCACTGTAACCAGGGCAGAATCAGGGGGCAGGTCTTCGTAGGTACCGGTCACCACTGTTGTCCCCAGCCCAGTGGCGGTGAATTCGCCCAGGCTATCAATAGTGCCCACCAGTGGGTCGGAGCTTTCCCAGGTCAGGTCTTCGTTATACAGCCACCGCAACTCGCCTCCCTCCTGTTCACCCCAGACGTAAAAGTCAACAACATCGCCAACGTGTGCCGTAAAATCATCAGTGATATTAATTGAGACGATCGCCGGCAACCCACCCCCTCCGCCTCCGCCACACCCACTGAGCAATACTAAGCCAGTGATCGCCAGCACAGCGTATATTAGGCAAGTTCGCAGACCTGCCAGAGAACAGTGATTATTCACTATTATTCCCTGCCTCGAAGTGATCAGGTATAGAAGTTGGCGC
>Ga0114925_10000888_pt1 | contig 14123 bp, 29 predicted proteins | sample SumtaG_2_FD_87287 | JGI IMG/M metagenome (GOLD analysis project Ga0114925, IMG submission 87287) | Deep subsurface microbial communities from Indian Ocean to uncover new lineages of life (NeLLi) - Sumatra_00607 metaG | ecosystem: Environmental > Aquatic > Marine > Oceanic > Sediment | place... | reverse complement strand
CGCTGTGACTGTCCGGTATACACCACTGCCCGAAGAATGCGTTGTGCAGGGAGTAGGTGAACAGCAGGGTCAGTATGTCAAGATGCTTCGCTTGCAGCTCCTGCCGCGTGCCCTTGCCTGCAACGAGTGGAATGCTCTGTTGGATTGGTCTTACCAGTCCCTCAATCTCCTTCCAGTAGGCCCAGTCCACCAAGTAGAGGTAGTCCAAGTAGGTCTTGCTCCCGTGAGGCCTGAGTACACCGAGAGCCAGGTAGCCCCGCCCTCCATCATCCTCCCAGCGGTTGAGCCACTTGCGCTGCTGGTCGGTGATGCGGTTGAAGGGGAAGGACTTCTCGGTCCGCCGCAGACTCTTGACCTCCACTACGGCACAACCCTCCGTGGGGTGCAGCACGAGGATGTCAGGACGGCCGATGGGTGGTACTGAGCGGGTGTTACATTTGGGGCAGATGGTGGCATCAGTCTGGGTGATGGGCCAGTAGCCCACTTCGCGGAGTAGTCGGTAGATCTTTCGTCTCACGTCTGCTTCATTCACGAACCATGTCCTCCAGGGTCATCTTGGGAATGATGTAGGTGTCGGGCAGCTCGTCGTCGTAGGGAGGGACGACCATCGTGGTGCCCTCAACGGGGATAGCTCTGTGGCGACAAGCCGTGCCGGGGTCGCCGGTCTCCTCAACTCGGCCCTCTCCTACCAGGGTTTCGAGAGTGTATGCCACTGAGGAGCGATAGTTGAGCCCCTCCACGCCAGCCTGGATCTCGGCCATTGTGGGCGGGCGTCCCTCTCCCTCCTGGTGGTCCAGCATGAATCGCCAGACCTTGTCAGCGTTGTCCATAGCACCTCCTTGTGTGATCTCGGGAGAGGATTGAAAATCACCCCCCTGGGCGACTTTCCCCCTTGGGCTATCTCCCGGCACCCTGTACATCTGTTCAGGGCGACATCATTCTACCAGACAAGTGATTCTATGTCAAATTAGTTGCCATCTTGCAACAAGTGTAGTACAATGTATCCATGAGCGATCCACTGGTTCTCGTAAACGAGGAGCTGCGTCTGCAGCGCACCCTGGCCGTGATTGAGCGCCACGTTGCCACGGGTGAGCCGATCAACGCCTGTTGTGATGCCTGCAGTGTGCCCACCAGCACGTTCTACTCGTGGATTGCCGATGGTGTCCTGGACACCTACCTGGAGGAGTGCCGCAAGTCTCGCACAGACACCGCCGCTGCAATGGCGGCCGAGGCCATCCCCGACATCACCAGCTACCTGGTGCGTGTTGCCACCGGCCAGGTCCGGGTACGTGGTGCCAACCCTATCGCTGCCGCCCAGCTGATACTCAGGATAGCAGGTGTTGGCCCGGGTGGCGAAAAGTCCGCGGCGGACCTGCCGGCGGTCCCGACCAACGTGCTGGCCTACATACCTCAGCTGGTGCAGTTCACCATCATTGGGGGAATGCCCGCCAAGGACAAGGAGGGCAAGTTTGTAGTCATCGACGGTGAGGCGAAAGAGATCACCGCCGACGCGGAAAATCCCCCCACCAAAGAGGCATGACAAGGCGCGGCCCCATCACAAGGCAGCCGCTAACCTTCTGCCCTCTTGATGCTGGCAGCCAGAGTACGCAGGAGCTCGACATCCTCCGTTGCTTGTTTGGCAGCCTCGATGAACCCGTGGTGCATGGCCCAGTCAGCCTGAGCGTCACATGCTTGTGCTACCCGCTCCAGTAGCTCCACCTGTGGCACCAGGGCCAGCAGTGTCGCCACCTTCTCCACCATCTCGGCGTGCATCACCTGGTGGTCCTCCAGCGCCTCCATTGCAGCGGCGCAAGCGGCCTTACTCTCCACGGGACCGCAGAACGGGCAGTGTGGCAGTTCGACCAGATACAACCGCCAGACGCCTCTGCGCATCTTCAGGTGTTTGACCTGGTATTCCTCTTGGCACTCGACACACCGTTGCATCGCTACCAACTCCACGGCAGCCTACTGGCTGCGTAGATCAGCAGACACACGAAGCCCGCCAGGCCAAGGTACAGCAGGCGGGCAAAGCAGCTGTTGTCACGAGCCCGGTCGTCTTGCGCCTGGTAGACGGTACGTCCGTTTGGTACACGGGGATGACTCCAGGAGACAGGCATGGTCTAGTCCTCCTCCTCAAACAACCTGCCCAGTATCTCCAGCAGGCTGTCCAGTGTTATCGTGTGCTGTTTGAGTGCCGGCAGCCCCGTCGCGGGGTCCAGACGCTGACGTCCCTCATCCATGTGGGTGACTGCGTTTACCCATCTTCGCAGCGCCTCGGCATACAGGCCCAGTAGCACGAGCTCCGGGTCTGGCTCAGGGCGCAGGTTTGTGCCCTCCGTGAGGATTGCTAGTGCCTCCAGTGGTGGCGCTATCAGTGCCGCGATACCCATGCAGGCGTGGCTGGCCCAGTGCAGCATGACCTGGTAGAGAGGTGTGTTGAGCCGCAACTGACCGTTTAGCCACCTCAACTCTGCTTCCACCTGGTACTTCAGCGCCTCATTGGCGGTGTGCCCTCTCTCCCTGAGAGGGACACGGCTCACAACCAGTGTGCTGGTGAGTCCCATTTGGTAGCGGAGGTAGCCAGTGATCAAGCGCTTGTGGCCGGGGAGGTTCACCCCTGGCCCCACCAGGGCCGTAAGGATGTCGTAGTCCTTCTTGTTGGCCAGTAAGAACGTAGTCATGATTGATCCTCCTGGTAGAAAGAGTAGAGCGCCAGGCATGCGCCCGGCGCTCTCAACTCTCTTGCTCAGGGAGGTTAGAAGGGGATCTCCTCCGCTTCCGATTCCTCCTGCGCGGCTTCCGACGCCGCACTGCCGCCGGCGTCACCCTTGCTGCCCAGGAACTTCACGGACTGGGCCGTGAGCTCGAAGGACGCGCGGGCCTGGCCGTCGTTGCCGTTCCAGATGCGCGGGCCACCCGTCTCGGCATCAGGCTTCAGATGGCCGATCACGAGAACCTGCCGACCCTTCTGCAGATACTCGTTACACACTTCGGCCATGCGCCGCCATGCGGTGACGCGGAACCACACGGTTTCCTCGCCCGGCACGCCTTCCTTGCTGGTCCACCGGCGGTTGGTTGCAACGGAGAAGTTGCACACCGGCGTGCCATCGGGCGTGAAGCGCAGTTCGGGGTCTGCCCCGAGGTTTCCAACGATCGTCAACTGCTGATACACTCTTGAGCCTCCTTAGTCTAAGATATCTGAGACTGGTCAGCCAGTCCGTCCACACATAGGGCCGGGTGGGGCTTGAACCCACAACCTCGGAGCATGGCGAAACATACCCCGGGCTCTACCTTTGAGCTTCCGACCCTCGATCATACGCGGAGACTGTCCACTCAGTCACAGGCTAAGCCCAAGGGGTCGTGGTTACCTCCCTGTCGTGGGCCGCAGGGTTCTGAGGGCGCCCCCTCCATTTCCCTGCCACACTCTACGGCGCTGCCTGGCACACTCTACGCCTGTGCTTCCCGCGTTCTCTGTCATACGCGGCAGGGAGGGGACGGTCTACCCGTAGGGCGCGCCGTACCTCCCCCTGCCTACCTGCTCTCAGTGCCTCGTCTGAGTCGGATGGTGCCGGGTTGCGATCCCAGCGTTTCGGCGGTTGCGGTATCCACTGTGTTCAACCGCGTGCCGTGGCTTACTCCACCAGTGAGTCTTTTGTCCATCGGTAAGCCCCTACCAATCGCACATCGCAGGTTTGTCTCAGTCAAGGGAGGACCAGGGGTCGAACCTGGCTTGCGCGGGCCACAACCGCGTGTTTTACCACTAAACTATCCCCCCCAGTGGCTCCTCGGGTAGGACTCGAACCTACAACCAACCGGTTAACAGCCGGCCACTCTACCAATTGAGCTACCGAGGAAAAGTGGAGGCGGTGGGAATCGAACCCACGTTGGCAAGGGAAACAGGAGATTCTCTGTTCTCCCCCACACTCGGCCTTGCGCCCCCCTCTATTACTACTTAGGGATGCTGAAGTGGGGACCGGGCAGATACCGCATCAGACACCAGTGGCAGAAACGATACCGCCAGCCTCCTAACTCCCACACGAAGTTGGGTATTGGCAGTCGCTCGCTCGCATGCAGGATGTGGTCTACCAGCAGCCACCACTCACGATCGACCGCGCTGGTCCTGATATTGTGCCAGCTACCACACTCGTCGGCGGGGATCTTGAACCGCCCAAACAGCTGACGCAGCCGCCGGCCCAGGTGCAGGCGCACCAGAGTACAGCGCAGGTCCAGCCACATTCTCGTCTGGTGATACCACACAACTATCCGGGGTACGTTCTTCACAGTGTCAGCCTCCCTACACAGTGACTTTGATCAGTGCACCAGCTTCGATCTTGACCGTCGTGCCACCAGACTGGTGGTACTCCGGCCCACGGGCGCGCAGCCTGGCCCAGCGCTCAAGCGTGACTATGATCACGCCCACATCGGTGTGGTTGACGCCTGGCGTCACTCGTACGTGGTGGGACGCCGGCCTTCCCGTATCTTGTCTCATTGCGGCCTCCAGCAGCTTGTCAGCATCTCAACCCGCACTTCGCAGTCTGCGGCAGTTATCTTGCCCTGTTCCCACTGGTCACGGATGCGCTCCAGGCAGGTCTCGAACGGTGCCCAGTAGAAGCGGAAGTCAGCCCTTGCACCGGCCACCTTGAGGGCGCGCGCCAAGCCATTCCGGCTGGGAGTACCAGGTAGGAAGTAGCCCTCAACCACGACAGTATCGTGCTCGAGCAGGAGCTCTGCCACCTTCCGTTTCAGCAGCGCGTGAGCCACCGCCCAGTGTACGTCGGCGTTCTCCTTGTAGAAGTCCGCGATGTCGACGTAGGGCAGGTCCTTGAGTTCTGGGTCGTTCAAGCGGGCGTAGGTCTTACCAGTCCCGCTTACTCCACTGAGCACGATTGCCCGTTTCATGGGTCACCTCCGTGACACAACTGTGACAAGACCGCGACTGTTCTGCATGATGAAGAGCAGCACTGTGAAAAGTACAGCCAGGCGGCCCACCTTCCACAGGTAGCGCAGCTTCATCTGTCGCTCCTCTTCACCGTTGGCTTTGCTGGCGTTTCGGCTCTCTCCCGCTGTGCCTTCTCCAGTGCTCTCTTGAGACGCCTGCCGTCCCGATGCACTTCCTCGCGGGCCACACTCACCCTGTCGAAGACTTTCTGTAGGAAACTTCGTCCTTTGACCATCTACCCTTTCTCCTCTGGTGGTTTCCAGTGATAGCACTCGTCTGAGTGTCCTGTGCTCATAAACCAAGCACGGAATTGAATAGGCCTCCCCTCGTGGCTCTGGGGCGTGCCCTGCCCCGGCAGCGGCTCCGCGCCCAGCTCATACACGGCGCCATCTACGATCAGAAACTTCTCGCCCAGCTCGTGCTTCAGCTGGGCCAGCTTGCAGCCATTGCAGCGTCCCGACCGCAAGCCCATCCGATAGATGTCGGAACTGCCGACAGGACCGTTGTCGTAGTTGTCGATGATCAGCTTGTCACCGGGGCACATTAGCGTTTCCTCCTCTTCTTCTTGCGGCGCCGCTTCTTCCGGTGCAGCACCTTCCAACGTGGCATCCTCAAGCGCGGTAGGATCAGGACCACAGTCCAAAACGTCAGGCCAAACGAGACCGAAGCTCCAGTCACCGTTAGACCCAATTGGAACACTTTGGGGTGATGACATTTGTGCATCGTTCTATCCCCCGTACTGATCATATAGGCGCATGGCTTCCAGCCGGTCTTCCTCCGCCTGCCGGGCATCCGCCCGGTCTTGCAGCCGCCGCCCGAGAATGCTAGCCTCGGCGGCAAGCTCCTTGCAGGCATCACGCCCGAGCGGGTGTCCGCGCCGTGATTCCTGGATTGCTTCGCGGATCTCGTCAGCCACAAAGGCCACAGCCTGGTTCCAGTCCAGGCGCTTATAACTGGTCAGTACACGCTCGAACTGTTCCCACGAGCTGTTAGGACTGAGCAGTCGTTTCACAATACGTGCAGCTCTCTCTTCAGGCATCACGGTGGGGCCTCCTTATTCTCCGCGAGTAGCCGTAGCCCTTGCGGGAGCCCGGGATCCGGTGTACCCGCCCCGTACGTCGCTGCCTGCGCTTGGCACGGTTCCCCTTGTTGCGGCGACGCCGCCACGCAGTATCGGTGCCTATCAGGCGTCCTCCCCAGTGTGCAGGCATGATCAGTCCTCCTCCAGCTCGGGCCTATCGTGTCCGAGGAACCAGGTGCTGGTCTCCTCACCGGGCAGGTTGACGATAGCCCGGCAGCTCAGCAAGCCGTGGCCAAGCGCAAAGAACCAGGCAGCATCTTGAGGGAACTCTGTTGTGATCCACTCGGGGCGGGGTGTGGACATCAGGTTTGGCCCGAAGCCATCGTAGTCGTCGGTCACTTTGATGAACAGCTCGTTGTCTGGGTGTGGTGGGGACTCCAGTCCTACCAAGTAGACCGTCATCGCTTCCTCCCTACCAGCACAATGACGATGCCCACGACGACCGCGAGTGCAAGCGGCAGAACGAGCGTCACGAGACAGCGTGCGGCCATGAGATACCTCCCTGCTTATGATAACCTAGACTTCCTTGGCGTTGGGAACGCCAGTCCTTCACATCCCACCAGCGGCACTCATAATGAGCAGGATGAGCCCTGCGCATGCGCAGACCACGATAATGACGCCGCAGCCTACCGTCAACCCCTTTCGCGTGCCTTCCATGTCACTTCCTCCCCCTGGGCCACAGGAATAGGAGTGCGGCCCCCACTAGCAAGAGCGCTGCAGCATACAGGCAGCTGTTGTTGAGCCACTGGGCTATTTCTGGTGACATCGTGTACCTCCTAAAAAACTCCCGCCCCCAAGCGGCATGACAAGGCGCGGGCAGCCTGCAGGCGCTGAGCGAACTCCCTCAGTGCGTCGACGACCAGGCGGGCTTCTTCCTCGGTCACGCCATGCTTGTCGAAGATGGCGGAGATCCCGTCCGGTGAGGCACCGTCTATCCAGGCTTCGCCAACCTCCTGTATCGCCCCGGCCACGCGCGCTGGTAGTCCCGCACTCAGCGTGACCGCCCAGGCGGCCAGTACCGCGTTCCTTTTGCTCACTGGCTCCTCCGATTGTTGACGATCTGGATAGCCTCGGCCAGTGCGATCACCAGGTCAGGGCCTGGCTTCAGCGTGCGGCCGTCCTTGATGACCACAACTGTGTACCCGCTGGCAGTGATCAGCGTGGGCGCTGGCGGCCTGGTGCGAGAGGCGCGGTACAGGCGACGCACGGTGTCACGGTCGGGCGCTACCCGGACCATGCGCAGCACTTCTCTGAACTTCACCACGTCGTCTTCCCTCATCGCCCTGCGCAGTGTGGGCAGCGCCTCCCTGAACTTCCCAAACATCAGCGGGGTGACGTAGCACTCGATATCGATGTGGTGCTCTATGCAGTAGTGGATGAGGCTGCCGAAGGTCGTCAGGTCCCACTCCAGCGAGTGGCTCATGCCCGTGTACTGCAGCAGGTCTTTCAGTGTGTCAAAGCCCGCCAGCCCGACCAGCCCGTCAGCCACCAGCTGGTACACGATGTCCGCCAGGTGAGCACCCAGGGCACCACGCTGGTCTACGGCATCTCGTATCAAGCCAAACAGGTACTTGGCGTGCTCCTCGGCCCGCTTCATAGCAATGCTGCTCATGTCATCTCTCCTCGAAAAAGAGGGGGAGCCCCCGAAGGAGCTCCCTTACTCTCTAGTGGCTAGCGAATGCCGTCCGGGCTGCCGCGCGTGCCTCGTGAGGCGATGCGCCGTGCAGCACCAGGGCCTTGACTGCCGCCTTCTGGCTGGGCCAGATACCACTTGTGCGGCTCATCTTCCCCACCCAGTCCTCAACTGGGCGGCGGAGACTCTCCGCACTGGGCAGCTCGTCGTGCCACCCGTAGGTACCATCGACACCCAGTGACCAGCAGAGTGCCTCGGCCAGCGTCTCTTCGCGGAACCGGCCGTCTTCCACCTGGATCTCCAGGGGCATACGGGCCAGTCTGCGAGCGAGTGCGCGGGCCACGCCGCGGATGCTGCCGTCAGACTCGCCGGCCACCGCGTCGGCCAGGCACTCCATCATCTCGATGGCGCACTGTGCCTCGTCGGGTGCGCCAGTGCTGACGCCCATCAGGGCATCGAACACGTCGGCTGCGTGCCCTACCATTCGCCACGCCATGAGGACATCCCCGTACAGCCCGCGCGTCACTGCGTCGGGCCAGAGGTTGTCGTCAATGTAGCATGACTGGTAGGCGCGTATGCCGTCCGCTTCCACCCAGCTGGGCCACGGGCTGTCCGTCTCGTACACGACGGACGCCGCCAGCTCACTGGTCCAGGGCGTTGACGAGATGCTCGCCTGCTCGACAGCCGCCGTAAAGTCCGCGGCGGACATTTCGCTGGCGTGCTGGACGTTGCCCTGGGTCACGGTGACGGTGACGGACTCCAGCTCACCGACAACGACCGGGGCTGGCTCGTCAGGACCGTACAGCCAGCGTGGGTCAGCCGCGTCGATGACCATAGAGTCGAGGACCTCCAGGAGACGCACTGGTAGATCGGTGTCATCGGCCTGGATACCCAGCACGCGGGCGGCCACCTTGCGGCGGTCCTCCTGCGCCATAATGAGCTCGATGATCTCTGTTGCGCCGGCAACTTGACCGTTGTTCAGCACATACAGAGCTCCTTCGGCCTCTTCTGGCACTGGGCCTTCCCATAGCCGTGTGACTCCAAGCCTCTCCAGCACGTCGCCCTCGCACTCGGGCACCAGGTCGGTGAGGCAGGTTGCCTCTGCGCTCCAGTCCTTGGCGAGCTGGGCACCATTTCTCAGCACGCCTGACACGTAGGACAGGACATACTGCAGGTAGTACCCGAGGGTATCCTTGCCGGGCTGGGGCTTGAAGCGTCTACTCCCTTCGACCAGGGCGGTGAGAGCGTCAGACACCCGATCGGCGACGTCCGGTGCCGCGCCGTAACGACGCAGCGCCATGTATCGCACCACGGCCACCAGAGCCCCTTGCAGCCCGTTCAGCCACTCTTGGCCACTCTTCAAATTGTTGGTACTCATAATCGGCACCTCCCCACAGGCTCGTTATGACAGACACCAGTATCTCTGGCTCAAAAAAGAGGGGCCTCATCACTCGATGAAGCCCGTCCGCAGTAAGGCAGCGAGAACGTGTTTGCAGCAAGGACTGTAGTCAATGTGGGAGATCCCGGGGTGTGGGCTCTGCCCTGTGGTGTTGATCCACCACTCCATTGCCTTGCTCATCTTCAGCCAATCGGGACATGAGCAGTAGGTCTTCATGACCCACTGGGTCTTGGGATCCACGTGGGCCTGCACCGTGTACTGGCGGCCACCCACCTGGCTCTTGACCATGAAGTGGCCAAGGTCGCTGCTTATCTGCACGGCACCGTCGGCGACCAACAGCCTGGCCCTCCTGGTCCGAAACTGTATTGCGGTAGTAACACCCATCGTTATCCTCCTGGTAGACAACGAGAGGCGGGCCACCCTTGCGCAGTGACCCGCCTCTCTCACCCTGGGGAAGGTGCTTATTGTCGGCTAGAACGCGATCGTGCTGAGTTCTTCCTCCTCTGCCTCGTCCCCCGCTTCGGCGTCCCTCTTGTTCAGGTGGGCGTAGACACCCTTGCACGCTACGCGCACGACGCTCAGGGCCAACACCTGCAGTGCTAGAGGGAGCACTGTCGCATCCGCCAGGTTCTCACGCAGGGTCAGTGACATGGGCGAATCGTACCCACTGCCCTGGATTGCGGCGCCTGGCACTGAGACGGACATCAGGCTGCCCTGTTTGTCCCACTGAATGCGAGAACGCAGCATGTTCGCCAAGAAGGAGTGAGGCCCTTTGACGTGCAGCAGGTTGTAGGCTGCAGCCTTGGGGCTGCCCTTCCTGCCAGTGACCCCGGTGACCTTCACAGGCTGCCCGGTGTCGGAGTAGAACGTGGCCAGTTCCCAGGCCACGAACTCCGTCCCCCGCTCCTCGTTGTAGTAGACGGTACCGGAGTAGCCGTCTCGTTCGATCCGCTCGGTTGCTATCGCTTTGCTCATTGGCATGCTCTCCTTATCTGAAGATAGGGCTTTCTTTGTTTTGCCCTTCAACTCTCACTGGCGGTAGCCAGTCAAACTCACTCTAGCTACCGCCAGTTTCACTCACTCCCCGATTGCCGCAATCGTGCCGCCCAGCTCGAGGGCCGCAGCCATCACCGGGTCCTCGGCTAGCCACTCGAGCGCCGCCTTGATGACGTCGCCGTGGCAGGCGGGTACTATCTCACCCACGGCGTGGCACCAACAGAGCAGGGTGACCCCCTCGGGTCTCAGCGCCAGCCTCAGCAGCCGGCCGAGCTCGAGCAGCACCTTCTGGTCACGCCCGGTGATCCTGCTCCACAGCCAGACACGGTACTTGGTGACGACGGCCCCACGGTGCTGTGTGTTGGTGATCGGGTAGGGATTTGCCAGGGGACTGCCAAAGCGACCCTTGCCAGGACGGCCGATGTACTCCCCTGTGTCTCCCGCCCTGATGCTGCCGACTCTAACTTCCATCGCGCAATTCCCTCCGAATCTTCATAAGCAGGACACCAAGGTGGTTCGTGGCGCCCTGAGTCCGGCACTTGGAGCACTCACACACGCCCCAGAAGTTGTCGTGCCAGCGATTCCCCTCTACCAGGGGTTGGTTGCCAGTCCGCCGCAGACTTTCCGCCAGCTCGGTGCCGGGTGCGAACTTCTGCGTCAGCAGGTACTCCATCACCTCGAGCCGCGCCTCGTCCCAGCCAGGGCGTAGGCTCACTTGCCGACCCAGCCTCTTGGTCTGCCCGGGGGTCAGCTGGCGGTACTTCCTCAGCGTGGTGTCTGTCTGGCACACGAACTGCAGGAACGTGCCGGCCTTGCTCGCCTGGTAAGCGTGCTCGACCGTGGGCAGTGTGATCATCGGTGTGCGCCCTTCCACGATGGCCAGCGGCATCTCGACTTCCGCTGGGTGGAAGTTGGACAGAAACCGAAACTTACCACTGAAACTGCGAATCATGGGCCTCCCCCTATCTCGTCGAAGCGGACCACCCGTACCTCCATTCCCATACGGACAGCCTGCTCGATCATGTGCTGGGTGCCACGGCTCTTGCCATCCCAGAAGGCCACCAGGTGAGTGGCATAGGCGGCCATCAGGTTGTTGCGCTGATAGCCCGCGCTGTTGCCGTAGAGCGACCATCTGGCCGGGAACAGCTTGACCGGGTGGCCACGCGCGGCGGCCCACCGCTCACCCAACGTGTCGGCTCCTCGTGCCGCCCCGCTCACCACCTCAATGTCGTCCAGGCGTGAGCAGATGCGATCCATCTTGGCGCACAGGAGCTCGTAGTTAGTGAAGCCGCGGCTGCCCGCTATGATGATGTGGTTCGTCATGTCAGTCCCCCTTCTTCTCTGGTTTCTTGCCCCAGAACAGGAACCCCTTAACATCGAAGGTGCCGATGGGGAACCAGCAGCGGAACCGGGACCAGTTGTTGGCCGGTGCGCTCTTGGGCCGCCAGTGGCCCCATTCCCAGCGCCACTTGCTCGGGCGCTCGAACTCCAGCACCCAGTAGCGTGTGTGAATGTAGAGCGACCCATACTCCACCTTGAACCACACAGCAACCAGGCTGTACCGACGCAGGTGCTGGCGCAGGACCTTGCGACCCCCTCTGCTCTTGCAGAAGGTCTCAACCCGGCGCATGATCTCCCAGCAGTTCTGGCACAGCTGCGTACCCAGGTAACTGGTGGGGTGCTTACACACCTTGCACGGCATCGTCTCTAGCGTCATGATCTTCCTCCCCCAGACATGCCCAGTGGCAGTCGTCTAATTGGCGGTCCCCGCACCCCGCGCAGGGTTCGTAGCCGCCAATCCGAATAAACCGCAACCAACGATACACGATCGTAGGTGGCACAGGCGTGGTGTTGTGGGTTACCAGGACGAAGCGTGCCAGCTCAATCCTTTTCTTCGCGTCGCCGTCTGGCCGGGCTACCTTCTCGATGTGCTGTAGCCAGCCCTCTACGCTCTCTGGCGGTACAGGCTCATTGTCGAGATTGCCGGCCACTAGCGCGTATGTGGCTTCCTCCACACGCCAAGGTAGCACAATGCTCTGCAGATCCTTATCGTTCATCATGACCTCCTTTGGCCTCTTGGGCCAGTCTAATTGGACCTCATGAAAGAGGGGGCTGCCCCTTGGTAGAGGCAGCCCCCGCTCACTATCTTACTCGAACCAGGCGTCGCCACCCTTGCTGGGCAGCACCATCTTGCCCTCAGCAACGTCCACTGGCACACGGTCGTGGTTGAAGAAGCGCTCCTCAACCTCAGTTGCTTGCCTGGTGACGATCACCACCTCACCCCACCGGACCAGGGCTGCCAAGTGGCCCACACAGCCAGCCCAGATCACCTTGGCATACCCCTCAGCATAGTCCACGATGGGGACCGTGCAGGTCTGCCAGCCCTTGGAGAGCCACTTCTCCCGGACCGTCTCCGACCGGGCGAAGGCGATCAGTTTGAAGCCGAAGTCTGCGCCCCACGTACCCACAATGTCCTCACCATTGTGGTGGTAGGGGATCTGGTCGCCGGGCATGATGTACGTGCTCTTGCCACTGGAGAGCTGAACTTGCAATCTGCTACACACCAGCTGCCTCCTTCGGTGCAAACTTCTCGGTCCAATGGGACACGAACGTGCCCGTGTGCACCCGCCCTCTCATGCGGCGGTTGGCCCGGGACTGCAGACGCGCCTTGGTAGGCAGCAGCGCGGTGTACCGGGTCTCAGGCGGGGACGGCCCCTTCACGAGCGCGGGCGGCGGGATGTATGGAAAGCGCCAGGCCCAATCCTCGACCAGGAGATTCGGAGCACTCTTGGGTTCGCGTCTCTTCTTGGTCATGTCGTTCCCCCTTCAAATGCCGACACTATCCGGCTGTCGGTGTAGGACAGCACTGACTGGGCCGCAGTGCAACGCAGCAGCCAGGTGTCCAGGTCGGTCTGAGCACACTTCTCGCCGAAGCTGCCGGCCGAGCCGGGGGCCGCCATGTGCTCGCGGGCGGCCTTGTAGCCATCCATGTTGCGCTTGAACGCGCGGTAGCGTCCCAGAATGTCGAGCACGCAGCCGATGCCCAGCTTCTCAACTATCTTGGCCTGGAGGGCATACTTGCTCGCCATATCCTGGTACATCTGCGCCGTCGTTTTGAGCGCCTCAAGGACCTCGTCGAGACGTAGGCCCCTGCTGTCCGAGCAGCAGTCGCAGCCGAACGTAACGCCGCGAACGCCGGTGGACTCCATCTTGATGAACTCAAATGGTCTACTCATGACAATCCTCCCTCTTTTTCAGTCTCAGCCGCTCGAGGCGCCACGGGCGCAAATCAGCAGCGCCACAGCCACGACCACCACCCCAATGATATAGATCACCACGTACTCCATGGGTCACCTCCTCGTAAGATTTGAGACAGTCGGCTGTCCCTGAAAAGGGGGCCAGGGTTATCCCCCTGGCCGTACCCCTTCATCATACCATATTCAGTTGTTTGGCGAGGCTACTTGTCCTTGCCTCCACCCCTGCCTTTGTTGCCGTTATCCGTGTTACCCTTGCCCTGGCCATTGGACTTGCGGCCTGGGTTGCCCGGCGTGCCACCTTCCTCGTCGTTGGAGCCCTGGTTGTGGTTCGAGCGCCCAGGATCACAGTTTTCGCTCCCGTTCCCGACGCCCTGGTTGCACTTGGGCTTGGGTTCCTTGTCGTCGTCGCCCTCTTTGGGGTCTTCGCCCTCTTCGGGGTCCTCGCTGGGATCCTCACCCTCTTCAGGGTCTTTCTCGGGATCCTGCTCGGGGTCCTCGTTGGGCTCCTCGCCCTCTTCGGGGTCGGTGTCGCCACCCTCGTTGGGGTCGGTGTCGTCATTGGGGCGTGTGGGCGGTATGCCAACCTCTCCACCGTCATCTTCGGGCAGCTCGACGGGGATGGTGCCACTCACGGGCACTGTCACTGTCACGTACTGCGTCACGGTCACGTACTCGGTCTCGGTCACGGTCACGGTCTCGGCTACGCCACAGTCACCCGTGGTGCAGGGGCAGAAGCACTCCAGCTCGCCTGTCGCCAGGACGATGCAGGTGTGGTCGCCAGCTTGGAAGACCAGGGATCCCACCGGCAGGCCGGTCAT
>Ga0114925_10000887_pt1 | contig 14123 bp, 13 predicted proteins | sample SumtaG_2_FD_87287 | JGI IMG/M metagenome (GOLD analysis project Ga0114925, IMG submission 87287) | Deep subsurface microbial communities from Indian Ocean to uncover new lineages of life (NeLLi) - Sumatra_00607 metaG | ecosystem: Environmental > Aquatic > Marine > Oceanic > Sediment | place... | reverse complement strand
TCAACCAAGAGGGAACTATCATTGGAAATGGCCATAATCAGGTTGAAGCGAAAAAGGTACAAACTGCCCATGCTGAGGTTGCGGCTATTGAACAGGCTGCTCAAACGATCGGTGATTGGCGCTTGGATGGGTGCAGCATTTACATAACACTTGAGCCATGCAGAATGTGTATGGGATTGATACAGCTCAGCCGATTGAGCAGGGTGATCTATGCCGTGGAATCTCCTCGCTTTGGGTACCAGCTTGACAATATGGCAAACTCTTCGGTATACAAGAAAGACGTTTATATAGAACAGGGAGTCTGTGCAGGGGAAGCTCAGCACGTCTTGAAGCAATTTTTTCAACAAAAAAGGGAAAAAAAGGATGAGTGTAAAAAAGCGCGATCTGGTTGCGATAGAGAAGGCATTGATAGAGCGGCGAAATGAGATAGAGGAGCAGCTCAGAGCCCTTGCCACTGAAAAGATTACCGACGATCAGGTGCAAGACCCGGGCGATCAGGCTCTTACGGCTACCATGGAAATTTTGCGTAATTCCCTGCAGGATACCGAGCTTATGGAATATAACCGCATTGTCCAGGCTCTTGATAAGCTCAAGGCCGGCACCTATGGGATCTGTATTGATTGTGGCGAAGAGGTTTCTGAAAAGCGCCTCAAATCCTACCCTAATGCGGCCCGATGCATTCTTTGCCAGGAGGCATTTGAAGAGCGTAAATAGCTGATTTCTCCTTTGCTCTTTATGTAAAACTGGTATACTAAATCCCCTTGGCCGCCGATGTAGCTCAGGGGTAGAGCAACTGATTCGTAATCAGTAGGTCATCGGTTCAATTCCGATCATCGGCTCCAACCTGCGCCAAGGCTCCGGTTGGCAGGCCAGTCTCTTCAAAGGATTGGCGAAGAAGGATTTTGACAATTGAGCGTTGTTTGATTACTATAAAGGCTTATTACAGGCCTGAAAAAGGCAAATCTGACTTAAGAAAGGTTTAAGAACATTATGGCACAAACACAGGAAAAAGTGGCAGTATCGGGAAAAAACACCTCTTTGGCGCACGGTGTAGGGCGCCGAAAAACTTCCGTAGCTCGTGCGTGGTTTCGTCGCGGCAAAGGGAATGTTCGTGTAAATACGAATGATCTTAAAAAGTATTTTGACACAAAACTAGATGTTCAATTGGCTGAAACGCCAATGCGTTTGGTGCCTATTAGTTCTAATTACGACATCAAAGTAACTGTGCGCGGTGGTGGCAAGGTATCCCAAGCTGATGCGGTTAAACTTGCGATTGCTCGTGGTCTTCTTCAAATAGACGAAACACTCCGTCCCGTATTGCGACAGCATGGATTATTAACCGTAGATGCTCGCGTTAAGGAACGTAAGAAACCTGGTCAAAAGGGTGCTCGTCGTAAATTCCAATTCGTGAAACGGTAATAGATACCGATTTCTTATCTTTATTGTTGTGATGAGTCCAAAAAAAAGGATAGGCAGTGTGTACTGTTGTTGGCTATATAGGCAGGGGGTATAGCAGGGAATTTGTAATGGAGGGGCTTTCTCGTCTTGAATATCGTGGCTATGATTCTGCAGGCTTTTCTTGCTTGCATCCCGATGATAATCGATTGCTGTATGTAAAAGCTGAAGGAAAACTGCACAATTTGGTGACCAAACTGGAGGATTCACCGATTGATGGATTCACTGGTATTGGCCACACTCGCTGGTCTACGCATGGAGCATCATCAGTAACCAATGCGCACCCACAATTTGATTGTGAAAGAACGATATCGATTGTGCACAACGGGATTATCGAGAATCATCGTGAATTAAAAGTGAAACTCCTTGAATCTGGTCATTCATTTCATTCTGATACTGATACCGAGATTATTGCGCATCTTTTTGAAGCGCTCTATAAAACACATAAAACATTCAAAGGTGTCGTTTTAGATCTGGTGGGGTATTTGCAGGGAGCGTATGCTTTTATTACTATCTTGCAGGATAAGCCAGATGTGATGCTGCTTGTGCGAAAGCGATCGCCACTCTGTGTGGGGATTGGTGATGGGGAGATGTATGTGGCATCCGATATGCTTGCGTTTGCCGGTAAAACGAATAAAGTTCTTTTTCTTCCCGATGAAAGTTTTGCGTTAGTCCGCAAAGATATGATTGAGCTGTATCATTTTGATGGTACCCCACTTCCGATGAATATTCAGGAGGTGGAACTCACCTGGGATATGTATGAAAAACAGGGGCATGATCATTACATGCTCAAAGAGATTTATGAGCAAAAGGGAGCAATTCACGATACCGTTGATTTCTTGAGTACGATCCATGATCGTGTGTGGGATGATATGGGAGTGACGGAACAATCGATAGCGCAGCTTGATTCTATAAATTTACTCGGATGTGGTACCTCCTGGCACGCTGCGTACATTGCGAAGTTTTTCTTCGAAACAATTTGCATGATTCCCACGCGGGTACATCTGGCTTCAGAGTTTCGCCACATGCCACTCTTTGCACAAAAAAATTCGTTTTATCTTGCGCTTTCTCAATCAGGAGAAACGGCAGATACGCTCGAGGGAATGCGTCTCATTAAATCGATGGCGTTGCCAATCATTGCGCTTACCAATGTTTCATCGAGCACGATGGTGCGTGAATCGGATGGTTTTATTCTCACGCAGGCAGGGCGGGAAATAGCGGTAGCTTCAACGAAATCGTTTTCCACGCAGCTGACTGCGCTTTATTGGCTTGCGCATCGAATTGCGCTGGAGAAAAAAATTATTACCTCCAAAAAAATGCAGCAAGCGGAGAAGGAGCTTTTGGTGGTGGCCGAAGTGCTTGAAAACTGTATTGAGAACTATCGCATGCCGATCATGCAGCAGTATGCAAAAGAGTATGCTCAGTACAAAAATATGATCTTTTTAGGGCGGCATATCAGTTACCCATTTGCTCTTGAGGCGGCGTTGAAGCTCAAAGAAATCGCCTATATCTTTGCCACCTGCTACCCGGCAGGAGAGCTCAAACACGGGCCGTTGGCATTAGTGGATGAAGGGATGATGACGTTTGTGTTTTCCCATCAGGATCCGCTCGTGTATCAAAAGCTCGTTTCAAACGTCCAGGAGATTAAGGCCCGCAAGGGAAAAGTGACTGCCTTTGCGTTTGAAGATCAAAAGCAGCTTCTTGAAATAGCGGATGTTTCCTTTATTATTCCTCACGTGAACCCGTTGCTTGGCCCGCTCGCTATGACCGGCCTCATGCAGTTCCTTTTCTATGCGATTGCTAAAGAGCTTGATCGCCCCATCGATAAGCCGAGAAATTTGGCTAAGTCTGTAACCGTAGAATAGGGGAATGCTTGATTTTTCCAAGCTTTTTGATAGGGTATAGGTCTATCGGTTACAAATAATTATACGTTATTTCTATGAGGGGAATCGTGAATACTTGTCGAGCCATCGTGGCTGTTCTGGCCGTGCTTTTATTGAATGGACATACGAAAGCGGTTGGGGACGAAGAAATTATGCAAGCAGCATTAAGGGGCGATGTAGACAAGGCAAGAGAATGCCTTACTTCTGGGGCGAATATAAATGCGCGAAATCAAAGCGATAAGGCTCCGTTACATTGTGCCGCGGGAAGGAATCGCGAGCAAATGGTTGAGTTTTTGCTTGAGCAGGGAGCACAGGTAGACATGAAAGACGAATATGGGTTTACCCCATTACATTGTGCAGCTTCCAGGGGCTATGTAAGGATAGTAAAACTTTTGCTCGAGAAAGGAGCGATGTCAGACGCCAGAAGTAAAATTGGGGATACTCCGTTACATCTTGTCGCTCGAAATGGCCAAGAAGGAGTGATACCTATTTTGCTTGAAAATGGTGCGCTTGTAGACGCAAAAAATGATGAAGGGGCAAAAACGCCGTTGATCTTGGCTATACAGGGGCTTTTCACAAAAAGAGAAAATCGAATAGAAGCGGTAAAGGCATTGCTTGAAGGAGGAGCTGATGTGGGTGCTGTGAATAGGAATGGTTGGACGGCACTGCATTGGGAAGTAGCTGGATGGGAGCATGAAGAGATAATGAAGCTTTTGATTACTCATGGTGCTAATGCATCGGCAAAAGCAAGCGATGGGGAAACGCCATTGCATAGGGCTGCCAGGAATGATCATGAACAGGCAGCAAGGTTCTTGATTAGGGCTGGTGCCGACCTTGATGCTTAAGATGAACATGGCTGGACTCCGTTACACCGGGCTGCTTGTGGGGGGTACAAAGGTATTGTGGCTCTGTTGCTCGATGGAGGTGCCGACGTAAAATGTGAGGGCAGTCGTTGGGCGCTATTATACCGAGCAATTAAAATGGACCATATGAAATTGGCAGAATTTTTAGTTGAAAAAGGTGCCGATGTGAATGCCAAGGAATACGACGGTCGGACGATGTTGCACCATGCAGTTTTAGAGGGAAATGTGCATAAGGTGTCGTTTTTACTTGAGAATGGGGCAACGGTAGATGCTGTAGATGAGGATGGGCAGACTCCTTTGTATTTTATATATAATTCCAACGATTCTTTAAAGATAGCGGAATTATTGCTTGAAAAAGGCGCGAATATGTATGCCGAGTGTACCGATGATGGTAAAACCCCTCTGTTGAATGCAGTCACTGAGGGAAGAATAGCTGCTCTATCTTTTTTGAGAAGGGGCGTAGATCCATGTGTCAAGACTGTACGTGGCAAGACGCTATTAGATATGACTGACGATAATGATTTTAAACAAAAACTTCTGGAAGAATGGCGTTACCGACGCGCAACTATAGCTTTCTCGATTCAAAAGGCGGCTGATCCGGCAATAGAGTTGCTTGATCCTGAACAACGCAGAGTTCCTAAGTTGCCAGGAGATATGATTTGGAGCATCCTGGACGAGGTTTATCCTGGATCGAAATTAGAGCCTAAGGCTGAAGGGCCTGAGAGTGTCTAAAAAAATACTGTTTCCATCCCCGCAGCTACCCCCGTAGTTACTCTGTAAAGATTGCAGAAGTTTAATCTGGCGGATGGGTGACTGTTGATGCTCGATAAGAATCACTAAAATTAGAAGATATTGCCGGCGGAAATCCGCCGGCTTTTTTTGATCTCTATGCAGGAATGGCCCATTTTCGCTAACGTAACCTTGTATATGAGCATAACGTTGGGAACTGGTGATGAAAACTATTTTGGTAGTTTGCCCTACCGATCGCGATAAACGAGAAATTGAAAAAGTGGTCGATTCAGAGGATAGGGTTCTCTTTTATGGGTATGAGGATCAGGTTGTTACAAAAAAAGTATGTAGTGCTGTTGGCTGGCTTCCGGATAAATTTAATCCAGAAATTTTGCTTGAAAATATGATTGCCTATGCTTATCAGCAAAAGGTTGATGCCATTGTATATTCTCGAGATTATCCAGCACCAATTTTAGGCTCAATGGCGGCGCAAGTTATTGGAGTGTGTGGTCCTAATCCGCGTGCGGTAGTAGGGCATCAACACAAATATTATTCTCGTATGTGGCAGCAGCAGTATGTTCCGGAAGCTACCCCTTCGTTTTGGCTTCTTGACTCTCAAGATCGAAAGCGTAATCAGGAGATTTTGCTACCCATCTTTTTAAAACCGGTAAAATCATTTTTTTCTATGTTTGCTAATGAGATACAGACGCAGGATGAGTTTGATTATTGGCTTGAGTATGCCCAATTCCCCTCGGCCTTTTTAGAGCCGTTCAACTGGTTTTTGAGGTGTCATGGATTTGATCTATCGGCTCATTATCTGATTGCAGAAGAACTGTTGCTTGGTGAACAATGCACGGTTGAAGGGTTTATGCGTGATGGTCAGGTCACGATTTTAGGGATTGCCGATTCGATTATGTTTCCCGGCACGATCTCATTCAAGCGGTTTGAATATCCGTCCCATCTGCCCCAATCGGTTCAGGAGCGTATGGCTACTATTTCAGCAACGCTGATGAGAGAAACTGGTTTTGATAACAGCTTTTTTAACATTGAGTTCATGTATAATTCAGAAACCGATCAGCTGGCCATTATCGAAGTAAATCCCCGTGCTGTATCACAATTTGCTGATTTCTATGAAAAAGTTGATGGGGTTAATAGTTATCGGTATTTGGTGGACCTAGCGCTTGGAAAAAAACCTGTGCCGGTGTGGCGTCGAGGCAAGCATAGTCTTGCAGGTTCTTGTGTGTTGCGGGCCTTTGAAAATAAGCGAGTGTGCAAGGTGCCGGGCCCAAAGGAATTAGAGCTGCTTTACTGTGAGTTTCCTGATGCACGTGTGTATACGTTTGTAACAAAAGGGGCTCTTCTTTCAGATGCGTCCCAGAATCAAGATGGAAAAAGCTATCGGTATGGGTTGGTGCATCTGGGTGCCCGCGATTCACAAGAACTACAGGAAAAATTCGAACGCTGCAAGGAGATCCTAGGCTTTGAATTTGAGTCTATTTAGTAAATGCTTGTCCTTCATTCGGACGTTCAGATGAATAGCCTTTAAATTAAAATCGAATTGTATCCTTTTGTTAAGGAATAAGTCTCTTATGGCCTGCCAGTCTTCGTTGCTTACGCTTTATCATTGATAAGGAAGGATAACCAACTTTTATTGAGGTAGAAGAAAAAGATAGGGAAATAAGTGGCTCGGGTTTACACTCATTATATAATACTACAAGCGCTTATCCCTTATTCTATCAGTTGCGAATTTTCTATTTTCTGCAATGCAAGAGCGGGATGAGTTTTTTCTGCAAATCCAGAATCGCGTATAAGCAGGTCGATTTCTTTTTTGTGGGATGAATATGAACGTAGCATGTGAGAATCAATGTAATAATGCTTTTTAAGCAGCTCTCTATCATATTCCCAGCACTCTCTATCTATACGTTTTTCAACGGGGTGATGAAGTAGGACACAGCGAGATGTCTGTTTCATCCAATTATTTAAATGTTGATAAAGAACTTTTTCATCTGTGCACCACCCATATCCTAAGGAGCTCCATGCTGAAATTGTCTGCGGGATTTCTTTTGGAGAAGTGATTTTAAATATCTCTTTGAAGGTTTTTCCGGATGCAACATTATAACACATAGGATATCGTTCGAGCTCTGGATCATAAGCACCATCTCTGAAAACAACAAAAAAGTTGTCTGGAATGTCGGTGATTGGATCACAAAAATATTCCTTATTGAGTGGTAACATGTCAATATCCGAGATTAAGCATACTTCATTGTCAAAATAGATTGGGAGCAAAAGACGTATCAGCTGACTTTGCAACGCAGTCGAAACATGCGGGAGTGGAGCAAATCGTATTACATCACCTAATGATTCATCTATGGGGAGTGATTGATCTCCTATAAGTGCAAGTGTTGGTTTAACGCCTATTATTTTTTCCCATATCGGTGCTACGATAGGCCAAAATTCCAAATAGGTAGGGTTATCATTAGTTGCAAGGATGACTCGGTCTATTTTAAGTGCATTTAAGCGCGCACAAGAAAAGGCTAATAAAAAAGGGAACAAGACCCACACAGAAAAACAATATTTTCTCAGAATAGTAGTCAGAATCATATTGTAGCCTTTATCCTAATAAGTTGTTTATTCTTGCATGCTCAAGCCGTTTTGCATCTCTTTCTTTATGTTTTCTAAATTTGAAATGCCGTAAAATACCAAAATAGATTGTACGATCATTAATCCTAATTTTTTTTGGAGTACAAAATAGAGGATGCGTTTTTAATCCCAACTTTCGTACAAAAATACTAAATAGTGTCTGATCATGTCGTGCAAAGCCATAGCCCCAGTATGCTGTTCCATCGTCCTCGAAGTTTTCAATGTGCTTTGCTAGTTCATACATAGGCTTTATGTATGAATCAAGCAGTGAACGGGATAATCCTTGAATTCCTCCTGAAATGCAACTTTCTTCGATAAGCCATTTATTTGTTTCACCTTCAAGCTCAAATAATTCTCTGACATGTTTAGTTACCACTGGGAAAATAAGGTGACTGCCATCATATAAGTAGTACCCTTTTTCTCGTATTTCATCAAAGATAGAGTCGAGTGGTGCGGCTACTTCAAATCCGGCATCGAGATATAAAAAATGTGGGAACATTTGTGTTGCTTGATAAAAGACTGTTGGTTTCCATGTATACCAGCCTCTTGCAAGTCGACCATTTGTTCGTACCGCAAACTTCTTACGCATATCAGGGTTTATGTCTTCAATTTTATGAACGTCAACAAAAGGTTTCTGTTTAAGCGTTTCAACTTCTTGTTTTGTGAGACCTAAGTCAAAAACTGCAAATTTGGAGATCTTCGTATAATTATATTTTAGCGTTGAGTCGATTAATCCCTCTACCCAAGGAAAATGCTCTGTATCTGACACAGTAACAAAATTCATAGTACGTTCTGGCTCTGCAGCATGCATGAATGGGAAATGGCTTGCAGTTAAAAGCAGAAGGGGTAAAAATACACGGAACATACTCAATGATGCCTCCTATTTAAGATGTTACCCCATAAGTATGGGGTTTTTCTGTGCTGTGTCAAGAACTGAAAGCATGGAGAATAATCTAATAATAGGTGCATATTGAACGGCATATTGAGGAAAATTTTTAAGAAGTTGTCTGACGTGTAGTCAAATTATCTATATACCGTCTGAAGCAGCTCCAAACCAAAGCCAAACTCGACCTTGCCGTTAAGGAACGCGTTAACTAAGCCCCGCCCTAGCCAATCAGATCAAGTAGTTCACGTACAGCAGCTTTAATCTCTGTACGGTGATATTGTCCCGCCCGTTGTTCCGCGGCAATAAGGCCAGCACGGCAGACGGTTTGAAAGTTGCCATACGGAAATTCATATCGCTCTTTTGTTTCTGGATTTGCACCAGGATTTATGGCAAGAAACCAGTTACCATACTCTTCGTAGCTGTGATCAGCAAGGAACTCATTTTCAGTTTCAGGGGTTGGTTGATGGGCAGACCAATCACCATCTCGATCTATTTTGCCTTGTTTTATAAGGTTTTTAGCAAAAGCGACAGCTTGATGATTTAATTCTACGGCCATAGCATTCTCCTTTTTATACAAACGTATGAGTAGTAGTAAAAAGTGTACGAAGGGCAAATAAAATTATCTAGGGTTTGAGCTGAAAAGAAGACAGATTGGAAAGTTCTCTCTTGTGTGGTGGGTTGTTATGCACCAGAGTAAACAAGAATAAAAAGAAGATTGATGAGTAGACGGTGAGCATAATACGATAACGATTCTTTCGACACATACGTTTCCCATTCCTTAAAAACGATGATAAATACCTCGCATACGGACTCTTTATCGTACCCTGTCTATTCCATTTGTCAAATTAGGCCCGTAGAAAGAGGTGCTGAGGGGCGGTGATAGCTGCCTCGCCAGGGGAAATGGGGGAGATCGTATGGGGGGTTTATTTTTACCCCTATAAAATTCTCCTGGAAATGATTGTGTCTGATAGCCCTTCTAGAGCTTTATTTCCTCAATATCGAGCTTATCGTGCGTAATATGGCTATTTTTCAGCTGGACAATCGCCTTGGAGCGATTACATACCTTATCAGGGCATAGGCCTTGAAAGACGCTTAGGAGATTAATGAGGCTGATAGCCTCCCGAAGCTGGTTATCGGTTTGGAGCATCTCTTTTGCTCGTTCAATCCAGCGGGTAGGTTCGTTTGATTTTTTGGTTTCTTCATTCTTCGTATCGGTTTCTTTTTCCTGTTCACTGGTTTTAATATAGTTGTTCAGGGCCTTTTCTCGGCCATAATGTTTGGTGAACCATTGCATCTGCTCGGTAGGAGGGAAGGTACGCTCAGCCTCAAAATCAGGTTTAATGCCCTCTCCTTGGATATCAGTATTATTAGGGAAATAGAGGGAGGTGGTGATTTTGGCAGCACAGTTGTTGCTTACCGGGATCACTTCCTGAACCGATCCTTTCCCAAAGCTATTTGTGCCCACGAGAAAGACGAGGGATTTCTGGTTTCGTGGATCTTTTTTGGCCAGCTCTTCCGAATGGGTTTTCAAGCAGGCTCCGAGAATCTCAGCAGCAGATGCAGTGTAGTTATTAATCAGGATAAAGATAGGGAGCTTATTGTTGGCAATAGGATCCTTTTTCGTGGCGTATCGTTCGATTTCTTTGCCGTTTTTATCTTTGGTGACTACCACTAAGCTTCCCTTATCTAAAAAGAGGCTTGCGATATCAATGGCGGCAGAGAGTAGGCCTCCTGAGTTGTTACGCAGATCAAGGATGAGCCCTTTATATGGTTTTTGCGTGGATTGTTGTAGTAGCTTTGCAATCTGGTTGACCGCATTTTCGGTAAACATATTAAGAGAAATATAGTAGATATTGTGGCTCTTGATGTGAAAACTCATTGAATTTTGTTCTTTTATCACATCGCGGATGATATCAAAAGGGATGAGATCGGGGTGGTTTTCGCGGAGCACTTTAACGTGTACAGAGGTATTTCGTTGCCCTTTTAATTTGGTGGTAGCTTCTTCGGTAGACATTCCTTCGAGTGGTTGGCCGTCAATCTCTATAATTTTATCGAGTGGTTTAATGCCTGCCTTATCCGATGGGCCATCTGGTATGGTGTCAACGATTGTTAAGTATTTATCCTTTGGTTTTCTCGTGTTATCAATCACGATACCGATGCCAAAAAATTGTCCACTCGTTTGATCGAGCATGAGCTTATATGTTTTAGGATCAAGAAAACTGGAATGAGGATCAAGGTGGCTGAGGAATGCATCAATAGCTTTTACCATCGCTTCTTCAAGGTTGGCTATTTTGTAATGTTTTTTATTGGCTAGCTGCATCACTTCTGCAAAGGTGCGGGACCATAGGTAGGCGGTTTGATCGAAGGGGACCGGTTGTTGATCAGCGTGGATGGCACCTGAAACCAAAAGAGCCAGTATTATTTTTTTCATATTCTTCCCTTTTTCGTTACGTATTCTATGTGCTTGGTATATAGTTGGCATGTATGTGAGGGTAGCGAGTAATGCTTCAAATATTCTAGAGTTGTGTGGCAATTCAGGAGGAAACATGCAAAAGCATACAAGCATACGCCAAGGTGGGGTTGAGCGGCATGCAGAATTGCCACAAGTAGTGGTGGTTACCGGCTATTCCGGTGCGGGCAAGAACACGGTACTGTATTCGTTAGAAGATATTGGCTTTTTTTGTGTGAATAATCTGCCCGGTTCATTACTTCAACAATTTTTTGAATCAACGGTGCAGGCAGAGATTGCTCATTCTCGTATTGCGCTTGGCATTGATGTGCGCGGTGATATTAGCACTACGATTCACAAGCTCTATCGGCTCAAAACCGTCTGGCCATTCTCCTTAAAAATAGTATTTGTTACTTCCAGCCATCAAGTGCTATTAAAACGGTTTCAAGAAACGCGTCGTCGCCATCCGCTTGCCAACGCCACCAAGGATGTTTCTGATGCGATCCGACAGGAAGCGGAGATGCTTCAGCCTTTGTGTGATATGGCTGATGTGGTGCTTGATACTGATCAATTTACGATTCATCAATTGCGCCATTTTGTTATTAGTACGTTTTGTGCTGATAACCAACAGGAGATGGTGGTTACCGTGACGGCATTTGGGTTCAAATATGGGGTGCCCCCAGAAAGTAATTTACTCTTTGATGTTCGTTTTTTACCCAACCCTTATTTTGAACCATCGCTCAAGCAGTTGAATGGTACTGATCAGCCTGTCCTTGATTATCTTTTTTCTCAAAAAGCGGTGCAGGAATATTGGGATCGCTTTAGTTCTTTTGCAACGTACGTGGTTAATCAATCATTAAAGGAGGGGCGCTTTTCTATGAATATTGCAATTGGATGTACTGGAGGGCGGCATCGTTCGGTGGCGCTTGCCCATTCATTTGCTAAGCAGACGATGCCCCATGTTACGTTTTTGACGCGCTATCGGGATATTGATCGGGATGTGTACCAGGATAAGGGGGAGCTGTAATGATCCAAAAACGCACCATAATGCGCATAGTATTTACCGTGGAGGTACTACTATTCAGTTGGTTCTACTATTACGGTATGTGTGGTATGCGAGAGATTTACCAGTTGCAAGCAGAAAACAAACTGTTCGAGCAGCAGATAGTGGTTGCTTATCATGAAATTGGGATGAAAGAAGAAGAACTTCACGCGTGGGGATCAGATCCATTTTACAAAGAGAAGCTTGCACGTGAACAGTTGCACATGGCAAAAGAGGGAGAAGAGATTTATTTGGTGTCTCGCTAGGTTCCCAACTATACTGTTCGAACCGATAATTAATTTTTCAATTTTAACGTGAAGGATTGTCATGTTTAAATTGCGTTCGCTTCCGTATTCGCTTGATGCCTTAGAGCCGTATATCAGTGCTCGTGTTATGGAAATTCATTACGAGAAACTCCATCAAGGATATGTGAATCGCCTTAATAAAGCGCTTGAGAATAACCCAGAGCTACACAAAAAATCACTCGAATGGTTTCTTGCAGCACCCGACAATCTGCCCGAATCAATTCGAACTGCGGTGATGCGTGGTGCGGGCGGGGATTATAATCACTCCTTTTTTTGGGAGGTGATGAAGAAGGGTGGTGGCGGAGAACCCAATGGAGAACTTGCGATCGTGATCAAAAAATATTTTGGCAGTTTTGAAGCGTTTAAAGAGCAGTTTTCTGCGATGGCCAATGGTGTATTTGGCAGTGGATGGGCTTGGCTTTGTCTTAACAAAAATGGTGATTTAGAGTTGTGCGAATCGGATGATCAAGATGCGCCACTCACCCAAGGCTCGCAGGCAATTTTAGGGCTTGATGTATGGGAACATGCTTATTTTCTCCAGTATGAGAATCGTCGAGCAGAGTATGTGGAAAACTGGTGGAATATCGTGAACTGGGATCGAGCTGAAGAAAATTATCGCATGATTGTGGAATAGCGATATTGAAGCGGTGACAAACTGCGTGGCCTGCGGTATACTCCTTTTTAAAATGTAACAAATTATAACTAGTCTAATTGGTATGGTACCCATGAAAAAAGATAACGATACCCCCACGCAGTCACCGGAAGAATTAGCTTCAGAGGAGCATCAGGTTCGTGTTGGCAAAGTGCACGCAATGCGCAAAGCGGGCATCGAGCCATGGCCGGAAGCAAAACCAGTAGACGCGACGGCTCATGAAGTTCTTTCAACATTCAAAGAAGATGATGAGGCACAACCGTTTTCCCTAGCGGGCCGAGTGGTATCGCTTCGAAAGCATGGCAAAACGGCGTTTGCGCATCTGCAGGATCGTAGCGGAAAGATCCAAATTTATGTACGCAAAGATGGGATCGGTGAAACTGCCTTTGATCATTTTGAATCGTTTGTGGATGTGGGTGATATTCTCTGGGTTCAGGGGAATGCGTTTCGCACGAAGATGGGTGAAATTACCGTTAAAGTAAAAGTATTTGAGCTGTTGAGTAAATCATTACATCCATTGCCAGAAAAATTTCATGGGTTGACCGATATTGAAATAAAATATCGTAGACGATACCTCGATCTTATTAGCAATGAAGAGAGCCGTAAACGATTTTACGATCGATCCAAGATTATTAAAACGCTTCGCCAGTTTCTCGATGAGCATGATTTTATGGAAGTGGAGACACCGATCTTGCATCCCATTCCAGGGGGTGCAACGGCTCGTCCGTTTGTAACACATCACAATGCGCTTGGCACTGATTTTTATCTGCGTATTGCACCAGAGCTCTATCTGAAACGGCTGGTGGTTGGTGGCCTTGAGCGGGTGTATGAAATTGGACGTGTCTTTCGTAATGAAGGGATTTCCACGAAACATAATCCAGAATTTACGATGCTTGAGCTGTACGTGGCGCATCATAATTATGAATGGATGATGGATTTTACAGAACAGATGATTCAAGCGGTGGTTCGTGTGGTGCGTGATGATTCAAAAGTATCGTTTGGTGAGCATTCAATCGATTTTGGCAAACCGTTTGAACGTATTTCCATGCGTGATGCGGTGATCAAGTATGGCAACGTTTTGGCGCAAGATCTTGAAGAAAAAAGTATAGATGCCACGGTGAAGAAACATGGCATTACGCTCGATAAAAAGAGCGCATCGTGGGGTGAGAAATTGTGTGCACTCTTTGACGAACTTGTTGAGAGTAAGCTTATTAACCCT
>Ga0114925_10000886_pt1 | contig 14129 bp, 13 predicted proteins | sample SumtaG_2_FD_87287 | JGI IMG/M metagenome (GOLD analysis project Ga0114925, IMG submission 87287) | Deep subsurface microbial communities from Indian Ocean to uncover new lineages of life (NeLLi) - Sumatra_00607 metaG | ecosystem: Environmental > Aquatic > Marine > Oceanic > Sediment | place... | reverse complement strand
GCCATCGCCACTGCCCGGAGCATAAGGATCACGTTTGGTCTTATGATTTCCTGTCGGATCGCACGGAAAAAGGCGGTCGGCTTAGGATGCTGAGCATTGTTGATGAATTTACGAGGGAGTGTTTGACAATAGAGGTGGCCAGGAAGTTCAAGAGCCAGGATGTTATTGGTGTTTTAGAAGAACTGTTTGTGATTCGAGGCCGGCCGAGGTTCATCCGCAGCGACAATGGGCCGGAGTTCATCAGTAAAGCAGTACGGCAGTGGCTGAAAGATGCTGGCGTCGAGCAGTTATTCATTGAGCCGGGCAGTCCTTGGGAGAATGGTTACATTGAGTCATTCAACGGCAAGTTTAGGGATGAATGTTTGAATGGCGAATTGTTTTTGAGTTTAGCCGAGGCAAGATATATTGTGGAACGTTGGCGGTTGGATTATAATCATCATCGGCCGCACAGCCGGTTGGGCTGGCAGAGCCCTGCGGCGTTCGCGGCGACGTGTGTTCCTGCGGATTCGGCTACGCCTCATCCTTCGGAACACACGCAGGGAAACATTGGGTTGACTCTCACAGGACTTGGTACATAAATCAGGGACAGATCAGGCTTTTATCCATGTAGGCGCTATCGGCCCAGACGCTGTGCCTTTCATTGGCGACCATATCATCGATATGTTTGCTGTCGTGAACGGAGGCGGTATCGAAACGGTAATCCTTTATTATACCGTTGCGATCGGTAGCAATATGTCCTTTGTAGCCGTGATATGTCCTACCATGCTTTTTTGTATATCCTGCCGTTTTATCTTTGGTGCTGGAAATGCCATCTTTAGCTTTTCTACCACGAGGGGCTTCGATTATGGTCGCATCGACACAGGTGCCTTCTCTAAGGATAATGCTGCGACTTTCGAGTATGGCTATGGTTTTTTCAAATAAGGTGGCGATATGGCCGTGGGCATTAAGACGCTTGCGAAACTGCACAAACGTGGTTTCGTCCGGGACGTTATCATTCATTTTCAAACCCACAAACCGCCGAAATGATATGCGGTCATAGAGCATTTCTTCAAGCATGGGGTCGGATAGATTGAACCACTTCTGCAGCATCATGCACTTTATCATCATTACCAGCGGATAATTCGACGCTCCGCCTCTGTCGGTGTTATTCCTGTACATGTCCCTTAGTGGCTCAGCAAGCTCGTTCCAGGGGATCATCTTATCGCATTTGTGGAAAAACTCTGCTGTGCGAGGACCGCCGAGATCTGAAGTTAAGCTATCGAGAAATGTGGGCTGATGGCTTGTACGTTCCACAATTTTTACCTCCATGCAATAATTCTTGTCCGTGACAAGCATCATTACACAACGCACACGATATTTTTGAATTATTCTTTGTAGTGACACCAGTTTTTCAGAGGCCCCTATTGACAGACCGTCTTTCCTCATAGAAGCAGCTTGGTTGGCAATGTTCTGTGTGCTTGGTTGCGAAGAACTCATCTCTCTGCAGTCTATTTGAGCCATTTGGCGATCTTAGCCGATAACTGGGCCTGGATCGACGGCGAAATCGGCTGGGGCTTATGCTCGGCCATGAGCTGGGTTGCTTTGGCCTTGAGTTTCTCCGAGAAAGAGCCGAGCCCGGCGCTAGCGGCTACATTATGGCGAGTCCTGTCCATGAGCGAAGGCATCCATATCTTCCGGAAATTGGCTAGGGTATGCTCGGCGGTGAGGAAGTGGCCGCCGGGTCCGACCTGCTCAATGAGATCCATTACCGAATCCACGTCGGCGGTGTCAATCGGCTGGGCGGTGCGAGTTACCATGCTAATGATCTCGTCAGTCAGGATGATCATCTCAGCAGAAACCATGTCGGCATGGTCGATGAGTCCGACGTCGTGGACGAGGTTGGCGCCAGCGAGCACCGCACAATGGCAAGAGAGAGATGCCTCCACGGCGGCCTGCTGGTCGATACGCTTGGCATCGGTGCAGCCGGCAGTGCCAAACATGGGCAGGTGGTAGAAATGAGCCATGTCCGTCAGGGCCATGACCATACTCAACATCTCAGGCGCGCCGTACGAACAGACCGTAGTCTGCATGTCCATAATGCTGGGGATGCCACCAAAAATAAACGGTGCACCGGGGCGTAGCAATTGGGCAATCACCAGGCCGACAAGACTGTCGGCGCAGGCAACAATGAGTGTGCCAGACTTTGAACAAGGCGCGGTGGCGCCCATCATAAGCATAGGGGTGTAAACAATTGGGATACCTGCTTCGACGGATTTGATGAGTCTTCTGAGAGAAGGGTCGCTGTGAACAAGGGGAGTGGTGGGCTCGGAATAATGATAGAAGAAAGGTCTGGCACGGAGCTGGTCCCGGCCGCCGACGACAACGCAAGCAACATCGATGACATCGTCGAAGACCTCCTCGGCACATCCGAAACCCAAAGGCTTGGTGGTGTTCCGAACCATCTGGGCAAAAACAAGAGGAGCGGCAAGAGCGGGGTCAACACAGTCGGCGGCGAAGCCATTAAGGGAAATAAAGCAGATATTATCCAGGGCATCACAGACGCGAGCGACGTCGGCAGCGTCCTTGGCGAAATAACGGCGACGTTTGGCGGTGAGCGGATCGAGTATATCCTGGCAGTCGCCGTGAGCGCCGAAATAGAATCGTGAGCCGCCAAGGTCTAAGGCTTCGGAGCCGTTGCGGTCATAGATAATCACGTTTTCAGGGGCCTGCTTGATGGCCTTTTCCACGAGAGGTTCGGGAATCTTTACATGAGTGGTGTCGGAGATATCGGCACCGGCGTCGTGAAGAAGTTTTAGTGATGCGGGCTCGGTCATGTGGACGCCTATGCGGCTGAGGACACCGAGGACGGCCTGGTGAATTTGAGAGGTCTGGTCCGGGGAGAGAAGCTGCGGTTGCGGAGATGACATTTGCATTCGGGTCCTTCCTAAAAGAGCCACGGACTGCAAGCGAGGGGCATTAGACTGGAATTTGCCATATATGAAAGTGGGTTGTCAAGTACTTTCTTGATACGCGATTACCCGTTTTGAGCCTTGGTGATGAAAAGACCTCCCTGTGCTGGTAAAATGCCATTTTCCAAGAGATTGGCAAATAAAGAACAAGGAGGTCAAAAAAATGTTACGAAAAGATCTGATCATTAGCAAGACCAGAAATCTACTAAACGAATTTATGGCTCCAATCATGGCTCAAGCTGACAAGCCCAGGCGAAGATTCTTACGACAGGCCATAGGAGCAATATTCCTGTCCGGCTCCTTGATTGTCAGCGAATTTGCCCGTTGGATTCATGATGATTGTTCCGACATCTTCTACCGGCTCAAACGATTGCTAAACCATCTGGTTTCCCCACGGGCTGACCTACAGCCTATGGTCCAAGCCTATCGTCAGGCCATCTCTAATTTATACTTGTGCCACTTTAGCTGAACCGATACAATCAGCATTGGAGTCGACGTTCTAGGTTTATGCCAGCATTATAGAGAACTCATGTCCTCAATTTCCGGATTGTCTACCGCTTCGCCAAAAAGAAGGAATTCGTATGGAATACAAACAACTTAGTAATGGTGGTCTGACCGTCAGCAGCATTGGCGTGGGCGAGTTGGATAACACCCCAGCTCCATAGGGAACTTCGCGGTGACAGGAATGATTGGGTTGATTCTTGTGGAGACAGGGCCTTGAGTATCGATTTCTCCGAGCAGCGTTGGCAAAAAGTCAAGCAAGACTATCAGTTATGGTGGGCCGGCCAACTGGACAGGCCGCTGGTCCAGGTAGTCTTTACGGATTGTGACCCCGGCCGAGATGAACCGGACTTGCCCTCTTACGGCTTCACGTCGTTCTACGACCTGTCCGTTCCGGCGGAGAAAATTGTCGATCGGTGGGATTATGATCTTTCCTGTCAAAGATTTCTCGGAGATGCGTTTCCACGTATTTTTCCAAATTTTGGACCTGGAGTGATAGCCGCCTTTCTGGGTGCCAAGTTAGAGAACCGTGAAGATACGGTTTGGTTTCATCCACCGGCAGACTTAGATATTACTGAGATTGACTTCAAGTACATCACGCGAAGCGCCTGGCTGGACAGAGTCAAAGATATCTACAAAGCAGCGGCCGAATACTGGCAAGGCCTCGTTCAGTTACCCATGACCGATCTGGGGGGTAATCTTGATATTCTAGCCACATTTCGGCCTGGGGATAAACTGCTACTTGATCTGTATGACAGCCCAGAGAAAGTCAAAAGGCTGACTTGGCAGGCCCATGATTGTTGGTTCAAATACTATCAAGAAATTGACGCGGTAATTAAATCGAAAAATCCCGGATACTCAGCGTGGGCAGGCATTTTCTGCCCAGAACCATATTATATGTTGCAGTGTGATTTCTCCTACATGATCGGTCCGGGCATGTTTGATGAGTTCGTCAAACCTGAACTCACCAAAAGCTGCCAACGCCTCGGAAAGTCTTTCTATCACCTGGACGGGCCCGGAGAGTTGCCGCATTTGGATTCGCTTTTGAGCATCGAGGAACTGGATGGTATCCAGTGGGTTCCCGGCGCGGGGCAGGGACCCATGAATAGATGGTTGGACGTCTACCGAAGAATCCGCGGCGCCGGCAAACTTGTGCAGTTGATAAATGTCGATGCTAAGGCCATCCCCATTGATGTCCTGGATGAGGTGTTGAATCGGCTCGGCAGTGGAAAAGGACTGATCGCTCTGATACGAGCTCCCGTTTCTGAGGAAGAAAGGATTATGAAACGTCTTGCGCAGTACAATATAACTTAGCCGGCACATTTGGTTATTAAACCGCAGCTTAGACACTTACAACTGTGTCTGTATTTCCGCGGACGACCTCCTTTTGATGACCAAGATTATATAACCCCGGATTTCCCATCTATGAAAGTGGGCTTTCAAATAATATTCTTATGATTTCTTTTTCGATTAACTGGAGCCGTAAGTATGCGTATCGAATCGACAAATGATTTCTCTGTGCCTTGTCCGGACCTTGTACGCACAACGGGTGTTCATATCGAACTTATCGACAGCGTTCATAGCATGATGGTTGGCAAGCGTCCGTTTTGGGGTCTTATGTACACCTTTAACCCCTACGAACACCATCCGTACGTAGAGGCGCTTCGCTCAATGTATGCACAGGGCGTTCGGCTTTTCAGTTTCCTTTTGCCTTTGACAATCGCGTGGGATCAACCTGGCGGATATGATTTTTCCCTGCTCGATGTGCTCCACGACCAGATATTTGAAATTGCGCCAGAGGGCCTGGTAATGCCCCGGGTCTTTATGAGCAGCCCCCATTGGTGGGATGATCAAAACCCTGACGAATTGATTGGCTTTCGGGGGCCCAGACCTGACACACCACTATCTCACCATAAGGACCAGCCGCTGTGGCGTTATGCTTCGAAGATGCATCGTAGCATAAAAAATCCATCATTGGCTTCCCAGAAATGGCGGAGAGATGCCTCCCACGCCTTGGCTGCCTACGTTAAGCATACTTGGAAAAAATATCCCGGTCACTTCTTGGGTTACCAGATTGCCTACGGAACTTGTGGAGAATGGATAGCATTTGGTTCGTTTTTCGACGACCGATACGGCAGCTATGATTTCAGCAGACCGATGTTGCGTTCGTTCAGGAGCTTCTTGAGACGGAAGTACCGCACGGATGATGATTTAAGGGAAGCATGGAACAAACCTGATGCTCAACTCGACACGGCAGAGCCGCCCACCAAGATTCAAATGCACCATACTGACGTTGGCGTTTTTAAACATCCACAGAATTGCCGACATTATGCCGACTGGGTAGAGCACTATTCAAACCAGCGTCACGAGACAATCCTTAGCTTCTGTAGAGCCGCCAAACAAGCCGCCCCTGTGGATATACTGTGTGGCGCCTTTGCCGGGTACCTACTTCAGGTGGGTTGTTCGGCCTACATCTCGCAACTGGCCCAGACCCAACTCGATCAATTGCTCGAGTCCCGTTACATAGATTTTCTTTCAACGCCTAACGTTTACGAGAATCGTTCCAGAGGTGTCTTGAGCTCAGCTCCCGTCCAAGCCATTGCCCGCAAGAAGATCTTCTTGGCAGAAAATGACGTACGTACCTTCCTTGCCGGTGAAGCTCAGGCCCCGTTTGGCGCCAGCAAAGATCGCGTTGCCAGCCTGGCCTCGTTCAAGCGTGATACGTTTTACAATCTTACCCAGGGCAGTGGGCATCTTTGGTGGTATGATTTTGGTAAGGGCTGGTATCTTGATAATTCATTTGAAGACATTGTGGCAAAGCTCGTAACACGCTTTAACAATATTCCCCCGTCCGACCGCTTTGGCCAGGCAGAAGTGGCCCTGGTCCTCGACGAGGAATCGCTATGCTACACTGAAGGAAGCGTGTCCTTCTTCAAACTTTGGAGAGAAGAACTCAATGAACATCTGCCGAGAATGGGAGCTCCGTTTGACGTCATAACCACCGAAGATATGCTCCAGCGCCAGCCGTATAAACTGTACCTCTTCCGCGACATGTTCTACGCCCCAGACAGCAAGGTAAAAAAGATCCGTGATTTTGTCGAGACAGCCAACGCTTCTTGTGTATGGTTTTATGCCGCAGGCTTGCTTGGAGAACGTGGCATCGATCCTCGGGGCGTAGAAGAATTAACACGTATCAAGATGAATCTCTTGAATATCACAACATCCCAGCAATTGACGGTGCTTGAATTTGATCATCCTATTACTAGGGGTGTTTCCGCAAGAGAGGGAACGGCCGGCAATGACGATCAGCGGGGAGTTTATGGACCAATGCTTTTTGTAGAAGACGAACACGCGGAGATCCTCGGACATATCGAATCCATTGGAAAACCCGGAATAGCTTTTAAAGGCCAAGAGCAACGATTTGATGCCTGGTTTGCCAGTCCGCTCCTAAGGCCAAAACTATTGGCCAATCTGGCTCTTCACGCTGGCGTACATCTTTGCGTTGAACCGGGAAACGTAATCTTTGGTTCAGGCAGACTGATTTCTCTGGCGAGTGACGACACGAAGACCGTGGAATTCAAACCCAGGGTAAGCACAGCTGCCATGGAAAACCTTCTTACAGGTGAAATGTACCCATCTCGGAGCGGAATAGCCAAGATTGATCTGATCGCAGGCGAACCGGTCCTGCTGAGGCTACATGAGAAGCTTTAATTGTGGGGAAACAGTTTGGCTGCCTTGTTCTCGCATATACACATTCACACTATATCTACTTGACTCACTTGTTGAGAAGGCTGATTACCTTGGATGTCTTGTAACTTTTGCTTTTTTTGCTCGCCCTGAAGCCTTCTCGCAATGACGGCCATAATTTAAGCTGTTACGGACCACTAGCAGGAGAATCACATATATTGCGAATCTAAAGCAAATGGACTACAATCACCGCTGGCTCAACAGTTTTTCTCGGTAAACAGCTTATTCTAACGAGAGTATGGGAATGGAATGACATTTTGGTCCGCCCTTAGTCGTGGCAAGGAGTTATCGATATTATGAAGGACATGAAAATACGTAATATATTACTCACTGGTGCTGGAGGTAAGATCGGCAGAGCCGTTTTGTCGGAATTAGTAGAGGCAGGATATGCAGTGCGGGCCTTGGAATACACCGACGGTCTGGATGTGCAAAAGCTCAAGAACGTCGAGATGGTTACCGGCGACCTACGGGACGATAAGCTGGCTCCCGAGCTCATCAAAGACATGGATGCGGTTATCCATCTAGCCAACGTCAAGGAACATAGAGAACTGTTCATGGACGCCAACGTCAAGGGCACGTTCTATCTGCTCGATGCCTGCAAGAGCTGTGGCCACATTCAGCAGTACATCCAGGCTGGCTCGGATGCCCGAGCGGGTATCTACTACTACCCCCAACCCATTCCCATTGATGAGAATCATCCGCATTCGGGCTACCCAGGGTACTATTCGCTGTCGAAGGTGCTGGAAGAAACTATGTGCGAACAGTATCGCATTATGTATCAATTGCCCATAACTGTGCTTAGGTTTTCCTGGGTGCAGGATGAAGATGACTTCTTGGCCCATATTACTTTGAAGGAGCCGAATTTCGGTGTGCCGATCTGGAAAGACTGGGCCGTGACAGATGAGCAGAAGTGTTATTTTGAGCAGGGCAAAGATGCCGTAGCCTGTTTGCGCCATCCCGATGGCCGGGCCGGCAAAAGGCAGGTAGTGGGCATCAAAGACGTAGTAAAATCAATTATGCTCTCGATCGGCAATCCAACCGCTGTTGGCGAGGCCTTCAACGTGTCAGGTCCCGCACCGTTTAGCTATGATGCTGTCTCTAAGTATGTCTCAGAGAAACTGGATCTGCCGATAGTGGAATTTGAGGTCAGTGAGTATCATGATTTTTGCATAGACATGACCAAATCACGCTCGGTCTTGGGCCTGAATCCTGAATACGACATCTTTCGCGTAATTGATGATGCTATTGCCTTCAGGAAGGCCGGCAAGAAACGCAGCGAGTGTCTGTACCCCGGCTAGGAGCACGGCAAATGGCAAAAGTCAGACATGGCGTCATAGGCTTGGGTTTCTTCGGTGAGTATCATGCTCAGATGGTAGCCAGTATGACCGGTGTGGAACTGACAGCCGTCTGCACACGTACCAAGAGTCGGCTGAATGAAGTGGCAGAAAAGTATGGTTCATCCAAGCGGTTCACTGATTACCACCAACTCCTGGCCGACGACCAAATCGACTCCGTGAGTATTGTGACTCATTTTTACGACCACAAAGATATCGCCGCTGACGCTCTAAAGGTCGGAGTAAAAGTGTAGCGCCTGGCGATAGCTGCTCGACTGGTATCATTGGCGGCTTTTTAGGTGTCCGTCCAGATGGCTCTATTGACGATTCTGCACCGCTGGAGGAGCGAATACAAAATAGTTTAAAACTCGGTAATAGAATGTCCGTTGTCGTGCAAAAGACTGTAAGCGACTTAGGACTGCAATGGTCAGCGGTCGAATATTTCAAACGGGTAGGAAAATCCAAAGAGATTGCAAGGGAACAAGAAACTGACACGGGCCGCGAAGCAGAGTGGTTAGGCGCGGTTGACCATGGTCAGGAGGTGAAACGAGCCAAGACTAGGAGTGGTCCAAATTGTCGTTCGTTCTGTCCCGAGCCGATCTGCTTGACCCTACCTCATCTTAAGAACTAAGCGCAGTCTTAGCAGCAGCAGTCCACCTAACAATAACCCTGATTTGCCGTAATATTACACTTCGTCTTCATCGTCAATGACGGTTACATGGCAATCCCCGCAAATCTCAACGATAATCTACTATTCCTCAAACCATCGGACGCAACTGACGTATTGGTGTTTTTGCTTTGATTCTTCTTCGTCCATAAGGTCACCTCCCTACGAAGTAGCGATCTGCAGGAAATGATTATACCGTAATTGATCTTTGGGGGCTAGCCCAAGATTGTATATGATGGGGACGAGACTGACCGTGGAATTATGGCCCAGCACGTGGTAGAATTCGGGAGGATGCTGTCGCCGACACCATGTTGCGTCAAGCTACATTGGCGAATATAATGGAAAACTTCGGCAATGTATTCCTTAAATCACTTGAAGGTTTCTTTGTTGACTAGATGGATCATAATGAGGAGATCTCTGCAAGGTTTATGAACGAAAAGCTTTTCCAGAAACTTGTGGGGCACGACTTGATGAAACAGGTGTACGAGCAAATTCGGTCGGCGAAGGCCCAAGGAGATGAAGGTGCGATGACTGGAGTCGAAGCCCTCTGACGGCATTGCCGATTCCGCAAGAACACTATCGAACAATGGCTAGATGAGAACGTTGCACGAAGATTCAACAGAGCAAAGGCGTAAAAAATGGAGACAAAAAGACCCTCATTAAAACCGATGTATACCATTGGCCACAGCAATATCCCCTTGGAAGAGCTAATATCACTTCTAGAAGAAAACGAGATCGAGATATTAGTTGATGTTAGAAGTGTGCCATACAGCAAATATGTTTCGCAAGCAAATAAGGAAACTCTTGAGGTTGCTGTTAGAGCCAAGGAGATCAAGTACCTGTTTATGGTCAAACAGCTTGGCGGCAAGCCTGACGGTGTTGAAATTGAAGATGACCATGGCAATATAAATTATTCACATCTGAAAGAGAAAAGCTCATTCAAGGAAGGATTAGAAAGACTGTTGGCAGGAGCAAACGATTATATTTTATGTTTGATGTGCAGTGAAGAGGATCCTTCTAAATGCCATAGAGGAATGTTGCTCGCAAAGGAATTTACTAAACGCGGAGTTGAGATGCGTCATATCAGGCACGGGGGGGAAGTTGAATCCCAACAGGCTATTGAGGAAAGAATGCCCGCTGCACAAAAATACTTGTTTTAGGACTTTGCAATGAAAATATATACCATAGGCTATAAAGGAAGGTCTGCAGAGAGTTTCTTTGCGACTTTGAAGAAGCACGGAATACAAAAACTCATCGACGTAAGAAGAAAGAATGGTTCGCAATTAGCAGGATATGCAAAGGGGGCTGACCTTAGATATTTATTGCAGGAATGTTTTGACATTGTATATGAACATATACCTGATTTTGGTCCACCAGAAGATTTGCTCAAAGAATATAGAGACAGACTCGGCAAGAGAAAGAAGGATGACGCAGCTTGGACGTCTTATGTTGCTCAGTTTAACAACACCGTCCTCTCTGCGCCGATCTTAGCCCAATTTACTGATGCCGTAAAAAACTACGATAAGGTTTGCTTGTTGTGCTCAGAAACAACTGCCGAACGATGTCACCGAAGGTTATTGGCCGAATACTTCAAAGAGAGAAAGCCAGATATAGAAATCTATCATCTGGGAAGTCCCGGACTGTCTTAGTTCCCTAAGAGCCTGTCAAATAGTAGAAAATCGACCAATCAACAATCTGATGGGAAAAACATCAAGAATGGACTTGGAAACCCAGAGAACATCTTGAGGCTGGGGGGGCGGGTGCGGTGGCATCTCCCCGCGGATTCGAGTATGATCGGCTGTCAGGATGCGGCTTATCGTGAATACGGAGTTCGGATCATGTGCCAGAAGGAGCTCTCAGAGCTATGACTTGACAGCCCACCTTCATAGATGGGAAATTCGGGATTAGCACGGTATGACAATGGACAAATGACTGCTGCATCTAAAGGAATCTGAGCATGGATTACGCCAAATTGGGTCAGAGCGATCTGATGGTCAGTTCTATCGGGCTGGGCTGCGTAACCTTCGGTCGAGAGATCGACGAGGAGACCTCCCGTACGGTGATGGATCACGCTATTGAGCGTGGCCTTACTCTTTTCGACACCGCCATGGGATACAATGACGGTGCCTCGGAGGAGGTGATTGGGCGGTGGATGGCAAAGCGTAGCTGCCGCGAAAGCGTAGTGTTGGCCACCAAGGTTTCAGGCACGCTCAACCGCAAGCACGTGCTTGCTTCCTGTGAGGCCAGCCTGCGGCGTTTGCGAAGCGACACCATTGATCTCTACCTGATGCACAATTTTGATCCCCACACGCCCCTGAAGGAAACGCTCGAAGCACTGGATACGCTGGTCAAGCACGGTAAAGTCCGCGCCATCGGTTGTAGCAATATTAGCGCTCGGCAACTGGCCGAGGCCCTTTGGCTACAGAAGGAGAACGGCTGGGCACGCTTCGAGTCAGTACAGCCAGTCTACAATATGGTCGCCCGGCAGATCGAACTAGAACTGATGCCCCTGTGTCGGGAGCAACAGCTCGGAGTTGTTTCCTACAGCCCTCTGGGGGCGGGATTCTTGACAGGTAAGTACCATCCGGACAAACCATTTCCCAAGGGAAGCCGGTTTGATACTATACCCGGACACACGGATGTCTACTACCATCCTGATAGCTGGCAGACATTGGATGCTCTGCGTCTTAAATCGAAGGAATTGGGCATCTCTATGGTTCAACTGGCCTTAGCCTGGGTATTTGCTCAGCCGGACACCAGTAGCATTCTGGTGGGTGCACGCGCTCCCGCCCATATTGATCAGGCACTTGAGGCCAAAGAAAGAAGTAGATTGCCGGAATTGTCGGAAGAATTGAGCACACTGCCGGGAATGGAGCCGTGCCGCTTCAAGTATAGATTTTGAGGCCGACTGTTCCTGGATCATCTCAGGCCTCAGCGGAGCAGGCTGGCACACTGGAACGCCATGAGACTTAGCTTAGCACGTCGTTGCAACAACCCGCGTATCGCTTTTATTTGGTAACACACCGCTGGCGATTCGGTGGGGAAGAAAATGGGCGAAGTGGGCCTCGATAGTCACCTATGAAGCCATGCCCTCGCGCTTCAAGACCGAGCGGAGTGGTCTCACTTAAGGGGTAGTACAACGCAACCATGTGTGTTGGGTGGGATGATCAATGTCTTCCCGTCAACTCTTATCTCTACCGGTTTACTACTGGCTCTGCTGAAATCTGTCCGCCTGACCAGCACGCGGTTCGCTATTCTCAGCCCGGAAATAACGGGGGCGGTTTGTTTCGGAACGGCAAAGGTTATTGGTGTACCTCGATTCAGCCATTGAGAATGCCCCAGACTAGCTGCGTAGACCTCATGAGCTATCCGCGTCTCTTCTGCTGATTCAGCCGCAGGGCACCACATGAACAGGCCGTCCGTGCCGCGAAGCAGCATGTGCCAGAGCAATTCTTTGTAGGCCCGCTCGCCCATCTGCTTAACCGACGGATCTGCCTTACCATCCGTCACGACCGTGTGCCAATGCACAAAGGCAATGATGGGTATTTTGGGATCCGTATGTTGGCCAGCGTTCGAAGCAACCAGGAGCATATTGTAGAACCAGCGATAGTCAGGGTCCTCGAAATCGTACCATAAGAAGGTGTCATGCCAAGGATAGACAGTCGGCATGGCGAAGGTGTAGCCAGTCAGGGCGAACTCGTGGAACCACTTGCGATAGCGGGCACCTTGATCAACTATATGAGGATGATAATCGACGAAATACTCGAAGTAGTCCCACCAATATCGATGTCCGTCATGCGGATACACCGCATAGTTGCCAACAAGTGCCTTTGGATAGCGCGAGAGGATAGGCTCGGAATAGCAGCGGCGAGTTATTTCCGCCCGTTTCAGGCGCATTACCCTCTGATATGATTCGAAGTCCTCTATGTCAGTAACGTGTTTGCGGCAGGTGGCACAACACTTCGCCGCCTCCCAGGATCGGTTGAATTCGAGCGGACCGTCGATTTCCCAATCTCCCCAGACAAGATCCAAAGGCAATCCTTTTCTCTTGTAGGACCGGACGAAATAATCGATCTGTTCAGTCATAGCGGCGAGTCGGAAATCCAGGCTGAAGGCACACCCTATCTTGTGTCCTTTGCCAAACGACTGGTCAAAGAATCGATTCCCTTCAGAGTCAATATGCGAGGTCCTTGGATCACCGTTGAAGAAGCTGTACATACACGCATTAGCGTTGACCACGACCGGTAGCCCCAGCTTCTGCTGAATTGCTGCGATGCGCAGTGATTGGGCTAAGGAAATCTCCTTTTTCCCGTAATCCCACGTAGCAATCATGGATATCCCCCGCTGGTCCAATTCGCGGATTATGGCTTCCTGGAGTCCATCATCTTCCACGACTCCCCCCAATGTCGGCCACAATAGCAGGGGCAGCCGGCCATTGCGCGGATGCTTCAAGGGTTTTGTGTTTTCAAGTACTGTCTGAATAGAAGCTGGAAAAACTGATTCAGTGGCCATAGCTGCACCTGCCGTCAGCAAAGAAACGAGAAGACAAAATGGTACATAGAGTATTCTGAGATAGCCAGATTTCATGCCAGGATCATCCCGGAAATTAAGAAAGGATGAATTCTACAAGACTACTCATAGCAGAAGTATCATGCAGACAGTGGCATATGTCAATAATCACCACGGGCCTTCCTTTCGCCTGCAAATGACTCTCCCAAACCAATCTTGGCTTCCCGAATAATGTTTTGGCCCTGAGACACATGGAAGCGTTGAGGTTCAGGGGAAATGATATCAGAGTCAGTTGCCAGCTGCAGAGTTGCGTTTCACCGTTCTTTTGCCCATAATGTGACTCTGCCACAGTCCGGACGATGGGCGCTTTTTTTCGTCCGGGTTTATCAGTATTTGGAGAGCACTCTTGAAACGCAGTTACTG
>Ga0114925_10000885_pt1 | contig 14131 bp, 17 predicted proteins | sample SumtaG_2_FD_87287 | JGI IMG/M metagenome (GOLD analysis project Ga0114925, IMG submission 87287) | Deep subsurface microbial communities from Indian Ocean to uncover new lineages of life (NeLLi) - Sumatra_00607 metaG | ecosystem: Environmental > Aquatic > Marine > Oceanic > Sediment | place... | reverse complement strand
TAATTTTCACCGTGTCGGAGGCGGACCGTGAGGGTCCGCTCCCTTTAATTTCACGAGGAGGCCCGACCAATGCCAGACGAAAACGAAACACCCTCGACCGAGGAACTCGCGAACGAGTTATCCGAGACCGAGACCAGTTCACCCGAGACCGCGCCAGAAACGGAGACGACTCCTCCGGAGACGCCAGCGGAACCAACTCCGGAACCGACTCCGAGCCCCTCACCCGAGCCGGAGTCGGACCCGGAGCCTCCGGCCGAGCGTGAGATCGCGCCTCCGAGTTCGGCGCAAGCCGATAAAAAATCGGCCGATTCCAAGCGCCGAAAAGAGACCATCGCGACCGCTGAACGGCCAGCGACCGAGGTCGACGCGGAGGAGGAAAAACGCAAGGCCGCTATTCACGAGGAGCTCGCGGTCGTCGAGGCGGAATTACAGGAACACCTCGACGGGATCGAGACTTGCCGCGCCGCCTCTCGTCAACTCATGGCCGAACTGTATCCGCATACGGTCGAGTCGGACACGCTCGTCGACGCCGTTCGTGGTCACATTGCCGCTCAGAAAAAAATCCGCGCCAATCGCCAATCGAACCCGGCTCGGATCGCCGAGATTCTGAAAGCCGCCGGAAAGGCTCCTATCGACGCCGCGTTTCACAGAGCGCGAGCGCGAGGGATGTCCCGTCCGACCCGGACCCCGCCCAAGTCAGACACGGGCGACCAGGGAGACGGTTCGAAAGCGAACGCCGGTTCGGAGTAGGACATGGCGACGCCGACGGGACCTCGCGCCGACGCGGCGCGTGGATACTTTGCCCGTGAGAGGCGGAGAACGAAACAGGATCAAAGCGATTTCGACATCGCGGGTCTAATCGCGACGCCTCACGATTTCGGGAGCGCCGCTCCGACCGTGGCGTTTCCGAACAGTCTGACGATCCCCGCCGACATCCACATTAAGGCTCGCGTCTCCGGCGCGGTTTTTCCGATCCCTCCGGCCCCTCAGACAATCGCGCCGGGCGATACATTATTTTCGGACGGTATCAATCAAGCGCGGAACTCCGAGGCGCTTGAGGAATTCACGACGATCCGAGCGATTTTTCGAGAGGGACGGACGCTCACAATTACACGCGGGGCGACGCTCGTGACGGGCAGCCTGGAAATATATTTTCTCGGGCCGAAAAGCCAGCGAATACTGATCGGGACCGGGACGCTTACCTGATCCAATTTTTTAAGTCATAATCACCACGCCAGCGAAACAGGAGCCGCATCATGTCAGCACAAAATTTTTGGGAGGACGACCTCCTCGAATTGATCCTCACGAACGTCGCCGCCCCGAATGTCGGGGACGCTGGAGGTCTCCAGCCCTCGGTCGGCGCCGGAAGTTTTTTCACGAGTCTAATGACCGCCCTCCCCGCTGAGACGGTGAGCGATCAGACGACGAACGAGGCGACTTATACGCCATACGCTCGCGTCGGGATTGCTCGCTCGGCCGCTGGCTGGACGGTCGCCGCCGGTGTCGGCGATAACGACGCGGCGGTCACGTTCCCACAAGCGACGTCGGGTTCGGACACGATCACTCATTTCGGCCTCGGCTTTGCCACGAGTGGCGTCGGGTTCCTGAATATGGTCGGCGCTCTCGCCGCCTCGCTCGCCGTGAGCGTCGGAATTACGCCGGAATTTGCGGCCGGCGATCTCGACGTCAGTTTGGATTGACGCCATTCACTAGCAAGGGGATACAAATGCAACTCGCTAATTTTTTGAAAAATGTCCGTCGACTCGCCCGACTTGAGGCGCGGGTCACGCGAATCGGAACGCTCGTCGAGCGATCCTCGGCCGCGAACGATACCGACCAGGTCGCGGCTTTCGAAAAGGAAACCGGCCGTCGGGCCGCCGAGATAAATTTCCTCGCATCGAGGAACGAGGCGGACCTTGAGGATCACCCGGAATGGCAATCCGCTCATGATGCTATGAGGTCGGCCGTCCTTTCAGGGAGTCGAGGGTCCGGTGAGGCTAAGGCAATCATGGCCGCCGCGCTCGGGGCCGGAGCCGCCGCCGCTGAACCCGCCGCCGCGACCGAGTGAGCGACCTCCTCAAACGTGAGGGCGTCTCGGTCGACGTCGAAAACGACGCGGTCGTTTTTCGCGTGGCGTCGCATAATGCGCGGTTCTCCTATTCTCAGGCTTTCGATATATCTCAGCGTCTCCGGCTTTGCGCTGGCGTAGCGGCGCGGAATGCTGGTATGTCTCGGGAGGATCGGAGCGGCCTCAAACGTCAGGAGGCTCCGGAACATTTAGCCGCCGACGTTCGGGTCGACGATACCGACTCGACAAAATGGGACGCCTGGATCCAGGGAGAATTAGTCGCGTTTCAGTTCGGCGGCATGGTCGCAAAATGGGAGGCCCCGGCCGCTATGACTATCGCCTCGTGGTTTCGTGAGGGCGGTCGTCAGGCCAAGCATAGCGCCGGGGATCGTTTCAAAACTTTGCGGATCGCTGGAATCCTCACGGATGCGAATCTAAACGCCAGCCTACCGAAATGAGGCGCGGACATGGCGCTCGCGAACACTGTAGTCTGGATATTTACGCCCGACCTCGGCGAGCTCCACGAGATCGGCGACGTCGCTCACTCGGACGTCGATAATAAAACTCGATGGCCGACGGGCGTTCGATTCGATCCGGCCGACGACACCCTCGCCGAGATTCGCCGCGCTATCGTTCAATATTTCCGACTCACGGCGGCCAATGCCGACGAGTTCCTCATTATCGAGCGAGCCGCGATTGATCCAGCATGGTCGCACAAAGCCGACGCGATTCTAATCGCGATACATAGGACTTTCGCCGGGGCGAACGAGGTTAATCTCCCGGCGCGATCTCGAAATCGACTCCGTTCTCTCCGCTCAGGAAATCCGAACCTCGGGAAATCGCGTCCATGAGTGTCGTCTATGAAAGCGTGACCGCCGCGCTACAGGACGACATCGCGCCCCTCGACGAATTGGAGGTCGCGAGCGTACCAGGCGGGACCGATCAGTTTTATCTCGCCGCGATCATGATGTATACGAACGGCGGGACGCCGGGAACCAGCGAGGTCGACACGGTAACCGGCGGCGGCCTGACATGGGCTCGCGTCTCCGGGACGGTCGCTTGTGGCGGTCGAATAAGCCAGCCTCGCGGGGAATTTTGGTGGGCGTTCGGCTCGCCGAGTTCGTTCACGCTTACCGCGACATTCCTGAATGACACTCAGGATTTCGGTTCTCATATTACGGTGAGCCGAATCTCGGGCGCTGAAAACCAGGCGCCGATTAACGGTGATTATTCGAACACGAACGGCACGAGCGGCGCTCCGACTTGCGGCGGCGGGACGGACGACGATCAATCTCAACTCGACATGACGGTGACGAACACGGGCTCGCTCATTCTGAATATGGGTTATCCGCGAAACGACACCTATTTTTCGACGGACGCCGACTATACCGAACAGTATTTCGTGGAGAATAACGACGGCGGAACCTCGTCGACTCAAGGCATTTACACGCGGATCAACGGGCCGACCGGGACCGACACGATCCTCCACGTTATCGACTCCGATAAACCGTGGCTTATGGTCGGTTGCGAGATCGTCGAATTACAGGCCGGGGAGATTTCCGGCTCGGTCGATATGGTCCTGACACCGGCCGCGACGCTTACCGGGCGCGGCGAATTATCCGGATCGACGGCGATGGCGATCACTCCAGCTGGAACTATTCAGGCGCTCGGCGCTTTGATTGGATCGTCCGCCTTAGTCCTGACGCCGACGGGAACGCTCGTCGGCCGTGGTGAATTGGCCGGGGCCTCGGCGCTGGTCATTACACCGTCGGGCGCAATCTCGGCGACGGGCGCTCTGGCCGGATCGGCGGCGCTCCTCCTGACTCCCGCTGGTACTCTCCAAGCTATCGGGGCGTTATTAGGGACGAGCGCCCTTGTCCTAACGCCATCCGGGACGCTGGTCGGTCGGGGCGCTCTCGCCGGTTCCTCGGCGTTATTGATTACACCGTCGGCCACGATTCAGGCTCGCGGAGAATTGATCGGAACGGCCGCCCTGGTATTTCAACTCGACGGGGATTTACAGGCCGTCGGCGCGAATCTGGCGGGAGAGATTCCGCTCGTATTCACGGCGACCGGGACCATTGCCGGGCTCGGCGCTCTCGCTGGCGCGGCGACGATGGTGATAACCCCGTCCGGAACGATTCAGGCGACCGGAGGACTCCTCGGGACGTCGACCCTGACACTGAGCCTCGCCGGAGATTTAACGGCCCTCGGTGAGCTACTCGGAACGACTGACCTCGTTTTGACGCCATCCGGAAACCTCGCCGGACTCGCGCCGATCTCGGGCTCGGCCGATCTCGTATTGACACCCGCCGGGGACTTGAACGGTATCGGCGGACTTGCCGGGACGATCCCGCTCGCGTTTACAGTCGCCGCGACGATCCTCGCACGAGGGGCGCTTAATGGCGGCCTGACGATGACGATCACTCCGGCCGGAACCATTCTCGCGACCGGCGCTCTGATCGGTGAGTCCGCCCTCGTCATTACGCCGAGCGGGGCGCTGGCCGCTCCCGGATTCATTCAGGGGTCGGTCGACATTACAATCGACGCCGCCGGCGACATTCTCGGCGTCGGCGAACTCGCTGGCTCCGCCGATCTGGCAATCACGGCGGCCGGAAATCTGGCTGGAGTCGGGACGCTTACCGGGTCGGCTCAATTAACTATCGACGCGGACGGAACGCTCCGCGCCCTCGGAGAATTACAGGGGATCGCGGAGCTCGCGTTTACCTTGACCGGAAATATTTTCGATCAAAGCGCGAAACGAATTCCGAACTCACTTCAATCGCTCCTCGTATTCCTGCAAAATAGCCGACAAACGATCTCGATAGATCAGGACAATTCGACTCAATCGGTCCCGTAGGAGACGACGATGGCCTCATGTGACACTGATTTTAATGGGATATGTATCGCACGAAAACGAGGCGACACCGCGCCCGATAAAATATTCGTCCTGGATCCGGAGGCTCCGGTCGCGGGAACGCCGCTCGACGTCACGGGGTTCGGTTTCATATTGACAGTAAACACGGAGCGCGATCCTGATCCGGGCGTTCCGATTGGAACCGAACTCGCCTCGATAAGCGGGACGATCACCGACGCGCCGAATGGCGAGGTCGAGTTTCCGTGGTTGCCAGGCGAGGCCGATCAAGTTCCCGAGGAATATTTTTATGATATTCAACAGACTGACACGGCGGGAAAAATTCTCACCATCGCCAAAGAGCGATATATTTTCCAAATGGACGTCACGAAATAGGAGACGGGAATGGCGATCACGCTGGTTAAGGAGGACGGGACGGGCCTCGCGAATGCGAACGTCTATTCCGACCTGAACGACGCCGATCAATATCTCGAAAACTCGGATCGAAAAACCGCGTGGCGAGCGTTCTCCTCAAAGGAGCGGAGTTCGGCGCTGATTCAAGGCGCGGATTATCTCGATCAGACTTATCGCAACCGATACAAGGGCGTTCGGTTTTCGTCGGACCAGCGGCTAGAATGGCCGAGGGAAAGTGTTTTCGACGAACTCGGCGTCCTGGTCCCCGCCGACGAGATTCCCGAGGACATCGGGAACGCCTCAATCGAATACGCTTTCGAGGCGGTCTCCTCGCCGCTGGCTCCGACACCCGTAACCGACGACACCGGGCGCGAGGTTATCAGCGCCCGAGATAAGGTCGACGTCCTCGAAACCGAACGAACATATCGAGACGTTTCGACGCGGAGGTTCCAATCATATCCCCGCGCCGAACTCGTGATTCGCCGCTGGCTCCGGCGCGGCGTTACCGGGCTCACGCTCAGGGCGGGATAACGTGGCCCTTGAGGATACCGCGCTCACCCTGATTCGTAAGTTCGGCGAGGATCGCCTAGTCGAATTGAGAATCCCGACCGAGGCCCCGGCCGATCCGGCGAAACCGTGGGAGGTTAATCCGACGGACGCGGAGACGGTCGTGATAGCTCCGGCCGTAGTCGTTCCAATTCGGAGGAGTCTCGTCGACGGGACCTCAATACAGGACGGCGACGAGACTGTTTTGATCGCGGCGCTTTCGCTTGGGACCACGGTCCCGACGACGGCCGACAAAATTGTCGACGAGGCGACCGAGAAAAATATTATCGACGTCAATCGCATTCGACCAGGGAAAACGGATTTTCTCTATAAGCTACAGGTTAGGGCTCCGTAATGGCCGAGAAACCATTCAACGCCGGGGAAATCCGCCGCCAATTAGACGCGGAGACTATCGAGGATTTTGCGACCACGGCGGCGGCCGTATTGCGGAACCTGATTTTCGCATCGCCCGTCGGAAACCCGACACTCTGGCAAGGCGGAAAGGATTCAGCGCCGCCTGGTTATGTCGGCGGACACTTCCGGCGAAATTGGGTCGTGTCAGGCGGCCGGGCCGTCGAGACGGTCGTCGCCGGTGTCGATCCAGCTGGAGCCTCGACGTTCGCCTCCGGCTTGAATGAAATTAAGCGTTTTGAGAATGGGCCGCCCGGACTTAATCTCGTGATCCAAAATAACGTCCCGTATGCGAATCGACTCGCGCTCGGGCATTCAACGCAAGCGCCGTCCGGATGGGTCGACGAGGAAATCGACGCCGCTCTCGACACTCCCGGCGGACGAAAGGACCTCGACTAATGGGCGCGTCGACCAGGACACCGGCCGAAATGCGCGACGCCGTTCGTAGCGCGTTCGGCTCGCATTGGACCGGGGCCGGTGAGGACCTCGATATTGTCGCGTGGGATAATATCTCTTTTAATCCTCGGAACTTGCAAGCCTATGTTTTCGCGTCAGTTGCTCACTCGTCGGGTTCGCTTGCAAGTCTCGGCGCAGGGAATACAATCCAAGTCCGACGAGTCGCGATTTTTGCCGCTCAGGTTTTTGTCCGGCATAACACCGGGCAAGCGCGAGCGGACCAGATCGCGGAGATTCTCCTCGATTTTGTCGAGTCGACACATATCACGGGAATCCGATTTCGTGAGCAAGGATTGACCGAGGCCGGGCGCGTTCAGCAATGGTTCCAAGTCAACGTAAACGCTCAAATCGAATATGACTCATTCCGGTCCGTGTGAGACGGGCTCCGTTCAACTCAGGAGACCGCCATGTCTGACACTAATCGAGTCGGGTTACGATTTTTCCGATCCTCTCAGCGGGTCGCGCCGATACCAGGCGGACCGTTTAATCTCAATCAACTCCGATTCACGGGAACGCCGAATCTCGCGTTCGCGCCGAATACCATTGTCTCCAATGAGATCAGGCCAGACCGCCAAATCGCCGACCTGATACTCGTCGGCGCGGAGGCTGGCGGCGACACCGGGATCGAGGTTTCGTTTGAGGCGTTCGACGCGCTGATCGAGGACGCCCTGTTCTCGACTTACGCCGCGACCGTTCAGAAACAAGGGACCGGCGAGATCACCGGTTTCGGCGCCGGAACGATTACGGTCGACGTCGGCGGCGACTTTATCATCGGCCAGATTATCCGCCTCCAGAAACTCGCCACGGGCGACGTCGGTGACGGGATTTTCGAGATCACGGGGATCGCCGTGAACGTCCTCACAGTGAACCCGCTCGCCGGGACCGCGACCACGGCCGTCGCCGGAACCGAAACGGCCGACGCGGATACGAGGATCAATGTCACGGGATTCGCGGCTCAAGGGACCGGAGACATTTCGGTCGTCGTCTCAGGCTCCGACGCCGTGTTTTCGTTTCCGGCCGGGGCGCTCGATGATGCGCTCGGAACCGGTGTCCCGATCACTATCGGCGCGTGGTTCAAATTCGCCGACTTTGCAACCGCCGGGAATAACGTCTGGACGCGAGCTCGTGAGGTCGATCTCACGGCCGACACGATCACCGTCGACGCTCAGACCGGCATGGCGACGGACGCCGCCGGGACCGAACAGGTTCAAGCCTTTTACGGATCGCGTGTCGAGAACGGCGCGGAATCTATCGGCTCGCATCAAAACGCGGTCGAGCGACGTTTCGAGGATCATTCGCCAATCACCCGCGAACTATTCCTCGGGATGGCGCTGAATAACTTTAATATTACGCTCGCGCCTCAAGCGATTGCCGTGGGATCGCTTACCTGGTTCGGCTTTAATTCGGCCGTCTCGGATGCGTCCCCGGCGTATGCTGATCTATATGCCGCGCTCCCGACGGATGTCGACGCCGAACAATTCGACGTTTACAACACTTCGAACGACATCGGTCGACTCGGCCGGGGTGTCGATCCAATCGACGCCGCTGGCGTGAATTTCGTCCTTGAGGCGACCATCGAGATCAATAACAATTTGAGACGCCAGCCAGCGGTCGGCGTGTTCGGCGCGGCCGGGATCGGTGTCGGCGAACTCTCGGTCACGGGAACGCTCTCGACTTATTTCGATAACGACGAAATTCTCCAGGTCATTTTGACGAACGCGGAGACGTCGCTCGATCTCATTACGCAAGGCGGCGACGGTCGTTCGATGGTGTTCGACTTACCGCGAATCAAGTTCTCCGGAGGAGCGCCGGACGTCCCTGGTAAAAATGCCGACGTCACGATCCCCGGAACCTATCAGGCGATTCTGTCCTCGGTGTTCGGTTACACGATAAGCGCCCAAAGGGTCAATTTTGCCCGGTAGTTATTCACTAATGGACCGTGACGGTCCGAGGAGAAAACCGTGAGGGTTTATGACGCTTTCGAGACATCGGATAAGTTAATCAATGAGGGGAGATCGTGCGAGATCGAGTTCGGCGGGAAAGTTATCGCGACGGTCCAAGTTCGGCCGGCGGACGCCGCGCTGAATCCAGACTATCGGCGCGAACTCGCCGAAATGACCATCGGCCTAAAGGGAAACGGGCTCGACAGTATCGACGAGGCATTGGATCGCGAATTGTTATATCGCATCTATGCCCGGACAGTTCTCAAGGGCTGGAAATGGACGGACCCGGCCGACAAAAAGGACCCGAAACTCAGGTTCTCGGAAAAAAATGTCGTCGCGTTATTCAAGCGCGTCCCGAAATTTTTTCAGGGCGTCCAGCGGGTCGCCGTCGTCTGGTCGAACTATCGCGTCGCCCACGAGGAGGACGCGGCGGGAAACTGAGCGAGGTCCTCGATCATCAACTCCGGATCGGGGACGCCGAGGTTTCGGAGTCGATAATCGCGGCCTATAAGGAACGCGGTCTCACTCCGCCCGATCACATTGAGGACCCGCCAAAAATCGACCCGCGATTTTTCGTTTATTGGGAGGCGTATCGTGATTTACAAAGCGAACGCCGGACACCACGCGGGACCATTCCAATCACGGCCATAGTCGAATATTGTCACGCCTATGGCCTCGACCCCGACACGACGAAACGAATTATCTGGTCGGTCGATAAAGTTCTCCTCGCGCATTGGAAAGGACTCGACGAGGCCGAGAAACGAAAGGCGGACATCGAGCGAAATCAAAAGCCGAGCCTGGTTCCTAAGTCATGACTGATCGTGTAATTCGTGTCGTCCTTGATTCCTCCGGAGTTCAACGGGGAGCGAAACAAGCGGGACAGGCGCTCGGCCAAGTCGAGAAACGATCAAAGGCCGCCGCCGCCGGATTTCGGGCGGCCCGAACCGCCGCCGTCGCGCTTGCCGGGGCGCTGAGTTTTCGAGAACTCGTCCGGACGGCGGACACTTTCAACAAAATCCAAAACTCGCTCCGGATCGTTACCGATTCGACCGAGGAGCTCGCGACGGCGAACGAACGCCTTTTCGACATCGCGCAAAAAACCCGCGCCCCGTTTGAGGCGACCGCGCAATTATTCAGCCGCTCGTCGATTGCGGCCGACGAACTGAACGCCTCTCAGGAGGAATTACTCCGCCTCACCGAGCTATCCGGTAAGGCGCTCGCAATTACAGGCGGAGCCGCCTCCGAATCCGCTGGCGCTCTCCGGCAGTTATCACAATCGTTTTCGTCGGGTATCGTCCGAGGCGAGGAATTCAATTCGATCCTTGAGGGCGCGTTCCCTCTCGCTCAGGCGGCGGCCCGAGGATTCGGCGACACCGGAATCTCAGTCGGCAAATTGCGGACCCTGGTTATTGAGGGCAAGGTATCAAGCGAGGAATTTTTTCAAGCGATCCTCAAGGGCGGCGATCAACTCGACGAGCAATTTTCTCAGACCGTCCCGACAGTCGGACAAGGACTCACGAGTCTCAATAATGCGTTTATTTCGTTCGTCGGTCAGGTCGATCAGGCGGCCGGCGCGTCGGCCGGGCTCGCTCAATTATTGATCGACACGGCGGGAGTTCTCGGAACTCTCGGCGACGCCTTGACCGGAAATCTCGACGCCCTGGACGACACGAGCGCCGGATTTAATACGTTCGCGATCTCGGTGATTGCGGCCGGTTCGGCGGTCTCGGTTATTTTCGACACGCTCCGAGTCGGAAAGGAATTTTTCGTCGCGTTCGCCGAGGGCCTCGGCGGCGTCGCCGCTGGAATCGTTCAACTAGCGAAAGGAAATTTCACCGAGGCGAAAGCGATTTTCGAGGACACGAGCGGATTCGACCGAGCGAGTCTCTCAGTAACCGATTTTTTTGAGGCGTTCGGCGAGAATATCGACGGCGCGAGTCTCAAAATAAACGACATCCTCCTCCCGGCGTTCCGAAGTGTCCGCGAGGAGGTCGAGGAAATCGGGGGCGGCGACGGCGACGGCGAAATTATCAATCCGAATACGGTCGAGGTTCTCACCGAGGCGAGCGACGCGACTCAGGAATTCCTTGAGGCCCTGAGACAACAGACCGGGGAACTCGCCATTCAGGCGCAACTCGGCGACGAGGCCGACGAGGCAATTCGACGCTATAAGGAGGACATCGAACTCGCGGCGGCGGCGAATGCCGCGTTCGGCGACCTGGTTCCGACCGAGGAGGTCGACGCGCTCCGCGAGGCATTCCTCAGACAAGGCGAGGAGGCCCTCGAAACTCAAAGGGCGCTCCGTGAGGAGATCGAGGCCGCCGAACTTGCCGAAACATTCGACGAACAGATCGCCGCGCTTGAGGAGGAGATTTTATTACTTGAGGCGGATAACGAGGCCATCGCATTGAACGCCGAAGTCCGGGCGCTCGCCGAGGGCGCGACCGAGGAACAGGCCGCGAAAATCCGCGAACTGACTCAGGCGCTCCTCGACGAAAAGGACGCCCTCGACGCGCAAGGGCCGACCCTTCAGGAGTTTTTCGATTCGGCAAAGGAATCCGCCGAGGATACGCTTACCGGGGTTCTCGCCGATCCGTTACAGGAGGGCCTCGATCAAGTTCCTTTCAAGTTCGCTCAGTTATTACAGCAACTCGCCGCCGAGGCTTTGTCGGCCGAAGTGTTCAAAATATTAGGCGGTCTCGGAGGCGGCGGCGACGGCGCGGGAGGATTCCTTTCGTTCGTCGGCGGATTATTCGGCGGAGGTTTTCAGGCTGGCGGAACCGTTCGCGGCGGCCAGCCCATTCTGGTCGGGGAGCGCGGACCTGAGCTATTCACTCCGCCAGGCTCGGGCTCGATTCAACCGAACGTCAATATCTCACAAGCCGCACAAGCGCCGCCGACTGTGAACGTCGTTAATGTATCCGACCCGGCCGACATCCCGAGCGGGATCGAAACGCCGGAGGGAGAACAGTCGGTCATTAACGTGATTCAGAAAAATCCGGAGGCCGTTCGTCGGCTTTTGGGATAGGAGAACCGGATGTCCGCGACTCACAATTACCAGGCGACCGATTACGACGACGCGCTCCTCCGCCTCCTCGATCTGGCCGTGAATAATAACGCCATCGCCGTCGCGATTAACGCCGGAGGAACCGGTTACACCGTGGGCGACATCCTCACCGTCGGCGGCGGGACTGTAGTCTCCGGCCTGACCGTGACGCTTGAGGTTACGAGCGTCGCCGCTGGCGTGATCGACGGCGTCCGCGTTTTCGATTGCGGCGCGTACAGTTCGAACCCGGCGAACCCGGTCGCCGTCACGGGCGGAACAGGCGCGGACGACGCGACGTTTAATCTCACATTCTCGGCTCAGAATTGGGCCGTTAATCGGAACGTCGCGAGCTCGCTCTCGGCGATTGATAACCCGACGATCTCCGGCGCTGGCGGTCCGCAAGTCCTTGAGCGCGAGGTCCAATTACAAGGACCCGGAAACGCTGGCGCGGACGAAATTTATATCGGGATTCTGGAGGTCCGCGACACCGGCGTCTCGACTTTTAATTGGCAACTATTCGGAATGACCGGGTTTAACACGCTTTTCGATTTAGTCGATCAACCTGGTTTCTCCTATCTGAGCCCGAATGAGATCGCGTCGTTCGTCCCGTTATCGAATGGCGCTATCGAATGCTGGTTCCACGTAACGCCTCGCGCCCTTTCCGGCGTTATGAGGATCGGCTCGACTTACGAATCGTTTTATCTCGGGTTCCTGAACCCGTTCGCCACGCCGACCGAATATCCCTATCCGCTATACATTGCCTCCTCCTCGACGCGCTGGAACGAGGCTTTCGGTTCGTCCGGCCCGACTCAATGCGGACTCGCTGATCCGGGCGCATGGACCGGGACCGCTGGCAATATTCGCGGCCCGGCCGGACTCCGGTTTTTTGACGGGTCCTGGCAATACATAAATAACTGGAGTTTCGCCGGATCGTCTCGATTCGAAGCGACCGACCGAATGGTTTATCCATGCGGAGAACGCGCTCCGCAATCGCCTGAAATTTCGCCGATAGATCAGTTCGTTCGGAGCGATATTTCCTATCGCTGGTCGGGAATGATTCCTCACACGGGGAACCCCGGAACGCCGACGAACACGCTCCGGGAGACCGAGGATTCGGTCGCCGATATAACTCACTTGATCCCGACCGTCGTTCACTTTGTCGACCCGTCTCTCCAAATTCTCGGAGAGATCGACTCGGTTTTTTGGGGATCGACCGCCGGAAATAATATCGTCTCGGAGGATCGCGTCATTATCGGCGGGATTTATTATCGAGCGTTTCAAAGCGCGAACCGGACGGATCAGTTCGCTTTTTTCTTTATGCGCGAGGACGCCTAGCTCATGGCCTTTCAAACCGGAACATCCTCGTCGATTGAGAATCTCCTCACTCAATTATCGACATTCCTACAGGCGAACGGATGGACTCAGGATTTTTTTAACACGATCACGGCCGACGTCGGCTCGATTGGTTTCTCGAAAAATTCGATTTTCGTTTCCATGCAATACACCGAGGCGACGGATGGCGGAACTATGGCAATGTACCAGGCGACCGCCGCCGATCCGTCTCCGACTACCGATCCGTGGACGGCGACGGGCAGTTCCGGCAATGGGGAGGAATCGAATACGCTCCTAAGTCTCGATAATGGTCGATGCGTGAATGAATTCGCCGGGCCTCATACGGCTTACTTTTTTTTCGAGAACGATTCGGCCCCGGCTTATATCCATGTGGTCGTCGAGGTCGACGCGGGTCGATACCGTCATTTCGGATTTGGCGAAATCGACAAGGTCGGCGATTGGGTCGGCGGCGAATATTGTTATGGTCATTACTGGAATCAATCGACAAGCCGGATCGACGAACCGAAAAGCCAATTTCATGCGTTCGGAATTGACGCGCTTACTTTCGACGTCAATAGATGCGCGACGATGCGCGTCGACGGTTATCCGGGCGAACCCGATCCGCTCACGGAATGGGCGGCTTTTAATGATGGTTCGGGCGGACTTGATACGGCCGGAAATGCTCGATGGGCGGCTTATGGCGGTTGGCAAAATTCGCGAGAGTTCTCCGCCTTTCATGGTTTCAGAATCTCCGAGGGTTCGGCTTATAAACCATTAGTCCCGTGTCCGGTCGAGATCGTCGACCGCTCGACCGCTCCCGATCTCATTCGTCGCGTCGGTTTTCAAGCCGACGTCCGAATGGTGAATATTGCGAACCTGGATCCAGGTCAGGTCATTTCAATCGCCGGGGACGATTGGTATTTTTTCCCGTGGGTCCGAAAACAATTCCTCATTAACGACACTGAGGAATCGTGGAACGGCGGCGTCGCGTATCGGCGCGAGAACACTTAGCGGGGGCCGTTAATGACGGACTTCGCTGGCAATCTAAACCCGACCATCGG
>Ga0114925_10000884_pt1 | contig 14131 bp, 11 predicted proteins | sample SumtaG_2_FD_87287 | JGI IMG/M metagenome (GOLD analysis project Ga0114925, IMG submission 87287) | Deep subsurface microbial communities from Indian Ocean to uncover new lineages of life (NeLLi) - Sumatra_00607 metaG | ecosystem: Environmental > Aquatic > Marine > Oceanic > Sediment | place... | reverse complement strand
GCCTGCAACTCAGCGAGATTCGGGGTGATGATGGTAGGTGCTGCCGCAATGCTTTGGGCAAGCAGGGCGTCGTGGGCGTCCACAATCACGGGGACGCCAGCCTGCTTCGCCGCGGCAACCAGATCGCGGTAGAGGGTGTCGGGCACCCCGCGGGGTGTGCTGCCGGCGATGATAGCTATCTGGGCCTCAGTCAGCAGCTTTGTCCAGCGCTGCTCCAGGCGGCGAAGCTCGCGGGGGCTGACCAACGGTCCCAGCTCATCCACGCGTGTCTCCGTAGCGGCAACAGGATCAATAAAGTTCTGCACCAGGCGGGATTCTTCGGCAATTTTAACAAAGGCGGGCTTTATCTCCAGGCGGCGCAGCCTGGCCACAACGAAGCGCCCGACCGTGCCGCCGGCAAAGCCAGTGACGGTGGACTTATGGCCCAGGGTGCTCAGCGCCCTGGCCACATTTACGCCCTTACCTCCGGCAACTACTTGGAAGTCGCTAGTGTGATGAAACTTGCCGGGCTGGAAGTTAGCGACCTGGTAGGTACGGTCCATCGCCGCATTGCAACACAGGATCAGGATCATCATCCAGCACTCCCGAATGGGACAAGAAACGGGACACCCGGCCAAGATGCCCCGTTCGCTATCTGGTTTCGGCTGTTCTATTGCTCAGCCGGCGAGTGTTCCTGACGGCAAAGTTAGCTGAGCAGCTTATGTATCCGGTCTACCGCTTCGTTGATGTTCTCTACTGAATTGGCATACGATAGACGTAGATAGCCCTCGCCGTACTCACCGAAGGCGGTACCCGACAGCACTGCAACGCTAGCTTCTTCCAGGATCATGTCAGCCAGCTCGCGGCAGTCAATGCCCGTACCAGTCACATTGGGGAATACATAGAAAGCCCCATGCGGGCGCAGGCAGCTAATCCCTGGAATTGCGTTTAAGCCGTCTACGATGACATCGCGGCGCTGCTTGAATTGCTCAACCATCGCCAGGCTTGGTTCCATTGGGCCTTGAAGAGCTGCAATTCCCGCGCGCTGTACGAAGATAGTGGTGCAGGAGGTGCAGTTGGTCTGCAGCTTGGCGATTTGGGCGGCCAGCTCCTTGTTCATTATTCCGTAACCGAGGCGCCAGCCGGTCATCGCAATGCTCTTTGAGAAGCAATCCAGCAGTATCGTGCGCTCTTTCATCCCGTCAACTGCCGCAATGCTGTGGTGTTCGCCTTCATAGAGGATAATCTCATAGGCCTCGTCGGACATTACCATAAGATCGTTTTCGATGGCTACTTCTGCAATGGCTTCCAGGTCTTCCTGGGTTAGTACCCCCCCGGTGGGATTCTGAGGCGAGTTGAGGATAATCATGCGGGTTTTGTCGGTGATCAGATCCGCCAGCTCCTCCGGATCGAGGCGGAATTCAATTTCCTCCCGCAGCGCAATCGGCACCGGCCTACCTCCGCAGAAGTTGATCATCGACTCATAAATGGGGTAGCCTGGGTTGGGATGGATAACTTCGTTGCCGTGGTCAACCAGAGCAGTGATGGCCCAGTAGATAATAGGCTTGGCGCCCGGTACTACTACTACCTCATCAGGGTCTACGGGGAAGCCCCGGCTCTGCTGGATGTGGTCGGCGATGGCCTGGCGCAACTCCGGATCACCCGCGCTGGGCCCATAATGGGTCCAGCCGGAATTGAGGGCATCACATGCCGCATCGATGATATGTTGGGGAGTGTCAAAGTCGGGCTCGCCGATCTCCAGATGGATGACCGGCTTGCCTTCGGCTTCGAGTTGTTTGGCACGGGCAAGTACGTCAAAAGCAGTCTCGGTGCCCAGTCGGCTCATACGCTCTGCCAGCTGCATACATGTTACCTCCCAATGTGGGAAACAGTCAGAAAAGATGATAGTTGCTAATATCTGCGACGAGATGGTTTGAATGAGTGTCGTCGCAGTGTGTCAACTTCTTCGAGAACTCGGCCGATGCCGACTGCTACTGAGGATATTGGGTCCTCGGGAACGCTAACCGGGATGCTGGTTTCCAGCTCCAGCAGTCGGGCCATGCCGGACAACAGGGCAATTCCCCCGGTCAAAGTTATGCCGCGTTCGATGATATCAGCGGCCAGCTCTGGCGGGGTACGTTCAAGGATGGATTTGACTGCCTCAACTATCTGCGAAAGATTCTCGCTGATAGCTTCACGGACATCCGCCGAGTTGACCGTGATAGTCTGAGGCAGACCGGTGATCACATCCCGGCCCCGTACCTCCATATCCTGCTCGTCGTCGACGCGTACTGCCGAACCAATTTCCATCTTTACCATCTCTGCTGTACGCTCGCCGATATCGAGGTTATAGACGCGGCGGATATACCGAGTGATGGCCTCATCAAGGTCGTTACCGCCGATTCTAAGCGAATCGCTGACCACCACGCCTCCCAGCGAGATCACCGCTATGTCGGTAGTGCCGCCGCCAATGTCAACGACCATGTTTCCGCCGGGCATAGCAATAGGCAAGTTAGCGCCGATTGCAGCAGCCATCGGCTCTTCGATTGGAATAGCATCGCGCGCTCCCGCCGAGCGCGCGGCGTCCAGGGCAGCGCGGTGCTCCACGCTGGTCGCGCCCGAAGGTATGCAGATTACCACCAGAGGTCGGAAGATGCGCCCGCGTGTCCCACAGGCCTTACGGATAAGGTAGGCCAGCATCTCCCGAGTGATTGAATAGTCGGCGATAACGCCGTCGCGTAAGGGGCGAGTGGCTACGATGCTTCCCGGGGTTCGACCCAGCATAGCCTGAGCTTGCTGGCCGACGGCGCGCACCTCGCGGGTGCGCTGGTCAATGGCTACTACCGACGGCTCACGGATGACAATTCCTCGTCGCCAGGCGTAAACGACAATATTGGACGTGCCCAGGTCAATCCCCAGGCGATCTCCTAGGCCAAGCATAGCAGTTCCTTGTTATTATCGCTGTCGCGGCGCACCATCGGTGCCCCGACCGCACGCAGCTTGGCCTCAAAGTTCTCATATCCTCGATCGAGGAACTCGGCGCCCTCAATGACAGTCTGGCCCTCGGCGCCCAAGGCCGCCAGAACCAGAGCTGCTGCCGCCCGCACATCAGTAGCCTCTACGGGTGCTCCGGTCAGTTCAGGTACACCCTTGATGATGGCGAGCTGTCCGGTGATGCGAATATCGGCGCCCATACGGGCCAGTTCATCAGTGTAGTTGTAGCGGGCGTCGAATATGGTCTCCTCCAGTACGCTGGTACCCACTGCCCGTGCCACTAGCGCACCGTGAGCCGGCTGCAAATCGGTGGGAAATCCCGGGTATGGTGCCGTGGTGATATCAACAGGGCGAGGACGGTCATAGCTAGCGATGACGCGAAGCTCACTTCCGTTGGTCTCCACCCGGGCACCAGCTTTGCGCAAGTGCTCAATGACCCTGGTCATGTGATCCGGACGTACATTCTTGAAGAGGACGTTACCGCCGGTTATAGCAACAGCATACATGAAGGTGCCTGCTTCTATTCGATCGGGGATGGAGCTAAAGCGTGTCCCTGCGAGCCTCTCGACTCCCCTGATAGTGAGCACATTGCTGCCGATACCGTCGATCTGGGCACCACATTGCTTGAGAAATTGCCCGCAGGCCACCACCTCTGGCTCACAGGAGGCATTCTCGATGATGGTAGTACCCTCGGCCAGGGTGGCGGCCAGCATTGCGTTTACTGTTGCTCCGACGCTGCACCAACGCGGGTCAAGGTATATGCGGTTGCCATGCAGGCCGCGGGGAGCCTGAGCCCGCATGATACCGTAGGTCTCGTTCACTTCCGCTCCCAGCGCCTTGAATCCATCAATATGAAAATCAACTGGTCGCGAGCCGATTACGCATCCGCCGGGCAGCGGCACGTGAGCTTCACCCAATCGTCCCAGAAGAGGGCCAGCCACATAAAACGAGCCCCGCATCTGGCGCACCAGATGGTACGGGGCCTGACAGGAGCTAATATCGGTAGCATCAATCTTCAGCACACCTGGCCCAATGAAAGTGCACTTGATGCCCACAGCTCGCAGCATCTGGAGCATAGTATCAACATCGTGGATGGCAGGTACATTTTCGATAATGGTCTCGCCTTCTATGAGCATGGCCGCTGCCAACAGGGGAAGTGTGCCGTTCTTTGAGCCGCTTATCGGAATAGTACCTCTCAGCGGTTCGCTCTTGGAGACCAGTAGTTGTTGCATAAGGGTTCCCTCCCGGGTAGCACAACCTGGCTCGGACGAATTGGGCCCGAGGTGTTGCTGCCACGGCCTCTCAGTATAGCGTATACGGGGCAGTTTTGCAAGCGTGGTGCTGAGAAGACCGTATAGCAGTTGAGCGCAGCCAACCTGCTGTGGTGTGATTCAGACCGGTGTCGCGCGACCGTAGGAATTGCCAGCTTTGGTTAGTCGAACGCGCAGCGGTGTTTGCGTGTCGGTGGAAGCCTCCGGCACTTCCAATAGATAGCCGTCAACAATCGCCAGCAGCCCGGCATGGGGGACAGCCAGTACATCGTCATTGTTGATGGTAAGATGGTCACCGACCTTGTACTGGCGAACTTCCTCACAACTTGTTGTGACTATTTCAAACTCCTCCGGGTGAATATCTCGGGTGGCACGGATGAATAGTTCAAAGGAGAATTCTTCTTCCAGTTTCTCGGCCTCCGTTCCGTGGGGTCCGACCAGCGCCAAACAGACCATGGGATCAGCCACGACCAGTGCGGCGCCTTGCTTTGTGTCGCTGATGCGCAACTGGCCGATGGCCCGCATAGCTACGGTTTCAGCCGACAGAACTTTGCCACTACCAGTGCAACAGGGGCAAGGCGTCTGCAGCTTCTGGGCAAGATTGCCCTCGGTGCGCTTCCGCGTCATCTCCACCAGGCCTAGCCGGGTGATGTGCTGGATGCGGGTGCGCTTCCGATCCTTGGCAAAAGCTTCGCGCAGCGCGCTGCTGACCTGTTTGCGGTGTTTGGCTTTGTCCATATCAATAAAGTCGATAACAATGATGCCGCCGATGCCCCGCAGCCGTAGCTGCCGGGCGATTTCCTCGGCTGCCTCTACGTTTGTGCGCAACACCGTTTCTTCCAGACTGCTGGTGCCGGTGAACTTGCCGGTATTGACATCTATGGCAGTGAGCGCTTCGGTTGGGTCAATGGCGATATAGCCGCCATGGGGCAGCCATACTTTGCGACGGAGTGCCTTGGATATCTCCTGCTCAACTTCGTAGTGGTCGAATATTGGCTCGTGGCTTCTGTATAGCTCAACTCGGTTGCGTAGCTCCGGCACCACGCTGTCCAGTAGATTCAAGACGCGGTCGTAGGTTACTTTGTCGTTGACGATGAATTGCTCGGTTTCCTCAGAGAAGGTATCGCGCACAACTTCGAATACCAGGCTGAGGTCTTCGTGCAGCAGGGCTGGAGCAGTGCTTTGCTGGGCCTTGTTTTGGATCGAGCGCCACAGCTTCATCAGAAACTTGACATCGTCTTCCAGTTCCTTGTAGTCAGCGCCCTCAGCTTGCGTACGCACGATGACGCCGAATTCCTCTGGCCGGACCCGGGAGGCCAACTGGCGTAATCGCTTTTGCTCGCCCTCGTCTTGGATTTTCTTGGAGACGCCCACTTTTGTGCTGGACTCGGGCATGAGCACCAAATGGCGGCCAGGGAGTGACAGGTGCCGCGTCGCCCGGGCGCCTTTGCTAGCCAGCGGACCCTTGGTGACTTGCACCATTATCTGCTGACCGGCGCTGAGTATTGACGATATCGGCGGGGTGCGGCCGAATCTGTTCTGTGGCTCAGGTTGGATGGCATCGGAGATGTGCAGGAAGACATTCTTCTCAATGCCACAATCAACAAAGGCAGCATCCAGCCCGGGCACGACGTCTGAGACCCGGCCCAGGTAGATGTTGCCGACTACCCGTTCCTCTTCTTCCTGCTCATACAGCACCTCGGCCAGGCGGCCCTCTTCGAGCATGGCCACACGCGTCTGTCTTTCATCCACATCTACGATGATCTTTTCACTCATGGTAAGTTGACTTCCCAACTCGGACGGCGGCGGTATTCTTCTGCAGGCCCCGGGACTCTTGCCCGCCGCCTGCAGATCGCCTCTGTTTTCGTCCAGAATAATTAGGCTACATACAGCTTTACTCGCGTTATCAGCTTGACTGGCAGGCTGGCACGCCCGATAAGTCTGCCCAACACCTGAAGAACTTCTGCAGGCTTGACCAGATCATCCTGGGCCAGGCTCAAGCTCATTTGAAGTTGCAATTCTTGACTGCTTGCCACCGCCAGCTTGTGCGTGCCCCGGCGAATGTCCACCGTGCACAGGCGTCTCTTGGTTTCGCGTCTGATATTGATGCCATCTCTCTCCAAAAATTCGCGTACTGCTTTCGCCAGCTCACTGGCGCCAACCTTATCAGGGTCAATATCAATCGCATAGTCAACCTGATTTAGATCAGCAAACGGCGAGCGCTTCTGCCGGGGCAGGACCTGGGCGCTGAGCAGATTGAGACCGCGCGGCAACTGCTTGTGCAGCCGCTTGCCGACTGCTGCTGAGTCTATGTGCTCCTCAAGATCGATGCCGCATAGCTCATGCAGGCCGCCTACCCCGACAGGCAGTGGTCGGACGAAAGTGAGCTTGGCACGGGGATGAAACCCCTTGCTGTAGGCCACCGGCAGCTCAGCCCGCCTGATGGCGCGGTCAAAGGCAGTGGCCACGTCCAGATGGCCCAGAAAGCGCAAACGGCCCACCTTCTCATATTCGATGCGTACATAGATTCGTTGTGTTTCCCCGGGATTCAGACTGTTCATTTGTGACCTACCGTGCATTCTTCCCGACGCGGGGGAGCTATAATCTCCTGGCACGGCAGCATCTCGCCAAGCCCACAGTTCTGGCAACTGGCCACGCGGCAATCGGGGGTAGTTAGTCCCTGCTGGGCGCGAGCGTACTCGCGCTGCAGAAATTCGCGCGAGACACCCAGGTCAATGTGATCCCACGGTAACTGTTGATTCAAGTTCCACTGCCGCTGCACTTCAGTAGCGAGGTCTTTGTCGACAGCAGCAAGGGCTTGCTCCCAGCGTGCGTAAGAGAAATTCTCATGCCAGGCTTCCAGGACGCCGCCCTCGGCATAGACGTGTTCAATTATCGGTCCCAGGCTGCGGTCGCCCCGGCTCAGCAATGATTCGACCAGCGTCAGTTGGCTGTTAGGATAGGACAGCTTGAACTCCTTTTGCTTATTTAGACGCTGGCGCAGCAAATCTTGTTTCCGAGACAGCTCCGCCGGATCACTGACCTGCAGCCACTGGAACGGGGTGTGCGGCTTGGGAATGAGCGTGGCCAGGCTGACGTTGATTCGCAAGTGACGGCGCCGCCGGCCCAGCTTGGCGCGACCCATCTGTGCTAGTTGCTCAAGCAGATCGGCGATGGCCAGGATGTCCTGGTCGGTTTCCGTGGGCAGACCGATCATAAAATAGAGTTTGATCGTCTCCCAGCCGGCCACAAAGGCGGCTGCAGTCGCGTCGAACAGATCCTGGTCGGTCACGCCCTTATTGATGACATCGCGCAGCCGCTGGGACCCGGCTTCGGGCGCAAGCGTCAGCCCCGTCTTGCGGACCCTTTGGACTTTCTGGGCTAGCTCGATGCTGAAGTTGTCAATGCGCAGCGAGGGAAGCCCAACAGAGACACGCTGGCCGCTGAGGTCTTCATGCAGGCCGTCAATGATTTCGCTGATGCGGCTGTGGTCGGGGCAGTTGAGGGCAGCCAGGGAGATCTCATCGAAGCCGGTGTTGGCGATGATCTGGGTAGCTGCATCTCGGATGGTCTCTACGCTGCGCTCACGGGTCGGGCGATAGAATATGCCGGCCTGGCAGAAGCGGCAGCCCCGGGTGCAGCCGCGGGCAATCTCGATCTGGCCCCGGTCGTGGACGATCTCGGTCCAGGGCACGACGGGTGCTTTGGGGATAGCAGCGTGGGCGAAATCCTCAACAATACGTCGCTTCACCGTCGGCCTGGCCTCAGGCGCTGCCAGCCTGGGTATCAGCAGGCCCTCGTCAGACTCCTCTGGCTCGTACAGGCTGGGCACGTACAGGCCAGGAATCGCAGCCAGTTGGCGGAGCAACTCCTCGCGGTCGCTGGGGCTGCGGGTGTCGCGATTAGGGTGGCCGTGCTGCCAGCGACCGTAGGTGTCGAGTATCTCGCCGACAGCTTCTTCGCCTTCGCCAATCAGAAAGGCATCGAAGAAACCGGCCAGCGGCTCGGGGTTGCCGGTGCAGGTACCTCCGCCGAGGACCAACGGCTCGCCGGGTTCACGCTGGTCGGAGCGAATGGAGACCCCGCCCAACTCCAGCATCGCCAGCACGGTAGTGTAGGTCAGTTCGTACTGCAGAGTAATGCCAACGACATCAAAGTCAACCAGGGGCCGACCGGTCTCCAGTCCACCCAGTTTCAGGCCTCCCTGCCGCATAAGCTCAACTGCGTCAGCTTGCGGATAGAAAACGCGCTCGCAGACAGCCTCGGGGCGGGAGTTTATCACGTGGTAGAGAATCTGCGAACCCAGATGCGACATCCCGATTTCATAGACATCGGGATAGCACAGCGCGAAGTGGATTCGCACCTGTGCGGGGTCCTTGACTACCGCATTATACTCGCCGCCCAGGTATCTTGCTGGTCCCTGGACCTCGGCCAAAACTGTTTCAGGCAACATTGTTAAGTACTACCGAATCCTATATCACTTACCGCAGAAGCTAATGGAGAGAGAACCTCGGTGCTCTTCCCTCAGACTCTGTCTCCTGCGATATTTGGCAATTTGTTGGTACAACAAATACTTGCTATCCGCCCAGCGTGGCCTCGCTTGACTTACCACAGCTCCGGCATATTACGGGCGATATTGTCAATCGCATGCTCGATTTGGCCCAGCTTGTCGGGGCCGCCCAGCGTCAGCGACATCCGGAAGAAGCCCTCCCCGGTTGCCCCATAAGCGCTGCCCGGCGTGACCAGCACACTGCACTCCTCCAGCAGCGCCTGAGCAAACGCGGCGCTTGACTCAAAGCTGGGTGGCACCGGCGCCCATACGTAGAAGGTAGCCTGCGGCTTTTTCAGATGCCAGCCCAGCGAATTGAGGCCCTCGATGAGGGCCTCGGTGCGGCGCTGGTATTCGGCGCGCATCTGAGGCACGTGACTATCGAAATTGGATAGCGCGACAACTGCAGCGCGCTGGATGGCCATAAATGTTCCCGAATCCACATTGCTCTTCACCGTCGAAAGCGCATCAATGTGGTCACGGCCGCCCCAGGCCCAGCCCACTCGCCAGCCCGTCATATTGAAGGTCTTGGAAAGCGAGTGAAATTCAATGGCAACCTCTTTGGCACCTGGCACTTGCAGGATGCTGGGTGCCAGGTAGCCGTCGAAGGTCACCTCATTGTAGGCAGCGTCCTGGACAATCAATAGTCCATTGTCCCGCGCAAAATCTACTAGCTCCCCGAAAAACTCCAGGGTTGCCGCCGCTCCGGTGGGGTTGTTTGGGTAGTTGACGAATAGCAGCTTGGCCTGCTGGGCTACGCTGGTGCGAATGGCCGCCAGGTCGGGCAGAAAACCGTTCTCCGGGAGCAGCGGCATAGGGAAAGCTGTCCCCCCACACCAGATAGTCTGGACCCCGTAGACGGGATAAGCCGGCTCGGGCACAAGCACCACGTCGCCCGGGTCAATGTAAGCCCACACAATGTGCGCCAGGGCCTCTTTGACTCCGAGGCAACTCTGGACTTGACTGTCAGGATCGATCTCCATTCCGTAGCGGGCAGCGGCAAAATCGCTGATTGCCTGCTTGAACTCAGGGATGCCGTAGCCACTTTCGTCGTATTGATGGGTGGCAGGGTCTTGTGCAGCCTCGCAGAGCGCTTCGATAACGAAATTCGGCGTGGGCATATCCGGGTCGCCGATGCCGAAGTCTATTATCTGGCGGCCCTCGGCCAGCATCTGCGACTTGGTTCGGGCGATCTCACGAAAGGGATAGGGCGGAATCCGTTGCAGTCGCTGGGCTAGTTCCATAGAAAAGGTGTCCCCTGGTTCGGTGTTACTTCCGGGCTGGCGCAATCAGTTGTTCATTTAGCCATCCGGTAAATACTTCGGTGATTGGGCCGGTCATAAATGCGTGTTCGTTTTGGTGCCATTCGATCCGTAGGGGCCCGCCCCGCAACTCCACCTCGACGTGGCGGTCAGTGCGATCAGTGAGCACTCCCGCCACCACCGAAGCCGAAGCGCCCGTCCCGCAGGCCAATGTCTCTCCGGCGCCCCGCTCCCACACCCGCATCTTGACGTGCTCCCGGTCAAGCACGGTCACAAATTCGGCATTGATGCGCTCAGGAAACAACTCGTGGTTTTCGATGAGAGGGCCGATGTCGCCCACGGTAAAGTGATCAACGTCATCAACGAATATCACGCAATGAGGGTTACCCATAGACACGCAGGTGATCTGGAAGCTATCTCCGTTGACTTCAAGTGGCTGGTCAATGACCGGCTCATTGGCTGGCTCTCCGAGCATAGGTATCTCACCGCGGTTCAGGCGGGGAATGCCCATGTCTACGGTTGCTGCCACGACTGAATCATCCTCGACAGTCAGCGCCACGCGCAGGACGCCGGCGCCGGTCTCAACGCCAATAGTGGTGTTGTCAATCATGCCGTGCTCATAAACATATTTGGCCAGCCCCCGAATACCGTTGCCACACATTTCCGCTTCGCTGCCATCGGAGTTGAATATGCGCATGCGAAAATCGGCGGTCTCCGAGGGCATAATCAGAATAATTCCATCCCCGCCTACACCAAAGTGACGGTCGGACAGTATCTGGGCCAATTCAGACAGGTCATATTCTTCAATCTGCTCGGTGAACGCATTGAGATAGATATAGTCATTCCCCAAACCGTGAAGTTTCGTGAATTCAGTCACTACTCTCTCCTGTTTCTTTGTCAGTGGGCGAAGCTGGCTCGGCGATAGCTATGATAGCAATAGCGCTCTTGTAGACCAGAAGCTCAGTGTCTTTAAGCTCAACCCTGACCGTGAATTGATCAAAACCCTTTATCCGGCCGCAGATCTCTTTACCGTTGGACAACAGGATGCTGGCCTGTTTTTCTTGCTTGCGCAGCTCGTTGAGAAAGTTATCCTGAACCTTGGCCTTCTCCTCGGACATGTTTCCCCCCGTTGCGTGTTACATCGAGATCTGTGGGGCACGATCTTACTGGCTGCGGGCCATTAGCCTGCGGCCTGCTTTGGTAAGCTGTTCGGCCGCTTTTTTCCACTGTTGCTGATCCGACCAGGTCAGCCAGTCGAAATCTGTTTTGTTACGAAACCACGTCAGTTGGCGCTTCGCGAACTGCCTGATGTCGCGCTTGATCTCGGTGAGAGCTTCGTCCAGCTCGCCCCCGCATTCCAAATACTCCAGGAGGTGGCGATAGCCGATGGCTTGCATTGACTGCATCTGGCGATGGTAGCCGGCCCTATGCAGTCTTTGCACCTCGGCCAGCCACCCGTGCTTCATCATTTCGTCAACGCGCCGCTCGATTCTCTCATACAGCAACGCTCGGGGGCAGGTCAGCACGTAAGATAATATATTATACTTGACTGGGGGTGTCTCGTCAACGCACTGCTGCGGGGAAAGCGGCTGGCCGGTCAGCTTGTACACCTCCAGTGCGCGGACAATCCGGCGTAGATCCTGTGGCTCGATGCGGGCAGCGGCCTCCGGGTCAACTTCTCTCAGCCGCCGATGCATTCTTTCGGTGCCCAGCTTGGCCGCCTCCTGTGCCAGGCGCTGGCGGGTTTGCTCATCGCGGGGACCGGGCGGAAAGTCAAAATGTTCGACGACTGCTTGGACATACAGTCCGGTCCCTCCACACAGGATGGGCAGCAGGCCGCGGCGGTGAATGTCAACTATTGCCCGCTGCGCATCTTGCTGAAACAGCGCGACGTTGTAGTCCTCGTCCGGGTCAACGATGTCAATGAGGTGGAATGCGGTCTGGCGCTGCTCCTGGGGTGTGGGTTTGGCGGTGCCGATATCCATTCCGTGGTAGATTTGCATCGAGTCTGCCGAGACTATCTCCCCGCCGACCGCTCCCGCGACTTCAATAGCCGCAGCAGTCTTGCCTGCGGCCGTTGGGCCGGCAATCACTAACAGAGGAATCGGGCTATCTTCCAGAATCATCACTCAGTCGCCGCGCGGGTCTCTGTGGAACTTGCGATTGATTTCGTCAGCCGGCATGCTGACAATCACCGGATCACCATGGGGACAGATGGCCGGGGTCTTAGTCTTCAATAATTCAACCACCAGTTTACGCATCTCTTCGTCGCTGAGTCGCTGCCCGGCCTTGACTGCGGCATGACAGGAAATGCTGGCAAGCATCTCTTCGCGCAAGCTCACCATTTTGCTGCTGCTCTGCCAGGCAGCCAGGTCGGCAAGAATAGCTTCGACAACCGCACCCGGGCTGCTTTCGGTAAGCTGAGCCGGCACCGAGCGCAGGATATAGCTGCTCCCGCCAAACGGCTCAATCTCAAAGCCCATCTCCGCCAGCAGTTCACCGTGGTCTTCGATCGCCGCCACCTGCTCCGGGCCCAACTCCAGCGTCACCGGCACAGCCAGAAGCTGGCGAGTCAGGCGCCGGGGCTGGGCGACCAGCCGATCGAATATGACTCGTTCGGCAGCGCGGTGCTGATCTACCAGCAGCAGGTCGTCGCCATACTGAACAACCAGATACGTTGCACTAACTTGTCCCAGTATATTGAGCTGCCGTCCCTCGGTATCTGTCTCGTCGGTGGCGGTCTGTGCTGGGGCAGGTCCCGCCACCGTAGCCGGAGCCGCGTGGACACCAAGCCCATCTTCGCGTTCGTCTACCTGGTCGAAAAAGGGGTTGACGCGCAGGCGCTTGACCCGCCCGCTCTGCTGGAAGTCGGCTGGAGCGAGGCGTCCCGCCGGCAGCCCCGGGCCCTCGCGGGGCTGAGCCTGTGTTGACGGTAGCGACCGCAAGCCGGCTTCGGCCAGAGCATTCGCCACCGCTTGCTGGACCAGATTATGCATCTCGCCGGGGTTGCTGAAGCGCACCTCAATCTTGGTGGGGTGAACATTCGGATCTACTCGTCCCGGGTCTATTTCTATCATAATCACTGCGACAGGCTGCTTCTGCTGGGGCAGCAGCATACCGTAGGCTTCGGTGAGCGCGTGGCTGAGCATCCGCGAGCGCACAAAGCGGTGGTTGACAAAGAAAAGCTGGTGGCGGCGGGTCGCCCGGGTTACTCGCGGCGTGGCGATGTAGCCGTGAATGCGCAGATCATCGCTCTCCAGGTTGACGGGCACGAGCTGGCGGGCTGTGTCGCTGCCGTAGACAGCGGCGAGTACCGATTCGAGGTCACCGGAACCAGGCGTACTCAGCAGGACTGCCTCGTTGTGGGCAACTTGAAAGGCTATCTCAGGATGGGCGAGGGCCAGGCGGGATACCCAGTCCATGCAGTGGCCCCGCTCGGTGGCCGTCGTGGCCAGGAATTTGCGCCGCGCCGGCGTGTTATAGAAGAGGTTGGCCACCTGCACGGTCGTGCCGGGCGGGCAGCCAACCGCGCGCAGATCAGTCACTTCGCCACCCTCCACCAGCAGCGCCGTGCCTTCGACGTCGTCGTGGCGGCGGGTGGTAATCTTCATCTGGCAGACCGCCCCGATGCTGGGCAGAGCCTCTCCCCGGAAGCCCAGTGTGGCAATCGCGTCCAGATCGCTGTCCTGGGCTATCTTGGAGGTGGCAAAACGCTGGACGGCGAGGACGACATCCTCTTGCGACATACCGGCTCCGTCGTCGCGCACTTCTATAAGCTTTTTGCCACCGTCAGCCAGCACAGTCTCGATGCGACTGGCTTCAGCATCGATGCTGTTTTCCAGCAATTCCTTGACCACCGAAGCGGGGCGTTCGACCACTTCACCGGCAGCGATGCGATTGGCCAGATTTTCAGGCAGGATCTGGATTTGAGTCATATTCTGATGGGTCGGGCAGAACTGGCAGAGCGGCTAAACAGCCCTGGCGGCGGCGATGTATTCGCGCACTCGAGCCGCATCGTGCGGTAAGATCTTTTCAGGCTCAAAGGCCGCAATCCACTCGCCGGACAGTGCGCCCTG
>Ga0114925_10000883_pt1 | contig 14139 bp, 10 predicted proteins | sample SumtaG_2_FD_87287 | JGI IMG/M metagenome (GOLD analysis project Ga0114925, IMG submission 87287) | Deep subsurface microbial communities from Indian Ocean to uncover new lineages of life (NeLLi) - Sumatra_00607 metaG | ecosystem: Environmental > Aquatic > Marine > Oceanic > Sediment | place... | reverse complement strand
ACGAAGGACGAGATTAAGCGATGGGGATCAGAGCTTTACGATGCTGACGTTGAGGAATTTGCACGGGAGTTACAATAGGCTAACGCTGTTTTTTAAATTCGTCGCGTCGGCCGCAGGTTTTTCGTTTATCAAGTTCCTTGTTCTTGGCATCACGCAGCTTCTTATACATCACGTCGATGATGCGATCAATCACATCATACATATCAACGCCGGAATATTCATAGTTTGAAACAAGATCATAATGGCCAGTTTTGATACGCAACTCTCCACGAGGATGCTCACGGACCTTGGATGCCTCCAAAACCACATCGATATAAATCGGCGTCTGTTCGTTTTCTAGAAAAGATTCTATTTTTTTAAGCTGCTGATTAACATACTCCTCCATCACATCCGAATGGTCCATATTTCGAAACGTAATTCGCTTGTGCATACTACTTCCTTTGGTAATGCGATAGCCATATACCGAAAAACTATAAAGTAATTTTATTTGATGAACAAGGAAACCTATTTCTTGCGCACAAAGAATCGGACTGGAACACCCCTCAGATCGACATGTTTGCGCAGAACATTGTCGAAAAATGCTATCTGGCTGGGGCCAAAGAGCTGGGGTTCGCTCACCCGAAGTTCAATCGAAATGGGGCCGGTTTTAACCTGCTTGGCATAATAGAATATTAGGCGCCGCTCACTTTTATACAGAGGCGTTCGCACCAATGCCTCCTTGAAGATCATCGTAAGCTCCTGATCATCAAATCGCTGCCTGTAGCGCGCACACAGATCATTGACCTTTTTCATAAGCTTGCCAACGTTCTTGCTCGATACACAGGAAAGCTTCATCTGAACCACTTTTTTCAAAAAATAGTCGTATGGTTCAAGATTGAATTCAAGCCGAGCGCGGCTCTCTTCATCTAACAAATCATCTTTATTGAACAAAACTATGAGCCCTTTTTTCTGATCCTCAAACACATAAAAGGCAAGCTTCAGCTCTTGGTCCACCATACGAACTTGGCTTGCATCGATCATGAGAAGCACAATGTCTGCATCATCAACGGTTCGTAACGCACTTTTTACCATGAGCTTTTCAATCGGTTCAGTTACACCACGTTTTCTGCGTACACCGGGTGTGTCGGTTAATTGAATAGATTCCTGATAAAAACGAACTTGCTCTTTAATTGGTTCACGGGTGGTTCCTGGCAGGTCGGCAACGATTGCGCGTTCTTTCTTTAAAAGCAAATTCATCAGCGAAGACTTACCCACGTTCGGTTTTCCCAAAATAACTACCTTGCATGCCGGCTCCTCTTTTTCCTCCACAGGAACATGCTCAGGAAGCTGTTCCAAAATCGCCTCAAAAAGATCGGAAATGCCTATGCCATGCTGCGCAGAAACGGTAACGAGCGGTGTAAATCCAAGACGTTCAAATTCATACATCTGCGCTTTGGCAACCGTTGTATCGATTTTGTTCACCACCAACACAACCGTCTTGTTTGATTTATGCAGCATCTTGGCAAGCTCACGATCCTCCTGCGTAATACCTACGGTACCATCACAAACAAACAGGACTAAAGCAGCTTTTTCAACCACCTCAAGCGCCCGTGTACGCGCAATTTCCGCAATAGGATCGTCTACTATTTTGCGTAGACTAATACCACCAGTGTCAGCAAGCTCAAAACAAGTATCTCGCCAGCAAACCTCATCCGTAATAACGTCTCGCGTTACTCCTTCGTAATCCAACGTAATACTTTTAACTGATTCAGAAAGACGATTAAAAAGTGTGGATTTCCCCACGTTTGTTCTTCCCACAATTGCCACAGTAGGCATAGATTTTTTTACACTCATCCTCTTATCTCCTTTACCGTTCCCGGAATATGGTTCATGATCATGTGTGTTTTTGCCCATACCTCTTTGTCAGATATATCAATTGGCAATTCCTGAGCAAAGGGCTTGTACACACCTCTTGCTTGACGCCCAAACGATCGTCTATTGTTCGCATTGGTAGCAACGGCCGGTGGCCTGTTCGCCGGAGCTTTAGCGAAGGAGGGCTGTACTCGTTTTGGTTCGGAGGACTCAACAGCAACCTTCTTCTTCTTTGGTAACGGTGCACCAGTAAACAAAGGGGTAAACGTAACGCTCTCCCCAAACATTTTTTTAAGCACCGGTTGCCAGATCGATTTCGTCTCGGTAAGCCACGCATTGAAAAACGAAACTTCCTGTGAAAATTCAACCTCCAGTATACCTGTTTGCTCATCAAACTTTTTTACCACTCCCTGAACAAGTATGGAGTTGAGCAACTGTTCATCAAGCTGTTCTATGGACCCCACAAACTTTTTCCACCTGCATGCCAGTGAGTTCTCGTCATCCTCTTCCTCCTCTTCCTCTTCCAGATCTTCTGCATCGTCTAGCTCATCCTCTGCCTCTTCGTCATCACTCAAATCGATAGCAGCGGGAACTTGCATTGCTGCAGACGGCGATCCACCATCTGAGCCACCTTTTTTCATGCGTTGGCATATCTGCAAAAGAACCATTTCAAGCAAATCATGCTTTGCAGTGGTTTTACCAAACAGCAACTCCTGGTCATACATCGTTTGCAAGAAAGTGGTGAGCTGCTTTACCGAACACCTGCGCAAAATTTCTTTGATCTCATCGTGATACTCCACAAACTCAGTGGGTGCAACATCGTAGCGCAACCATAAGGCTGTACGCACCAATTCAAGCATCTGGCTCCACATAATCTGCGCAGAAAATTTCTTCCACTCCATCTTTGAAATCGCCAACAGCAACTGCTGCTCAGAACCCCTCAAAACATGCCTAAAGAGCGCAATCATCTCTTGATCGTCGATATACCCAAGCACACGCAACACCGCCTCATGCGTCACCGAATTGCTTGAAAAACGTATCTGCTCAAGTAAATTAAGCGCATCACGCACTGAGCCTTCCGTTCGTTTTACAATCGTTGCAAGCCCTGCATCATCGTAGGTAATTTCCTCACGCTCACATACCATGCGCAATCGAGACTGCAGCGTATTGGTTTCAACCGGCTTAAAGAATAATTGGAAACAACGAGACCGAACCGTTTCGATAATTTTTTGAGGATCGGTTGTTGCTAAAATAAACACCACCGAAGCTGGCGGCTCTTCTAAAATCTTAAGCAATGCATTGAATGCTGCTTTGCTGAGCATATGCGCTTCATCAATCAGATAGATTTTCTTGCGCCCCAGAAGTGGCAATAGGGATGCCGAATCAATCAACATGCGCACATTATCCACACCAGTATGAGATGCCGCATCAATCTCTATAAAATCAGGATGCTTCCCCTTTTCCATTGCTTTGCATGAGACACATGAGAGGCATGGAACCGCGTTCTTCTGTGGCTGATCCTGAAACATACTCAACTGGTCACAATTAAGCGCAGCACCAAACACACGAGCCGTGGTAGTTTTACCACATCCTCGCTGTCCCGAAAAGAGATAGACCGGGAAAAATTGCTGCAGATAAAGACCGTTTTTAAGCATACGAATCAAGAGATCTTGCCCTATGATCTCTTCAAAATTCTTCGATCTCCACTTACGAGCAAGATTTAATTTTACCTCACCCATAATAAAACTCCAATGCGTTGGTACTAATGTTGTTAATAATAAAGGGGAAGTACATACAAGGATAACAACGCTTCTGCTGCTTCCTTTCGGATCTGACAGAATGAGCACCGCATCCCTTATCTACTTCCCCTAATTTTTTATATTTTTTTCATTACCCTACTTTTACCCCAGCTACACGAATTCCACTGGGTTCTCCTATTTTCTGATCATCAGTAGCAAAGGGTCCTACTACGCATCGACTACCAAGTCGCAGCTACGAAGGACAGGCCGTGCCCATACGAAGCTTGCCAAGTCGGTAGACCCGGATAAGCGAAGTATGGTGGAGAGAGAGGGATTCGAACCCTCGATGCCCCTTTCGAGACATACATGATTTCCAATCATGCTCCTTCGGCCACTCAGACACCTCTCCATCCAAAGAATTATTCACGCATGCTTTTTTGCGAGTGGCAAAACGCTTATGACTTCTTTGCTGGTCGGGCCACAATCTTGCTTGCAACGCTCTTAGCTGCCGGCTTCTTTATTACCTTTAGTTTCGGTTTTACCCCCACATCACTCTCTTCCTTTTTTGCTTCTTTTTTTACCGGCTTTGCTCCGGCAAGAACACGCTTACTCTTCGTTTCTTTTTTCGTGTCCTTTTCCTCTTCAGTCTCTTCTTCATCAGCTGCAAGCTCAACTGCCACATCCTTAGCAGATTCCTTGCTTGTTTTAGCCGTTTTTTCTGTCTTTTTAGCCGACGCAGCTTGTTTTCCTCTTTCCACCGCAGCTTGCAAATATTCGAGAAGAATCGCAATGGAATGAGGCGCATCATCATTAGCAGGAATCACATAATCCACCAACGACGGATCGGAGTTTGTATCAACCAGCGCAACCACTGGCACCCCTACCTTAACTGCTTCTTTTAACGCAGAATGCTCTTTATTCACATCAACCAACACGATAGCACCGATTGGCCATGCCAACTTTCTAATACCACCGATAACATTCTGCATGCGATCAACGTTCTTTTTAACTTTACTCAACTCTTTTTTCGTGTAATGCGGATACTTTTCAGACTTTTCAAGAACATCTTCGTAGTGAAGCAACCGAGTAATTGATTTTTTTACTTGTGCAAAGTTACTCAGTGTACCACCCACCCACCGATGGTTCACGTAGGGCATATTAAGCTTAGTGGCAACGTCCTTAATTACAACGCGTGCCGCCTTTTTGGTACCCACCCATAAAATCTGCTTTCCCTCTCCTGCAACTTTCTGCAAAAACTGCGCCGATTTTTCCAATTGATGGGCGGTTTTTGAAACATCTATGAGATGAATATTGCTTTTGACTCCCCAGATATACGGGCTCATTTTTGGCAGCCAGCGGGATGTTTGGTGACCAAAGTGAACACCAGCCTTCACTAATTTTTTAAAATCTATCATTCATCGTTCCTTAAGGGTAAATATCGATAATTACAGGTAAAAGCCTACCAAAATTCAATAAAAATTCAACAAAATTCACAATTATTTTTCAGCTATCTCCTCACTCTCAAGCCCAATCACCTCATTATTGGCCACTGCTTTATCATAACGATGCCCAAGGAAATAGGCCACGCCAACCCAGAGAGAGACCACTGTCGCAAAGAACGCAGAGTAAATCGGCATTGCCATCGCCGTTACTTCAAAGAAATTCATCAAAATATTGAAGGTAGAAGCACCCGCTTTTGCAAACTTGCTACCAAATGCATCGATCCATGCCTTCGATTTGAACTTGATCGATTTGACCGTCGGAATATAGAGACTTTCTCGAACTGGCCATGCAAACGCATAATTGACCGCCTTGAGAATCACCCATGCAAACGTCAAAACCATCGGGGTTGTGTCTACCATGTAAATAAACAGTAAAAATCCACTTATTATCGGAATCAGGAGCAAACAAGTTCGCTCACCCAAGCGCCGCATAAGGGCGCTCGTGCCAAAAAAGGCAATAACAAACCCAAGTACATGCATCATAAAGGAGGTTTGCAAAAGAAAACTACTCTGCTGTGCCAAATTTGCTGCCTGAGATTGCGCTTCCCCAAGACGAAGATAACCAAGCACCGTACTTACCAGCTCATAGAAATAGATCATGCCAAAAATGCCAAGCACATACGGATATTTAAGCAGCATAAGCAAACCAGCCCAGACGCCAGTTTCTTCCTTGCCCTGCTTGCTTTTTTCCTTCTCGACACGATAGGCAGCTTCATACCCATGCAAATAGCGCCCTGAAACGTTTCGCATCAACATGTAGACCACTATCGGAATAATCAATACCACAGCGGATGCACCCACAAAAACAACCTGGTGAAGTCTTACGTCAGCAAGAAGCGAAAAGGCCGTTGATGAACCGTAAGATGAAAACAAATACCAGCCACCCCCCGCACCGAGCATACCCCCCACCTTTGATGCGGACACCATGAACGCATAGTTATTCCGTGCCCCTTTCGGGCTGGTGATAGAGTGGGTAAACGCCCAAAATACACTCACCAGAAAGGGGGAATATCCCTCTACAACGAAATAGACCAGCCACCCAAATAGGCGGTATGGATTTGCATTGGTATTCATAAGGCCAATCGTGGGATTCCCCAAAAATATGGCCAATATAATCCCTACTATTCCAAAAAAAGCTCCGAAAAAGGCAAGGAGTTGATAGCGACGCAACTTGTCTACTATTTTTGCATACAAAAATATGGGAGGAATGAGCACAAGCATCGAAAGTATCTTGGCGAGTGGCACGTATGTCCTGCCCACGATGTTCATAAAAATGACGTCTTTCAAATCCTTGATAATTGAATTACCAAAAATCATAAAAAAGTATATAGCTCCTAGAAAAATAAACTTTAAGCGCTCTTGCCCTGCATCATACTGCTCTTCCATTGACTCCCTAACGTCAAGACTCATGTAAACCGCCTTTTAAATTAATAGGACAAAAAAACTGCCTCAAAAAAAGGGTTCCCCACATGCGGAGAACCCTTACGCCATTACTATTCGTTAGTTGTATATCGATGGATTACTGCAAAATCCACTATCATTAGCAAACCACCTCATTTTTCTCAATTGCCTTGTTATACACATTCGAAATATACATCGCTGCAAATAGCCAAATGAGAATAAACCCACCTGAAAGGAGGGTGGTTAATGTAAGAAATGCATTCACCCCAACAAGGGCACCGTATTTTTCCGTAAAGACTGCACGCCATGTGTTAACACCCAAAGAACCGGTTGCTTTTGCTCCTCGCGAACCGAACATCTCAATCCATGCTTGTGATTTATATTTTGTCTCTTTGGTCGTTGGAATATAAAGCTGCTTTAATGTTGGCTGGTTCAAGGCATAGTTCACCGCTTTAGCAAATACCATAATCCAGAACGCGACAGTAAGCCCTGTTGGATTGAGTTTGATCGTTAAGACCGCAACACCAATCAAAACTGGCAACAAAACCAATGATACCTTAACGCCCAGCTTGCGCTGAATATTGTTGATACCTAACAGCACACACGTCATGGAAACCACTCCAACCCATGTTGCATAATGCGCCAGGTAGGAAGACATCGCTGCTTCGCCAGTGAACATCGATTTTGCCGTTACTTTGAAATGAAAATCTAAGATTGTCACAATAATTTCATAAATCGAAACAATCATGAAAATACCAAGCAGATACCGTTGCGTAAGCAGAAGCTTCAACCCTTCAAAGAACCCTGTCTCACCCTCATCTGCTTTGCTCTCCGAAGGAGCATCATAGCTTGCAAATTGCGCTTTTGGCACTACGCGCATCATCAACCAAAACAAGAATCCAGTAAAAACCATAAGGCCAGAACATATTCCCAAAACCGGAGCACTGGTTGCAAAGCCAAGACGTTTTGCATTCAAGAAAAATGGACCCACCATATTTCCAATCTGCCCAAACAGTGCAATGATTGGAAACCCTCGTTTGGCAGAATCCGGAAGCGTGGTATCGGTAGTGAATGCCCAGAAAAGCGCCACCACTAAGGATCCGAAACTTTCAATGTAGACGTACCACAGCCACCCAAGCATACGAGACGGACTTTCAACGGTATTCGGCAAACCAAAGGATGGATTAAGCAATAGATATACAAATAACAGTGCTAACAACGAATATATCGCCATAAGTACGTAAAATACTTTTTGACGAGAAAATGTGTCAATAAGCTTACTGTACACAACCACTAAGGGAACCACCACAATCAGCGAAAGCACCTTGGCCCATGGCAACCAATTAACACCAACAATTGCAGAAAACACACCGTCTTTCATCGGCCTCATTACCCAGTACGTACCGATAATAAAACCGAAAATTGTGGCAAGCCACAAGAATTTTTTAAGCTCTTCTCCACTCTCAAAATGACCCCACAATGCCGTCGCAATACGCTTAAACATCTTTAACCGTTCCTTTCTTCAAAAAGAATGCATTTAAAACAATATTTTTACCTATTAAGAGTAACAAAGCATACTAGGCTTGTAAAAAAAATATAGTAAAACCCGGACAATTTGATCACTATTTGAAAAAATCCATCCACCACAATACCCCTTTCAAACGAACTGCTTGATTCCTCCCCTCTCCCCCGAATGTTTCTATATGAAACAAACCTTCCCCCTTCCAGGGAACCCACGGTTGGGCGGACCCATGCGAGCCCCAAAACAGGGAAATTAATTGACAATTTCTGCCCAAAAGCTACTCTTAAGGAGTAATTTGTCGTGCCATACAGGGTCGCGGCAATGTTTCAATTAGAAATCCAACCAAGTGAGAGAGGAACTCGTGACAGTATCAGAACCATCAAAAACTGAAAATGTTCATATACATCCAGAGGGTGAACCAGCAACGCTCCCGTTGCTTCCCTTGAAAAATGTGGTCATTCTCCCGAAAAGCATTATACCGATAATCGTGGGGCGTCCCCTTTCGATCAAAGCGGTTGAATATGCATTAAAGAACGATCGCACACTATTTATTACCTCACAAAAGAGTCAAAATATAGAAAATCCGACAGAAAATGATCTTTTTGCATACGGAACGCGATCTACCATTCTTCAAGTGATGCGTATGCCGAATGGTGCTTTGAAGGTGCTCGCTGAAGGTATATGCCGTTCCAAAATAGATAAATTTAGCCATCACGAAGGTTTTATTCAAGTGAATTGTACCGACCTTCCTACGACAAGTTTAAATAAGGAAATCAAGCTTGAGGCCGTGTGGCGTCAACTCTATAAGCTCTACACCGATTATGCACAACTTGATGAGAAAGCCCCTGCTGATTTGGTGGATGCAGTCAAAGCGGTGCAGGAGATGGATTATGTAACCGACACCATCGCCGTGCACGTTACGAATCTTTCACTCGAAGACCGCCAAAAGATTCTTGAAACCCAAGACCTTGAAAAACGTATGCTCACGCTATGCGATATGTTAAAAAAAGAGATCGCTATTCTCAAAACGGAACAACGAATCCGCGGCAGAGTTCAAACGCAAGTGGAAAAGAGCCAACGTGAATATTATCTGACCGAACAGATGAAAGCAATTCAAAAAGAGCTCGGGCGAGACGACCATGCAGAAGATATTGATCAAATTCGAAAAAAGGTAAAAACTCTCGGCCTATCCGAGGATGCTTTGGAGAAGGTTGAAAAAGAGTTGCGTCGCCTCGATCAAATGCCACCACTCTCTTCTGAAGCAGTGGTCAGCAGAAATTACGTGGATTGGATCACTGCGTTGCCATGGAAAAAAACAACCAAAGATAAAATTAGCCTCATGCAAGCAGAGCGCATTTTGAACAAAAATCATTTTGGCTTGAAAAAGATAAAAGAACGTATCATTGAGTTTTTGGCCGCAAAAAAGTTTTCAAAAAACCTGGAACGATCTCCTATCCTTTGCCTCGTGGGCCCTCCTGGTGTGGGAAAAACCTCGTTGGCAAAATCAGTTGCTGAAAGCTTGGGTCGTACGTTTGTTCGTATATCCTTGGGTGGTGTACGAGATGAAGCAGAAATTCGAGGCCATCGTCGAACCTACATCGGCGCACTTCCCGGCAAGATCATACAAGTGATGAAAAAAGCAGGAGTTACCAACCCGGTAATTTTGCTTGATGAGATCGATAAAATGTCTCAAGACATTCATGGCGATCCAGCCGCAGCACTTCTTGAAGTATTGGATCCTGAGCAAAACAAATTGTTTACTGACCACTTCTTGGATACAGAATACGATCTTTCCAAGGTAATGTTTATTACTACGGCGAACGTAGCAGAGCACATTCCATACCCTCTTTATGATCGTCTTGAAGTACTATATCTTTCTGGATACACCGAAGAAGAAAAGCGAGAAATTGCAAAGCAATTCTTACTACCAAGAAATCTCAAAGAACATAGCTTAACCAAACAACAGTTCAAGCTGCCTGATACCGTACTTGATATGGTAATCACCGAATACACGAAAGAATCTGGAGTACGACAACTCGAACGGCTCATAGCAAAACTAATGCGAAAAGCCATTCAACAGTTTCTCAAAGAGAAAAAGATTAAAAAAGTATCACTCAACCAAGAAACAATGAAAGATTGGCTTGGCAACGTTACGTTCAAAAAGACAAGCCTTAATCAAACAAAGGAGCGTATTGGCCTCGCTACTGGCCTTGCCTGGACCGAAGTGGGCGGCGATGTGCTAGAGATTGAAGCAAGCGTACTGCCCGGTAAAGGTAACAGTACACTGACTGGCCAGCTGGGTGAAGTGATGCAGGAATCTGCGCAAGCAGGGTTGAGCTATATCCGATCACGAGCAGACAAGCTTGGATTGAAAAATACATTTCATAATACAAAAGATATTCATATCCACATCCCAGAAGGGGCAACCCCAAAAGATGGCCCTTCCGCTGGGATCACCATCGTAGCAGCGCTAGTTTCCGCGTTAACCAACAAATCAACCAAGGCTAATCTTGCAATGACTGGCGAGGTTACCCTCCAAGGACGAGTACTTGCCATCGGTGGATTGAAGGAAAAGCTTCTTGCTGCTCGCCAACACAACCTCACCACCATAATCGTGCCAGAAGAAAATAGAGACGACGTACTTGAAATTGAGAGAGAGATGAAAATCGACGACCTCAACCTCAAGTTTGTACAGAACATGGATGAAGTTCTCAAGCTCGTATTTAACGAAAATGTGTTTGTGAAAAAGGTGATGAGAAAAACCTCTACCAGTACAAAGCGCAAAAAACGGGTCGTGAAGAAGAAGAAATAAGTTCTATAGCAGGAACTCCATCGTCTTATCGAACCCTTGCGCCCTATGGGCTGCTCCCTTTAGGCTAGAAAGCAGTATCATATTTTTATTCGTATCTATCTGAGGGGGAGATTCTCATGAAATATACATTAATTGCTCTAACGCTGCTCGTAGTCGCTATTCCTAGCTGCTCACTTCGAAAAGAGAAGAAAAAACAAAGCGTGCATCAAAAGCGAAAGGCCTCTCAGAGAGCTGCCTACGCTTCCAATCTATGAAAAGCCATAAAAAATAACCGGGAATCCTAGGGCTTTTTGAGCCCTTCGACCCCCTTTCTGAAGCCAACTCTTTTTTCTACCCCTTGGTAATTGTTACCATTTGAATATAAAAACTTTCTATCTCGGGGGAATAGGAAATGAAAAGGTCTAGAAAACGGCACCCTTTGACTAAAAACTATCTGCCCATGATGGCAAGCATAGCAGTAAGCGTTTCTTGGGGCGTTTGATCGGTATTATTGATTACGTGCGCCCCTTCGGGAATAATCAACGGAGCATTTTTACGTTTCATATCACGCTGGTCACGCTCATTGATGAATATACGAGCCTCCTCCAAAGAATCATCGGTGCCATATTTGCCCTGCTGCTTGAGCCACCGTTTTGCCCGCTCATCTTCTGATGCAGTCACATAAAATTTATAATCCGCACAGGGAAACACTACCGAACCAGAATCACGTCCATCCACAATCACATCGGCAGATTTTGCGATGGATCGCTGCAGCTGCATGAGCTTCTCTCGCAGTTCACCATTGCGGCTCACCACCGAAGCGAGTTGATCTATGCCCCCTGCTTTTAGATAAGGCGTAATATCAACCTCATCAAAAAAAATCCGCTCCTTGTGTTGATCATCGTACGTATACACAAAACGTTTGGGGTCCAACACCTTCTCCACATCCTCCATGCGTGGATGCTCAAACTGCTCCTTGGTGTAGTCGTACTGATGTTTGAGCACATAGGCAAGCGCGCGAAACATCAAACCAGAGTAGAGATAGTAATGATCCAGCTCCTTGGCAAGCATACGCCCGAGCGTGGATTTTCCGCTTGCGGTTGGCCCGTCGATGGTAATAATCATGATGCGTCCTTCTTGTCGGCAATATCTACTCCCATCAACTCAATATTTGTCCGCCCATTCCAATAATTTTCACTCACTTGAGCCGCAATAGAAAACGTATCGGTATCAAGCGCCAGCAACCGATCATAAAGGTCGGGGCGATTGAAGAAAATAACCGGCTTTATTACTCCATCAGCAAAGATAGAACATTTAACGTGCGCATCTTTGAGCAGCTTTGGTTTTTGTACCAAGGTCACCTCCTCAACCACAAAAAGCGGCTGCCTATTTTTATGACCAAACGGCTCTAGATGATGCATATCACGCACAATCTTTTGATTAAAATCATTCAGCTTTGCCTGCGCATCAATATCAATTTTTTGCTTCAGATCAAACGGCGTGAGCTGCTTGTTTACCATCTCTTCTAATTTCGCACGGAGTTTCGGTAAATTTTCTTTTTTAAGCGATAATCCTGCTGCTTGTGAGTGGCCCCCAAACTGCTCAAGCAAATCGCGCGATTCATGCAAAGCATCAAAAATATTGAACTCATCAATAGAGCGACACGATCCTTTCAGCAGTCCATCTTTTGTTTCATGAAAAAGAAGTGTTGGTTTGCCATATTCGCTCACCAAACGGGATGCCACCAGCCCAATCACCCCCGGGCGCCAGTTTTTACTCGAAGCAATCACTACATTCGAAACATCTAGATCAACTCCGCTTTCTTCAATCTGTTTTTTTGCATCGAGCAAAATTGATCGTTCTATCTCTTTGCGCGCTTCATTCAACTCGAGCAATACACGCCCTACCTCCTGGACTTCACCTTGATCAGCGCCAATCAAAAACTTTACCCCCTGACGCGGATCCTGTAACCTCCCCAATGCATTAATTTGAGGGGCAATTGAAAAACCTATATCCAAAGAAGAAATAAGAGGTTTCACCACCTTGCCATTCTGCTTTAATGTTTTGAGCGACAAACTTTCTACCGTATTGATGTAATGCAGTCCATGACGCACCCAATACCGGTTCTCGCCATGCAGCGGCACCACATCAGCAATGGTTCCCAGTAAAAGAAGTTCATACACTTTTGGCGGCAGCTCCATGCCCTTCTGCTCATACAGCAAGGAAAGTACCTTGAACGCAACGCCCACCCCCGCAAGGTCCTTAAAGGGATACTGACAATCATCTTGATTTGGATTCACGAGCGCAAAGGAATCAGGAACTGCGTCATGAGGACGATGGTGATCAGTAATAATCAGATCAATGCCCAGCTCTTTTGCTTTTAAAGCCGGATCGAATGCGGTAATACCATTATCCACCGTGATAATAACTTTGTAGCCATTCTGTGCCGCCCTTTCGACAATCTTGGAAGAGATACCGTAGCCATCACGAACACGATGGGGCAAATAGAAGTTAACGTGTGCACCCAACGGCAATAATCCAATCATCATTAACGCGGTGGAAGTAATACCATCCACATCATAATCACCAAACAATAAAATCGACTCTTTTTTAGCAATCGCATACAAAATACGATCTACCGCCTTTTGCGCATCTTTCATCTGGGAAGGGTGCGCCACATCCTTTTCAAAGGAACTAAATAAAAAAGAGTTAATTTGATCATGTTCCTGAAAACCACGCGTGTATAGGGTATGAGCAATCGGAATTGATAGGTTGTACGTTGCCGCAATATGAGCAATACGCTGATCGTTTTCCTCCGGCATCCTCCACACATATTTTGCACCATAGCAGAGTGAATTCATGGTTACTGTCTCAGCGTAGGAAAGAGGATTACATCCTTGATCGACGTTGTATTAGTGAGAAGCATCGTCAACCGATCAATCCCCATACCAAAGCCAACGGTAGGCGGCAGCGCATGTTCAAGCGCCGTCACATAATCAGCATCGTAGTGATGCGCTTCTGCGTCACCCGCCTCTTTTTGACCGGCCTGTTGCTTGAATCGTTCTGCCTGATCAAAGGGATCATTCAACTCATTAAATGCATTACACAACTCCATACCAGCAACAAACAGTTCAAAGCGCAGCACCACATCAGGATTTTTTGGGTCTCGTTTGGCCAGTGGAGATATTTCTATAGGATAATGGGTAATAAAGGTGGGGTTAATCAGCTTGCTCTCAACAAGTTCGTCAAAGAGTGCACACAATTTCTCACCCCACGATGCGCTCTTTTTATCGAGCGTAATGCCATGTTTCTTCACCGTGGCATCTATACTTT
>Ga0114925_10000882_pt1 | contig 14157 bp, 12 predicted proteins | sample SumtaG_2_FD_87287 | JGI IMG/M metagenome (GOLD analysis project Ga0114925, IMG submission 87287) | Deep subsurface microbial communities from Indian Ocean to uncover new lineages of life (NeLLi) - Sumatra_00607 metaG | ecosystem: Environmental > Aquatic > Marine > Oceanic > Sediment | place... | reverse complement strand
TTTTTTTTTATCTATATTTTTTTAAAATCGGCTGTGAAATCTTTAAAAACTTGTTTATGAAATAGATTGATATAAAAGTTTTATTTTAAACTTCATTATTATTTCCAAAGTGGAATTATACTGAGATTTCTTTTAAATTTAAAAATACTTAAACAATGTACAAATTAAACCTAAAAGAAGGAAAATTTCCGATAATTATTAAACCAAATTTAGGTCAACCTATTTTACTAAATTTAAGGGATTTTAGGGATGATAATGATAAAACGGGTCCTATCACAAGAAAAGTAGTCTTTAACGCTATAATTCTAGTAATTCCAGGGCAATCCATTCAAGAAATCCTAGAGTATTTTCATTTAAATATATATATTCAGCCAATTTTAAAAGATGAAGGCAATTTTTCTGAAAGAAGAGGAAAAAGATATCCGTTACAAATTCTTGAAATTAATAGGCTTAATCTCATTGAAGACTGGGATAATACGATACTAACCGATGAGAATTGTTTTTGTTTGGATACCTTTCAAACAGCACTTAAAATTGATAATCTTTTTGGAGAGCGAAAAAATCTCTTTAAAATTAAAATTAAAATAAAGGAATTGAAAGTTATTACTACTCTTTTAAAAGAATCTGAAAGAGATTTTTTATTATTTGATATAGTACACGATGTACCTAATAAAATTGAAGATAAAATAAACTATCACAGTATTGCATTATTTGATAAAGATTGGAGTGATTTCAATTTTATTCATGCCACAGACTTCCATGTCGCTCGAAGGAATGATTTTATAATAAAATTTATGAAAAATAAGGTAAAAAGCAAAATAAATCTATATAAAAATAATGAAAAGAAATTATCAAATATCGATAGCTTCATTTTAAAAAGAGATTTTGAATTTAAAGAGGAATTTCAAGAACATCGACATGAGGATCTCCGTAGAGCGAAATATAATTTTAATTATAATTTAAGGAAATTAGTTGAATTTATTAATCAAAAAGTTATTGCGAATCAATTAGATTTTGTTTTAATGACGGGAGATTTAGTCGATTACATTGATATTGCAAGAGGTAATTATCAATATAAAAATAATTTTAAAGTGTTTATAGATATTCTACTTGGGCTAAATCGCGGCTTAGATAAACCGCCCCACTTAATTGAAGATGAATATGTAAATAAAAAAGAAATTATGGCTCCTGTCTTTACTATTGTTGGTAATCATGATTATCGTAAAGGTCATTACAGTTTAAGGGCGGGTTCTGTTCATAATATTTTTGGATTGACCAAAAAGGATATTAAAGGATATCATGATATAAAATTTTTTAATTATTTCAAAGCAATTTACTCAAGAGATAAATTCTTAAGAGATTATTTTAGATATATTAATCCGAGTTTAAATTATAGATTTAATATTGGAAACCATTGTAATTTCATTTTTTTAGATACTGGTCAAGATTCAATCGCAGATATGTACGATCTGTTAAAAGGGGGGCCAAGCACCAAGGGTCTAAAAGATTATCAAATAAAATTGCTGAGAACCTATATCCAGTTATCTGGTGACCAGAAAATCATTATTGTTATGCACACACCACCTATTTCTCCTAGTCTCGGGTCGTTAAAAAGACGAAAATTTAAAAGAAAATTCAAATTAAAGCGTGATTTACAGTGGTCTGACTTCTATGAATACAATTTAAAAAGAACTTTTGGAAATCCAAGGCTAGATAAAGCTCTAAACTTAAAATATCAAACTATAATGTATAATTGGGCTACATTCTTAAAGATAATGACAGGATCTGATAAAATTATTAGAAGAAAAGTTGATCTTATACTATGTGGACACACACATACTTTGAAGGAATTTAGATTAAAAGAAACACAAGATCCTATAAATATAAATTTAGGATTTTATATAGCACCTATTTATATAAATGTACCTTGTGAGGTATATACTAATAGATATAGAGATATTTTTAAAAGTTTTAAAGACCAACAAGATTTAAAAATATGGTTTGATGTTAACAAACCTTTTATATTTCAAACTCAAGCGTTGGGACCAATCTCAACGAAATATAAATTTAAACCTCCTGGATTTAGATATATTATGTCAAAAGATGGGCAAATCAAGCGTATTAATGTATATTCATTACACCTTAAAGAAACTCTTACAGAAACAGATAAAAAAGTATAGACGAATTAGGGTTCTAATTTTTCGTCATTAATCTCTTTGCCTCTTCATATGAAGTATCAGGCATAGGCCCAAAAAATTCAACCTTTAAAGCTCCAACAGCGTTCGCAAATTTTGCTATTTTTTTTAAATCATTCCAACCTGCTAAGTAGCCAACTAAAAAAGCCCCTCCAAAAGAATCACCCGCCCCTGTAGGATCTACTTCAGTAGCCTCAAATCCACTTACTTTAATCCCGTCAAGTTTTTCGTTAGTAAAGATTGTACAACCCTCTTTTCCTTGTTTTAAAACTATGACTTCTGGTCCCTTTTCTAATAATTTCTTACATGCGTCATTTTCTCCTTTTATTCCGGCTAATATCTCAGCTTCTTCTCCACTCGGAAGTAAAATAGTTGTTGATTCAAGAACAGGTTGGGATATTCTTAATATAACTTCTAAATCTAGCATCTCGGGTCTAAGATTCGGATCGAAAGAAATTATTATATTAGGATTTTTATCTTTAGCAATTTTTATTGCTTTATAACAAGCATTACGGGACCTTTCACTAATCGAAAGCGCACTTCCCATGATATGAAGACACTTTATATCATTGAAGTATTCTTCGTTTACATCGGAAGGAGAGGTCTCTCCTGCAGCTCCAGCGGCAAAGATAAACTTCCGAGACCCATTGGAATTATATTGATTAAATGCTATACCTGTGGTCTTTCCTTTTGCAACTCTTATTTGAGATATATCGACTCCATCCTTTTGTAGTTTCTCTATTATACACCTCCCGAATTCATCATCACCTACTACTCCAATGTAGCCCGTAGTTAAATTAAACGGTTTTGCCATCCGAGCTGCGGAATCAATAAATATTGCTGGAGCCCCACTTGGAAAAGGTCCATTATAAGAGGCCCCAAGTTTTCCATGAGGTGTATCGATTTTAGTTCGCATGATTTCAACAAGTAATTCGCCTAAGCATATTATATCTGGACACATTGTTAATCAATATCAATTTATTTTTATAAGTTATAAAATATTATTATTTAGAAAAAGATTAGCTCAAATGAATTGAATCCTTGATTTTAAAAAAATTCCAAAATAAAAAAGCTATTACCGTTTTAGGAGTAATTATAATTGCATTAATATGTGCACCTATTATAATAATAGCCTTTCTTAAATACAATAATGGAAACTACACTGTAGAGCGTGTATATTACAAAAGCCATGGAGAAATAAATATAGCTGGTTTAATTTATCGACCAAATTCACAAATATTTCCTGGAAAAAGACCCGGGGTTGTTTGTATTCATGGTTTTCAGAATTCTAAAGAAAATGTAGATAGGTTTTCTACGGATCTTGCTAGAGCAGGATTTGTAGTTCTTGCTTATGACCAAAGAGGTTTTGGAAATAGCGAAGGGGTTTCACACCTTGGAGATCCAGATTATGAAATAAAAGATTTAGAAATAAGTGTTAAATATCTTAAATCTTTAGATTATGTTGATAGCTCCGCCATCGGATTAACGGGAATCGGTTATGGTGGAGCAATTTCCATAATGGGAGCAGGAATACTTAGAAATGAAATCACAGCTACATTCGCCATAAGTTCGTATTCGAACCTTACAGAAACCTTTAAACACCTAAATTTCAATTCTATTCAAGCAAATTTAATTAAACAAATTTCAAAGTATATTGGATATATTCCTAGAATTGAATATCCTAATGATGTTTCTGCAATTCAGCTTACCAATCTTAAAGGTTTTATTGATTTAATCAGCGATATGCCTTCGATGGCAGAATTCAAAAAGTTTTTTATATTTAATGAAGATAATTTCGAATTTAATCGAACGGCTTTAAGTCTTCATTCACCCATACGCTACGCTTCAAAGATACGTAATAATTCTCTCTTTCTAGCAGTAGGGAAAAAGGATACAATTTATCCTAATAATTTCAGTAAATCCGTAAAGAATTTATTATTAGCCAATAGTAAAGATGTTTATTTCCAAATTTTTAAAAATTACGGCCATAATATAGATACGTATCAATTAGATAGTGCCTTAGTTAATTTTTTTAACTTAAAATTAAGAAATATAGAACCTCCAGCTGACAATTTATTGAAAAATCCCTTTATTCCCGAATTAGATACCTATTTAAATTTTGATAAAATAAAAAGATCTGAAACAGAGGATGAGAGTTTCATTCTTACAATTTACAACAATATTATTGAAACTATACCCTTAATATTTTTGATTCCATACGTAATTGCAGTTATTCTAATTTTTATTTTTTTTGTTCTCCTCTTTCTTCTCGAAAGTGATTTAAGAATTTCAACTAAAAAAGAAAAAAAATTGAAGAAAAAGGATCAGATCCAAAAATATATGAGTAGAAAGATGATAGTAAGACGAATTGATAAAGGAAAAAGTGTAAGAAAATTAGAGATCCCAAAAGGAACTGAGGTAATTGAAGATTCATATCTCTATAATAAAAATCTGGGAGTATTTGTATTAGTTTTTACCTTAATAAATCTAATTATTATTCCTACAATTGGAATGAGTATTTTAAATCTTAATTTATTATTTTTTTGGATTACTATATTAATCCTTAACACAATTCTCTCCGTTGTTTTCGTCTTAAAATTTGAATCATGGGATTGGAAGAAAGTGAGTGATTCCAAAGGCAAAGATCTTACCAAAACGGAAAAGTCTAATCAATTTTTCTGGAAGTTCGTCAATAAATTAAAAGAAAAAGCTTTTTTACAAGTAATATTCTATTTGTTAATTTTATTTGGAGTTGTTCTCTTTATTGCTTTTTTAATTGCGCCATTACAACTAAACATCGTGGATTTTGGATTTGCTCAAATTTTCTCAACTTTAATACTAGCTGGAATTACTATTACACTAGTAGGCTTAATATTAATTTGGTTTGATATGAAATATATTAATAGTGACAATACTATTGAAAATTATGGCTTATCTAAAAAACAGATGCTCAAAGGTTTTAGCTTTGGCGTATATATTATTCAAATTCCTTTAATAATTTTAATCATTTCTAGTTATATACTAATATTTCCTCAACCCTTTTTATCCAAACCTTATGGGTTCATTTATATCGGAATGCCGTTTATATTTTTATACTTTTTCGGATTTGAACTTATATTTAGAGTTTTAATACAAAATAAAATTCAAGGAAATAAAATTGGAGAATTTTTAATAGGGTCGCTTTTTTATGGACAATTCATAGCATTTTTTGGATATCTTATTTTTATGAATTCGTATTCAAGTATGCTATTATTTTCTGGATTGCCTGTAAGTTATAGTGGATTCTTTGGTTTAATTTTTGTTGTCTTTGCCATAATTGGAACAATAAATTATATGATTACTAGAACACCAATCGCTTCTTCAATAGCAAATACACTAGTTTTATTCTTACTAATTGCAATCCTACTTTAAATGGTCAATATAAAATTTTAATAAATTTCCTAATTTTATGCTAGTAATATTTGAAATTAAAAAAAAATATATAAAATTAAGAGTGAAAGAAAATGATTGAAACAGATGTTACAAAAATGTTGGGCATCAAAGTGCCTATTTTGGTAGCTCCAATGGGCCCTTTCTATACTACTAAGCTAACTATAGCAGTTTCTGAAGCTGGAGGGTGCGGAGTGTTAAGTCATACGAATCTCTTTGGAAAAAATAGCTATAAAGAAATGAAGAATAACATGCTCGAGGTTGTGGAAGCGACAGACAAGCCTTTTGGATTTAACATAAGGACAGCAAGGATGCAGCCTGAAGCGCCTCTTCTATGCCGCTTGATACCCAGATTCATCATGAGCAATCCTAAGCTTAGGGAGCAATGTGTTTATGCCTTAACATCTGCGGGTACACCGCGAATGTTGCAAAGCAGCAAGAATTATCAAAAACTAAAGGAAGCATCCAACATCAAGAACTTTCATGTAGCACCCGCTCCTTGGCTTGCAGCCAAATGCGTTGATTCGGGAGTAGATGGTCTCACAGTGACGGGCATTGAAGGGGGCGGACACCAGTCGTATGAAAAGATTGGATTAAATGTTTTACTTCAAAAAATAAAGCAAGACTATCCTGATATGCCCATAGTCGCATGTGGTAGTATAGGTAACGGTATTGGACTTGCCAGTTGTTTAGCCGCGGGTGCTGGAGCGGTTGCGTTGGGCACTAGATTCATTAGTTCAAAGGATAGCGAGTTTCATGACAATTATAAAGCGATAATTCCGCCAGCAACCTGCAGGGATACGACATTCGTGACGGGATTCTTAGCGCCTATTAGACTCTGGAAGAATGAATATACGGCAAGTCACGATCTTGTTACGAGCAAGGAAGAGAAAATAGAAAAAGAAGATGCGATGACAATAGAAGATCTCATCGAAGATCAGAAACATTATGAGGAAATTTATCATGGACGTGTTAAAGAGGGCGCAACTCCACTTGGGCAATGCTGTGGAGTTATTGATAGCATTGATGGCGTTAAAGAGATCATGGATGACATGATTAGCGTCGCAGAAAAATATCTTAAGAAAGCATATAGCATGATTAAATAGATATTAAATTGAATTTTACTTGATATATCTCTTTTTATTATTTTTTTTTATATCTTTATCGATTCTAAATAATTATTGTTTGTTGATTATCGGCTATATAAAGTTATATTAAGTGTAAAATTTAATAAATTATCATTAATAATTAATAAAAAATAAAAAGTCTAATAAATAGGAAGAGTAAACAATGGTTATAAAGACTAAAATAACTGAAATGCTCGGAATTAAGCATCCTATTATAGGTGCTCCAATGGGACCATTTTATACAACAGAAATGTGTTTAGCTATTTCTGAGGCTGGCGGTTTGGGAATGATTAGTCATACCAATTTATTTGGTAAAAGCAGTTTGGATGATATGAAGGCAAATATGGAATATATAGTCGAACATACTGATAAGCCCTTTGGACTCAATATTAGGACGGCCAGAATGCAAGTAGACGCAAAGAGCCTATGCCGTCAAATTCCAAAATTTATCATGAGTAATCCTAAAATCCGAGAGCAATGCGTATATGCAATTACAAGTGCGGGCTCTCCTAGAATGCTACCAGAAACTAGAACTTATATAAAATTAAAAGAAAGTTCAAATATAAAGCATTTCCATGTAGGTCCGGCTCTTTGGTTAGTAGATAAATGTGTGGCTTCAGGAGTTGATGGTTTGGTTTGTACAGGTTCAGAAGGCGGTGGACATCAATCTTATGAAAATATTTCCACTCTAGTATTACTCCAGCAAGTTAAGAAAAAGCACCCAGATATACCATTGGTCGCGTGCGGAGGTTTTGCCACAGGTGAGTCTTTAGCAGCAGCCTTAGCCTTAGGCGCTGATGCTATTGCAATGGGTTCAAGGTTTATAGCTTCAGAAGAGAGCGAATTCCACCCAAAATATAAAGGGATTGTCCCTCCAGCAAAAGCAAGTGATACCATACTTGTAACCGGTTTCCTTGGTCCAATAAGACTCTGGAGAAATAAATACTCCTTAGATCACGGTCTTGTTGCTGATAAAGAAGCGAAGATGGCTGAAGAGACTGGTTTTACATTGGAGAACCTTATGGAAGATCAAAAACACTACGAACAGATTTATGATGGTAAGATAGAAGATGGAGCTGTATTACTTGGTCAATCAATCGGGATAATAGACAGCATTAAAAGCTGTAAAGACATAATAGAAAACATCGTCGCAGACGCTGAAAAGCGTCTAAAGAGTGCAGCTGCTATGGTACAATAAATTATAATTAGAAAGGAGTAAATACCTTCAATTAACCAATCCTTTTTTTATTTTTTTATCCTCTTAAAATTAATTTTAAAAGAAGAATAATTCATTTATAATTATAATAAAATTATATAACATTAAAAAGAATGTCTGAAAATAGGAAAGAAATAGAACCATTTGATTATATTGAGTATTTCAATAGAATTACTGCGCTAATGGTTACAATGGATAAAAATAGAAAACTCAATGTTATGGCATTAGATTGGAAAAAGCTCTTCGAGTTTGAGGGTAATCCCGTCATTAGAGCTCAAGTGGCTTATACTCGGTATACTTATACTTTACTGACTGAGGGTGTAAATGAATTCACTATAAATATACCCTCAGATAAAGCTTATCATGCCGTAGATATAGCAGGTTCTTATTCAGGACGAAATACTGATAAATTTAAGCAGGCAAAATTAGAGACAATTTCAGGAAAATGTACAAAAGTTCCTACTATAAAAGACTGTATCTTAAATTATGAATGTCAAATCATTCATGACAGTGAATCAAATATGAGTAGCCATCACTATTTTTATGGTAAAATTTTAGCTGTTTACGCTTCTAAAGAAATTCTTTAATTTGACAAAATTTGAATTTAACCTTTTTCTTGACAGAAACATCCTTGAGAATTTAGAATTTTTTCACCACACGGACTATACGTAGGATGATCAAATTTTTCACAGATTTTATTAATTGTATTACAAGAAAAAAGCAAATGAAATTTCTCACTTTCTTCGTGAGCCTCTTCTGCGCTTAATCCTAATCCATTGTATAATAGTACTTCAAGAAGTTGAGCATGCCTAATTAACTCATTTGCGAGATCTTTCCCATTTTCTGTTAGCTCTACATCGCGATAACGGTCATATTTTACGTATCCTTCTTTCTCTAATCTCTTTATGCAGCTACCTAAAGTAGAATGAGCAATTTTTAATTTTTTTGCCAATTTGCCAATTTTCCAAGGCGTTTCAGAACGATATAATTTCTTTAGTGTCTTACAATCTATATCTAACATTATTCACAATAATTTTTTAATATACAATTCTAATGTTGATGTCCTCCAAAAGATAAAAGGAATGCCATTAATAAAACTCCCGCTATAATCATTATTAATTGTCGAATGCTATATTTTAAATCTGTATGCTGATGAAGCTCTGGGGTTAAATCTGATAAGGCAATATAAATAAAACTCGCCGCTGAAAATGCTAATAAAAATGGAACGACAAAAGAAATGGGACCTAAAATATAATAACCAATTATGGCAGCAGGAATTGTAGTTGAACTAGAAATTAAATTATATGTTAATGCTTTCTTTTTTGAATATCCCGAATGAAGTAATATCCCAAAATCACCTGTTTCATGTGCTATTTCGTGAACGATAATAGTCAATCCGGCAACAATTCCAAGGTGAAGATCTATTAAAAATGCTGCTGCGATTACAATTCCATCCGTAAGATTGTGCAAGGAGTCTCCTAGAAGAATAATAGGGCCTGAGGCATGTGAATGAACTTCGCAAGATTGATCGCGACAATTTCGCCATATTACAATTTTTTCCATAACAAAGAAAAATAAAATTCCTCCTAAGATATATGGCATAATTATATGAGGTTCCTCAACTGCTTCTAATGCTTCAGGGATCAATCCTAAAAATGCTGATGCGAGTAAAACTCCCGTTGCAAACGCTATGAGAAGGGGAATAAGAACTTTTTGGTGTTTTTCTCCTAAAAAAATAAAACCCGCAGCAGCACATATAGCCCCTACACTTCCTAATATACTAAACAATATAACCCAAATAAGCAATTTTTCTCACTTCTAATTATATTAGATTATTGATTTAAGAATAATATAATCCACGCTAACATTTTATTATAACACCATTTTATAATTTAATTCTTAAAAATTTAGGGGGATCTTATAATAATAAATAGTTTTATTATTTAAAATTTACGATAGATCGTAAACTCTATCTATTTGATAGAAGCATCTCTAAGCTTTTTTATTTCTTCGGGATTATCACAATTTATTATTTTTATGTTCCATTTTTCAGTATTCTTCAAATATTTCTTAGTCTTCATCGCACCGAGAATTATATTTAATCCATTAGTATTTAATATTGAAATAAATTCATCATACATGAATGGTCCATCTAAACTTACATATTTTACGGGAATTTTCTTGATCATAAAACGATAAAATAAAGGGGCTGTTAATTTATGTAATCTTAATCCTTTTCCCAGGACTTTTCCGAGATTTCCTACAAAAGCACGATATATTGCATAATCTAAATCTGGAGCAATTTTTTGACATTTTTTTATGATAGTTTTGAGGAAACTTTGAATAATAACCTCCTTTTGAATTTCATATTTAGAAATCATGCTTATTATTTTTTTCTCAATTTCTTTTGATTTCACATCAATTATTAGTTTTATTTTACCTTTAGTCAAGTCTAATAATTCTTCAAATGTCAGAATCTTCTGACCATCCTTGTACTGAAAGGATTTTAATTGTCTTAAGGAGTAATTATGAACACTACCTCTACCATCTAACAGCTTATTTATTTTTCGATTATGGAATATAACTAAATTGTCGTCTGAAGCCTTACGAACATCAATTTCAATATAATCGAGTTTCTCTTCGATAGCCCTTAATACTGCGGCCTTAGTATTTTCTATTTCCTTTGCTTTATACCCACGATGTCCCGAGAACTTAATAATAAAGATCACCAATAAATGATTATATCATAATAAAATTCTATATTAAATATAGGTTTAGAGGTTTGTCAATATTCCAGAATCCCTTTTTTTAACTTGTACAGAATGTAATCATGAATTCAAATTGAATTCTATTGAATATAAGTGTCCAGATTGTAATGGACTATTACTATTTAAACCTAATATTGAGATTCTTAAAAATAAATTGTCAGAATCAAAGAATTTTAATAATTTTTGGGATTTTGACTTCGCATTTCCATCTATAGCTCCAGAGTATCATATTACATTAGGAGAAGGTTTTACACCCTTAAGAAAATCTAAAAAGATTGGAGAGAATTATAATGTGAAAAATTTATTTTTTAAAGACGAGACACATAATCCTACTAATTCCTTCAAAGATAGAGCAGCTGCACTTTTAATCTCACATGCTTATAGTTGGGATTTTCAGAAAATCATTTGTGCATCTAATGGGAATCAAGGGGCATCAATCGCAGCTTACAGTTCACTAGAAAGTATTGAATGTTTAAATATTATTCCAAAAGATATAGATGTAGGAAAAAAAGCTCAAATGATTACATATAATTCAGATCTAAAAATTATTGGAACTACTGTGGATGATTCAATTGATTATATCAGAAATCAAAAGAAAGAATTTAAAGATTATTACCAAGGAACTCCAGAATTGAATCCTCTTACAATTGAAGGTCAAAAAACTATTGCATTTGAGATTTTTCAAGAAATTAATGTTCCGGATTGGATTATTGTTCCAATGGGGAGTGGAGGGCTATTATTAAGTTTATGGAAAGGATTTAATGAACTTTTGGAAGCAAATATTATAAATTCTTATCCTAAATTTGTAGGAGTACAATCACAAGTCTGTTCTCCAATAGTGAATAAATTTAATGAAAATCGAAAATCTATTAAAGAAAATGATGATATTATTAAATCTCTTGCATTAGGTATTCTGGTAAAAAAACCGTTATATCAGAAATTAGCTTTAAGAGCAATTAAAGAAAGTAATGGGAAGGCATTAGCTATTCCTGAAAATCTGATTCTCACTTCAGCTGAAGAATTAGCGAATAATGAAGGAATTTTTGCTGAGCCAACTTCTGCTTTAACTATTGCGGCATTAAATATACTTTCTCAAAAAGATATAATAGATCCTAAAGATTCAGTCATTTGTATCATCACTGGAAGTGGATTTAAAACTCCTTATGTTATTGAATCCATATTTTCAAGAAGCAAAACTATTAAAATAGGAGGAAGAGGAGTTTTGAGTACTAAACTAAAAATTCTTTCTCAAATTGCTATATCAGAAGATAAAGGTATAAATGGGAGTCAAATACACAAAATTATCGGCTCAGGTAAAAGAGAAGGCATATACCAACATTTAAAAGAATTAGAATCGAATGGGTTAGTAAATCGCAAAAAAGAAGGAAAATTTGTTATATACTTTATTACTGAAAATGGGAAGAAGGTCCTTAATGCTTTAGATACACTTCTTACATTATTATGATTTGTTCTCCTCATCTTCTATTATAAAAATTTTTTCGAAGACTTGAGGAAAATTATCAATGATATTTCTTCTAGAGGTTTTAACAAATATTAATGACCCAATTACTCCAATTCCAAATTGTACTATAAAATTCAATGGTAATTCGCTAAAAGCCAAGCCTGGATCTCTAAAAATGAATAGCTCTACAAAAAAGTATCCGAATACCATGATCAGACCTCCTATTACAACAGCAATTATATCTTTACTATTGAGGTCGTTATTTTTTTTCCTTTTCCTTGGATTTGCTATTAATCCAATAGTAAAGCCTTCTAATCCCTTGATTGCTAAAGTAAAGAATGCAAAGTTAGGATAGCCTAAAATAACATCTGCCATCATTGGACCGACACCACCAGCAATCAATCCTACTATTGGCCCAAATAATAAAGCAGTAATCATTACTGCTAAATCTCCTATATTGATAAATCCTTGTGGCAATAACAATGGAAATAGTAATGTCATTCCACATGTAAACGCCGCAAAAATCGCTGCCATCGAGATTACTAACGGATTATTTAGTAAATAGTACCCTCTAAATGTTTTTCCAGAAATACGATATTCTTTTTCAGGTTCTAGTTTTGGTCCTTCCATTTTTATCCCTTTTTAAGTATAAGTTGAAACTTATCATTCCAATAAATGTAAGTTCAAACTTATTTTTTAATTTTTTGATAAAATTTTAGTTTAAATCCATAATTTATTATATTCATGGGAAAAAATAAATATGGCAAGGGTTTCCAACAGAAAAAGGCGCCAGGAATTGGCTCGGGTGCGAAAGGAGGCTCACCTATAAAGGGAGGAAAGATAAAAGCTAGTCATATTTTAGTAAATAAATTGAGTATTGCACAAGAGATTTATGAAGATCTTCAAGCTGGAGAGAACTTTCAAAAATTAGCGAGCCAATATTCAGAATGTTCAAGTAAGAATAAAGGTGGAAACCTAGGAGAATTTCCAAAAGGCAAAATGGTCGCCGAATTCTGGAACGCTTGTACTAAGCTAAGAATAGGCGATATCTCTCAACCAGTAAAGACTAAATTTGGATATCATATTATTAAACGTACAGGGTAAAGAAAAGCTGTCAATTCTTTCATAGATATCTTTTAACATACATTAAAAAATTATTTATCTCAGAAATGGTTTTCTGGATGTACCCATCTATTTTTTATATTTCTTATAATATTACACCCTACCTTGCCTACTCCCATTTCATCATCAAGTATTATAACATCAATTCCAATAAGCTTTATAGTAATAAAATTTTTATCAAAAAAAAAACCAATCTATAATAACGTACAGAGTATAAAAAGAAGCAAATTACTTCTTTCTTAATTATTTATTCATAAATGCAAATTTTTAATGATAAAATTGAAATATAATACTATGGAAAAAAGAAAGAGAGAAAATAATCATAAAAGATCAAAACTAAAAACAATATTTTTATCCGCTTTTTTATTTACTGTATTTCTAGAAGGTTTTTTATGGATTTTAGAAATTCATAATTTAACAGAAGAGCCCTATCACTGGGGTTATCGCAATCATATTGCTTACAAATTAAATGAGTGTAAAAGACTTTTTTCTAATCCATTACACAAGAATAAAATAAAAGTAGTGGCAATAGGGGATTCTTTTGGAGAGCGGGGTTTTTTTCCTTATCAATTCGATAAATTTTTTAATAACGAAACTATATCCTATAATCTCTGTATTGGAAGTACTGCTGTTAGATTTCAGTCTTTTTATATTCAAAAAGTAGTCATCCCTAAAATTAAACCGGATGTTATTATTTGGGGTTTAAAAATTCCCAATGACTTCAAAGATGAGGCGCGTGTTAACCACAAAGAACAAGATAATTTAAATTTTCCTATGTCTAGGTATTATCGAAATGATTTTGAGGGAACAAATTTTTTTGAATTTTGTAATCTTCTAG
>Ga0114925_10000880_pt1 | contig 14162 bp, 14 predicted proteins | sample SumtaG_2_FD_87287 | JGI IMG/M metagenome (GOLD analysis project Ga0114925, IMG submission 87287) | Deep subsurface microbial communities from Indian Ocean to uncover new lineages of life (NeLLi) - Sumatra_00607 metaG | ecosystem: Environmental > Aquatic > Marine > Oceanic > Sediment | place... | reverse complement strand
ACTTTCAGTACCCGAGCTTGCGTGACAACTCAAAACTTTAGATAGATAGGGCGGATTTGATTTTTCTTTTAAATATTTTATAAAGCGATCTCTCGTATTACCTGGTCCACAAATAATTATAGAGTTTACATCATTCTTAAGATTTTCATCAATAATCTTTTGTATGTCATCAAAAAATTCAAGCAATGCTTTGTTTCTATAAGATTGTTCATATCTTTTTCCAGGAATTGTTTTTTTAACAGTAGCTATTCGATTATGGCTATAATTTGTAATTAAAGCAATATTTGCCAATCCTGTTTCGATTGCAATAAACAGCATTATAAAATTGGTTTCTAATTTTGAAGATTCATAAAGCCTTCTAAGTTCACTTTTTAACCATTTCTCTTTAATTATAGTTAATTGTTGATTAATTTCAATATTAAGTGTATGGTAAGTTCCGTAACTGACGAAATCTTCAGGACCCTCAAGTATTTTTCCTTTTATTCTTAGCCTATTTGAAAATTCATGAAAAGAAACGGATTCGACTTTTATTTTAAGCCACATTGGTTTTCTTTCACCTTTTGAACCCTCCTTAAGCACAACACGCCTCTGAGTTCGAGCAGCAGTCTGATCCCCTTCAGAAATTACATTATAGAGCGCCCATAAATCATTTAGGGATTCGATCTTAACTGTGATTTCTCCTTGTTTTTGTTTTTCTTCAAGAACTTTCAAAAAAAATGACCAAGTCATTAAACTTTTATATTATAGTATTAAAGTAAAGGATAATAGAAAAACTCAATCTCTAAGAATCCAAATAAAAAATAAATAAAATAAAAAAAAAGAATAAAATACAAAAATATTAATTATTTTTCTTCGAGGGCCTCTTTAACTTTAGCGAGCTCCTCCATTCGTTTCTTTTTCTCTTCCTCTCGCTTTTTTAACTCTTCTGGATCAACCTTATCTAGCGATACACCTTTTTTAATTTGGTCCTTTAGTTCATTATCTAATTGTGGCATTTTTTTTTAACACCTTTTTATTTAAAGAGTATATAATTAAAAAATTATCTATGAAATTATATTCTTATACACATATTATAAATCTAACCATATTTAAGTTTTAACTATTATTTACATTTATATTCAATTCCATAAAATATGCACTATCATCTTGACGATAATATTTTTCAATTTTTTGTAGAATACGGAACTGAAATTTTTCATACATCTTAATTGCGATTATATTTCTTACTGATACATTTAATACGATTTTTTTAATCTCATTTAATTTTTTAGTTTTCTCTATTGTGTTCCGCAAAAGAAAAGTTCCATATCCTTGATTTTGATATTCTGGTTTAATTAAAATATTAATGATATTAACTCTATCAGCTCTATCCTTCACAACAATTATAAATCCAATAATGTCCCTTTTCAGAAAATTCTTTTTTTCTAACTTTAAAAAAAAAGTATTTTTACATATTAATTTCTTGACTACTTCTTTAGAGAATGAATCTTCTCCAAATACTTTTGATTCTATATTAAATATTTTGTCTAAATCCCGTAGAGTAACATCTTTAATTTTCATTAAGACCTACTTCTTGTTTAAAAACTTTTAATGGTGTGCGTTCTGTAATCTGACAATATTTCCCCCTGAAAGGGATAATCTCATGTACATAACCGTTTAAATCATATTCATCCAAAAATTTTATGAACTTTTCCTCTAGGGCAATATAATACGGTAATTTAATATTATCTTTTCCTAAGAGAATTAGATTTTCAGGAATATTTAAATCGGATAACATTAATGAGTAAGTTTCCTTTAAAATGCTTGAATTCCCTTCAATTAGAGCGTATAAAAGTAATCCCTCCTCAGTTATTTCTTCATGAGGTAATTTAATTGTTTTAGCTCTTCTCAAGTATCGATTTTTTAATTGATAATAATCCTTGGCAATTATAGGACAAAAATGTATTTTTAATGAAACTTTAGGAGAAATATTTTTTATTAAATCTAAAGCAAAATTTTTACTATTTTCAACTGAAGCAATAGTTCCTTCTTTTAGATGGAAACCTCTATCTTTTAAAGATTGGCTATTAGGAAAGCAATATTCAAATTCATTCAAATTAATAAATTCAGCTCCGATTTTTTCTAAAAATAAAATAAATTCCATGAGTTCTCTAATATATTCATAATTTGGAATTATAGGAACTTCTGCACCAACACTTATACCCTTATTTATAGCAATTTCAATATTTGGCCATTTATCTTTAGGAGGATGGAATCTAATTTCGTCCAAGCCAGTAATGGTTAATTTTTCAGCTATTTCTTTATTAAAATTTATGCCATTTGTATATAAATGAATGTGAAAGTTCTTTCCCTTCACGGATTTAATATATTTGATATAATTAAGTGTTTTTTCAAGATTTTGCTTAGAAAGAGGTTCTCCCCCAGTTATACTCATACCTTTTGCTTTGATTTTATTAATTTCTTCCAGTAAATCTTCTTTTGAATTAATTTTTATCTCATTAGCAAAGGATATATCTTTTCCTCTTCTTTCTTCTGAAATTGGGCAATACCATGAACAATGATCAGGTTTCTGACATATTCCATTCAAAAACAATACTGCTTTTGCGCCTTCTAAACAATACTTACAACCTTTAGGAATACTTCTCCCTCTTATAAAGTATGTCTCTCCCTTCGAAGTAACAATTTTGCTTTTTTTCATTTTACGTATAGCTTTTTTCTTACAATAGATTTTTTATTTGCTAATTTTTTTAAAACTTCTTCAGTAGACTCATTTATGTTAAGCTGTCTTTTTAAAAATACACCAGTTCTTCCATGTTTTTCTCTTCTTAGAAGTACTTTTATTCTTTCATTCACCGTATCAATACTAATTCCTATTTCTTTAGCCGCTATTGATTCATTATTTATTATTGAAATTTCATCATGTCCTTGAGGAGTTGGCTTAATTAAAACTAACCTTTTGTCGATTCCTGGAACTCTAATGTCTTTTTTCAGTTGATTTAGATTTATTTTCCCCCCAAAATCATAGAATTCCGTTATTTTTTTATCTAATTTAGATAAAGGTACAGTAATACTTTCCATTTCGCTTAAATGAATATATAATTTTATTGAATCATTTGGTGTTGCCATAATTATTTCCCTAAAGTAATTTTCGAAACCATTTTTTTTTAAAGTAAATTCAATCTGAAAGGAGGATATTTGATGAAGAAATATTATATCAATATCACTTGCTTCATGTACATTTCCTCGTGCGATACTTCCATAAATATATGGTTTAAATCCTTCCTTAGCAAAGATTTCTAATAAAGATTTAGCAAGGTTTCTTTTCGATTTTAATAGAGCCCATTTTTCTTTAGTATATATAACAGATTCATAATGATCTCTTAAAATTTTTTCTTTAGACATAATAAACTATTATATATTTAAGGATTTCACAGTTTTACTTTCTATTATATCAATAATTATACTTAAGAGAATAGTTTCATAGTACTTAAATGATTTTTTTGCTTTTTTTCGTATCCATAGGTTAAAAATATCCGTTTTTTCATTATATAAATCTCTGAAGAATAGGGCTAAATTCTTATTTGCGAACAAATAATTTGTTTTTTTACTAAATATTATATTAAAACTCGTTTTTAAACCTGTAAGGTCTAAAATTTTCTTAAAATTTCTTTTATTAATTTCGCTAAGTATAGGATTAATTAATATAATCCCTAAATTTTTAGAATCTGACACAATCGAATTGTAAGAAATATTTGATTTAGAATAGTTCAATGCAAAATAATTTGAATTTGCAATAAGGTCATTTTGATCGAAGTAATTTAAAATAGTGGAAATAGTATATTTTAACTCATCTTCTACCGTTTTATCTAAAATGTCGCAATTTGGACATGGTTTAATTTTTAGCTTTATAGAAATAACATTTATTCCATAACTAGATAAACCTTCTGCTAAAATGTTAAGTAATTTTTTTCTTTGATTTGTCCTAAGAACGATTAAAATTGGTTTTGATTTATTTTCTCTAATATAGTTGCGATTTCTTATTAAATACAAATTTTAATGACAATGTTTATACTTTTAAATTTAATTGGAGCTTCTTTATAATAAATACATTCTAACATTTCATTTGATAACTGATTTCTCCACCTGTGAGTTGTCTTGAAAATTTTGACACTTACTAAAAAAATGATTAAAAGAACAATTATAATAATGTCTACTAAAATCCAATCAACTCTAAAGATGTCTAATGCATTTAACAACATATTATTTTACTACTTCTTTAATCCAATTTAAATATTTTTCAGAGCCTTTTTCAATCTTAAATCCAATACATTCAGGCGTTTCATAGCTATGAATTTCTTTTATTTTTTGAATGAGTAATTCGCTTTTTTCTTCCGTTGTTTTAATTAATAAGAGAAGCTCATTATCTTCTTCAATATTTCCTTTCCATTCATAAATTGAAACTATATTTTTAATAATATTTACACAAGCAGCAATTTTATTCTTTACTAATAATCTCGCAATTTTCTTTCCTTCATCCTCGTTTGGAACAGTTACAAGAAATACATAATTATTCATTTAATACTCACTGTTTTATATTAGACCTATTAGATAGTTTTAATATTAAATAATTTATTAATGATTGTTTTGAACATAGAAAATTAGGTTTTTTATAGCCTTATGTGCAAATAAAAGAATTAAGAAGTGCCTTATAGATTTTTATTCAAAAATAAATTATAAATATTAAAATCTATATTATTAATAAAATAAGAATAAAAATAAAAATTGATTTTAAAATGCTTCATAATGTCTATTTAATTCACCAAATTACGGGAATATGCTTAATCCATAGGAAGTATGGAAGTATTGAATTTAATCAAGATTTAGTTTCTGGATTCTTAACAGCGTTAAAAGATTTTAGCGTGGAATTCTCAAAGGGATCGGGGGAACTAAAAGTCATTGATATGCAAATCTTCTATTTAATGCTTGTATTTAAGAAAGGAGTTCTTTTAACGGCAGCGGCGGACAAAAACGATGATAGTAAAATAACACATAAGGCTTTAAGCGACATCATTGATAAATTTAATGATAAATTTGGAGATGTCATTGAGAACTGGTCTGGAGATGTTCGAATATTCAAGGGATTTGACGCTATTATAGATAAAGTTCTACAGAACGGTAGAATAGCCGAAATTGAGCTAAAATTACCAATTTTGAAGATTTATAAGAAAGATTTTCTAAAATCTCAAGCGAAATTGGCAAAAAAAGGGTTGGTATTATCGGAGGATGATTTACACAAGGTAACAGATAAAAAACCCGATTGGACGAAAAAGCGACTTGCTATACAAGTAATATCTCAAGGGTTTTTAGATAAGAGACAATATGAAGTAGCACATTTTGCAGATGGTTTTCATACTATTTCGGAGATTGCTGAAGAGGCGGGTATTCCAGAAGTAGAAGTTCAAAAAATTATAGATAGTTTAGATCAATTAGGATTACTAAAATTTATTGAAATTAAATAAAGAAAATTGAAGTTCCTATAATTTGTTATTTATTTAACTTTCTTACCTTTTAATTTTTATTACAAGCAAATAAGTAATAGAGTTATTTCAATTTAGAGTCTTAAAAAAAGATAAATTTGCGTTTTATTCTAAAGGGAAATGTTTTTGAAATTTGATTAACTTATTTGATTAAGATGAAGGTTAATAAGATTCGAGAAAATGTTTATGAGATCCCGCCAACGACGCTAATGGCGAGAATATCGGGAAATATTGAGAAATTTGAGATGAGAGTTCCCGTTCATATTTACGCTAATGAATATATTTTAGAAAAGATAAAGGTAGATCGAACTTTAGATCAAATATCTAACGTTGCATGTTTACAGGGAATAGAAAAACATGCTATTGCCCTTTCGGATGCTCATCAAGGGTATGGTTTTTGTATTGGGGGTGTTGCAGGGACGGATGCGGATAATGGGATGATTTCACCGGGAGGGGTAGGATATGATATAAATTGCGGAGTAAGGCTATTGAGAACTAGTTTATCCCAAAAAGACATAAAAGAAAAAGATAATCTACCAAATTTGCTAGATTCAATTTTTCGTAATATACCGTCTGGTTTAGGTTCAAAAGGCAAATTAAATATTGGTTATTCAGAATTAGATAAGGTATTAAATAATGGTATCAATTGGGCTCTAGATAATGATTATGCTATTGAAGAGGATATAAAACATTGCGAAGAAAATGGTTTTTTGAAAGATGCGGATGCTAAGTTAGTTTCTCAAAAAGCAAAACAACGTGCTTTGAATCAGCTTGGGTCTTTAGGTAGTGGAAATCATTTTCTAGAAATTCAGTTAGTTGATGAAATCTATAATCAAGAAATTGCAGAAAAACTTGGAATAACGGATGAAAACCAAGTAACTGTTATGATTCATACAGGAAGTAGAGCTATGGGTCATCAAGTATGTTCAGATTCTTTAAGAAATATTGAAAGAGCCATGAGGAAATATAATATAAAAGTTCCAGATAGAGAGCTTGCTTGTGTACCCGCGGATACTCCTGAAGCCCAGAATTATTTAAAGCAAATGGCATGTGCTGCCAATTTTGGGTTTTGTAATCGACAATTAATTACTCATTGGATAAGAGAATCCTTTTATAATATATTTAAAAGAGATATAGATGATTTAGATTTAAAATTGATATATGGTGTCTGTCATAATATCTTAAAAATTGAAGAACATGAAATTGATGGTAAAAAAAAGAAATTAAATATACATCGAAAGGGCGCCACAAGAGCTTTCCCCCTGGGACATCCGGCTTTACCCCAAGACTATAAAGATATTGGACAACCCGTTTTAATTCCAGGTACAATGGGGTCTGCCTCTTATCTATGTGTTGGCAAGCAAAATGCTATGGATTTATCGTTCGGATCTACAGCACATGGCTCAGGCAGGATCATGTCTCGTACTAAAGCTAGAAAGAATTATTGGGGTAAAGATATAAAACAAAATTTAGCTAGGAAGGGAATTATAATTAAAGCTGCTTCAATGAAAGTTATTGCTGAGGAAGCTCCAGGTGCTTATAAAGACATTGATCAAGTCGTTCAAGTCAGTCATAACCTTGAAATCGTAGAAAAAATTGTTAGATTAGTTCCTATTGGAGTGGTTAAAGGATAAGACAAATCTAAATATCAAAAACAATACTAATTTCAATATATCCTTTTTTTTCACTAATATTCATGAAAGAATAAGTTATTGCTTTAACTTCAGTTCCAATTTCATGTTTATTCTTATTAAATTTTTCGCCTTTTAGAATAGCTTTAATTACATAATCATTCTCTTTTTGTTTGATAGATTCTACGTTTATATCACTGAAGACCAATTCCTCCACATCAAAAAGAAATAAAAATTCAGAAAGAAAATCAAATAAAAGAGCCTCCTTATCCTCAGCCATAATATTTAGTTCTTTTTCTATTTCAGGAGATACTTTATCTAAGTCTGGAGTTATAGTAGCCATTAAGCTATAGGCAGTTTGGGAAAATGCCTCTTCTAAGGTTCTGCCCCAGCTTTTAACTTGAACATCCGCAGTATGGTCCTCGAATTCAAATCCCGCTTTCTTCATATATATTGAGCCAAACTCAAATTATTTCTTTTTATAATTTTATAATTAAATAGATTTCATTTAAAACTAATTTTTCTATGAGTTTTTAACTTTAATATTAAAATTTGTATATATGTACAGCTCATTAGAAGAAGAACTATTTTTTTCACAGAAAGTTATAATACAGAAAAAGTATACAAACTTGGAACTTAAACTGCTTCATTTTTTTCATGAAAAGACAAAAATCTATGCTGAGAACATAATAATTATCAAAAATTTTATCTTGTTTTTTGTTCGAAATGATATCTATTTTAAAGCGAAGGTATTCTTGAGCTCTTTAAGAAAACAATTTAATAGTAAAAAAATACTGATAATTAGAGTCGAGAACACCTTAATTACTCTTTTATTTAGCTTTTTTCCAGATCCATATATTAATAATGTAAAATTGGAAATTAATAAGAAGACAGGAGAGAATCTAATTAATCTCTCCTTCATTTCCTTTGAAGAGAGAGGTATTGCTATTGGTCGCAGTGGAGAATATATTAAAGCAGTCAATGAAATTTTTAAAAATAATGTTAGTTTCGAAAAATATGCGACTTTTGAAAAGTATAAAATCCCTTTAAAAATTAAATGTGAATTCATTCCTCTTACCAAGGAACACCCCTCAGACAGGTAGATCCTTAAATTTGACTAGATAAATAAGAGATTCCTATGAAGATTAAATTTTTAATAAACGGTTTTTTGATTTAACTCTACCAAGGAACACTTTTTTTTCCTGCATAATATGCCACGTTGTTTCCAATAATAGATATTGACGGTGTTAGGATCATTAAAAAGATAATTATATTGATGTCTGGAAGCCAAATGAGTTCTGGAGCAATTAATGCTAAAAGTATTATGAATCCTATAGAAACTAGCAGAAAATCAAGCTGATCTACAATCCAGAAGGGCGCACCACTCTCTATATCGAACCTTCTTTTTAGACATGAGCCTAACAAGTCCCCAATGGCCGCACCATACGATACTACTACTATCCGAATAATTAAACCAAGGAATCCTATAGGAAATGGACCCCCTATAAAGTAATACTCATAATAAGTTAGATTATCATATAGTTTGTACAAGCCAGCATCAATAGCTAAGTTAAATGCTGGTCCAATAAATTGCCATAAAGAAAGTAAAAGTACAAATATTCCAATTGTAATAGGGATTCCAATGTATAAAGGTCCCTTTATTAATCCATTCCATGTTTTATGGTCACCAAACAGTCTCCTTCCGTCTTTTAAGATCTTTCCTCCATCAATAGGCTTTCCGCCACCAGTAAAAACCATTCCTGCATTTGATAAATATGCTGGAACTATAAATAAGAGCGAAAATATTAATAATGCAACCCAATCTGACCATGTAAAGATTAATGAAATCAGAATAAAATTGAAAAATATCAAACAACCACATAGAAATGTGAGTCGAACTGCAGTTTTTTTATATTTTTGTTCAATGTTGGTTAATTCTTTTTTTTTTGGCAATTTTAGAAATACTCCAAATATATTTTATCGGTTTTACCAGGGAACTTCCTTCAGTCCAATAGTATATGCAACTGTATTTGCTATAACACTTACAGATGGGGTTAGAATAAGAAGAAAGATAATAATATGAATATCTGGAATCCAAAATATTTCTGGAAGGAAGAATGCTGGAATTGAGACGAATAGAATAGCGAAAACTGCGAAATCCAACTCGTCAATGATCCACAGGGGTTGACCTGACTTTATATCAAATCTCCTCTTAAGAAATGAGCCAAACAAATCCCCGAATGCCGCACCATAGGAACATAAGATAATTCTAATTATTAAAGCTAAGAATCCAACTGGGAAGGATCCCCCTATGAAATAATACTCGAAAAATTCAGGATCATTGTATATCACATATTGTCCTTCCTGATTTGCAGCAATTACTACTGGTAGAATAAATTGCCATAATAAAAGAAAAAGTAAGAAAATCCCGATGGAAACAGGGATTCCGATATATAAAGGTCCCTTGATTAAACCATTCCATGTTTTATGGTCACCAAATAATCGCCTACCATCAATGAAGTTCTTGCCGCCATCAATAGGTTTACCACCTCCAGTTATAACCATGCTAGCATTCGAAATGTAAGCAGGCACAATGAATAATAATGAAAATATCAATAAAGCAAGCCAGTCGGCCCAATTAAAAAATATTGATATAAGTAGAAAATCGGCTAAAATTAGACAACCAAAAAAGATGGCAAGTCTGACTGCTATTTTTTTATGTTTTTTTTCAATTTCAGTCAATTCTCTCTTAGGTCGCAAATTATAAGGGCCTCAAAAAAATTGTTTTTCATAAAAAGGTAGTTTATTAAATAAAGCTATTATTTAATTAAAGTTTAGTTATAATTTTAAATTTTAATTTTAAAAATACTATTATTTTTTTCTTAATAATGTTGAGGAGGAAATAAATATCTTTTAAATGTCCGACAATAATATATTAAATTATTGATAAGGTGTCAGATTAATTATTAAATGTTTAACACGGCTACATTAATTTGTCGGTTAACAAATAACTTTATATATTTAACTGAAATATTATTAATTATGCAGTCGAAATACCATTATTTCGAGTGGATTAAAAATAAACTTGGTGTCTTTAAGTGTTGACTAATAATGGAAATAATAATTATATTTTCAATATTGATAAGTTTTATAAAAATTATTTAAAAGGTCCAGAAATCTTCAAAAGAAGGGATGCTCTTGATCCTTCCTATGTACCTGAGGAATTACCTCATAGAGATACTGAAATTCAAAAGGTAGCTGAATTAACTGCGTGTGCTTTAAAAGATGATTGTCCTCCAAATTTCTTATGTTATGGGCAAACTGGCACTGGAAAAACCGCTACAATTAGATATATTAGTCAAAAATTAGCTCAACAATCCCTTATCAATAAACCTTGGTGGATTTATACTAATTGTAGTGTAGTTTCTACCCCATATCGAATATTAGCTCATATATACAATACAATTTCGGGAAGTGAAAAGATACCTCCAACTGGCTTACCCAAAGATGTTATATTTAAAAAGTTATTAGGTTTAATGGATCAAAAAATAGGTCCAAGCATATGTTTTATTGTATTAGATGAAGTAGATATGGTAGCAGAAAAAAAGGGGGGTAATGAGATTTTATATGATCTTACAGAGTTGACTAAAAATTTAGATTATTGTAAAGTTTGTTTAATAGGGATATCAAACAAATTAAAGTTTAAAGAAAAGCTAGATCCTAGAGTAATATCAAGAATAGGGAAAGAACACATCGTTTTTCCGATATATGACGCAAGCCAGCTAAGAGATATTCTTTATAAGAGGGCTAAAGTTGCTTTTCAAGAGGGTGTGTTAAAAACTGATGTGATACCTCTATGTGCAAAATTAGCCTATGAAGAACATGGAGATGCTAGAAAGGCATTACAATTATTGAAAAAAGCAGGAAGTATTGCTGAAAGTACACAAAAAGAACAAGTATCAAAAAACCATGTACATAAGGCTCAAGATGAGTTAGAGAAAGACCATATAGTTGAATATATTCAAGGAATGCCCCTTCAAGCACAATTAACTTTAACAGCAATTTATTTAATCGCAAAATTTGAGCATAATCATGTAATAACTTCTGGTGATGTTTACGAAGTTCATTCCGAGCTATGTTATAAAATTCCCAGAGTTAAGCAGTTGACAAAAAGAAGAATAAGCGATTATATTAATGAATTAGTCTTAGCCGGTATTATAACTGCTGATACAAGATCTATGGGCCATTATGGAAGGACAAAAATAATTCAGTTAGACATCGAGAAGGGTTTATTAGGAAGGGTATTACGTAATATAAGTAAAATTGGTAATTTATTAAATGATAAACCCATTTTATTACAAACTAATAAGGTTAAATTAAAAAATAATGTATTTAAAAGGCTACTTTAACTGGAGAAATCCCACTCGTTTATATTTTCTGCAATATCATTAAGAAATTTAACTGTGGAATCTTCATTTTTTTCCTTTAAGATTAAAAATAATTTTGCTATATGCTTACAAAATTTTTTGCCTTTAGCTCTATTTTTAAAGAAATCTTGGCAATTATGACGTAAAGTTCTATCTTTAAGAACTATTTCAATGTTATAAAAATCTTTTTCTGTTCCAGCCACTTTAGCTCTAATTACCCCTTTATCAGAATCTAAACTAGAAAAAGTAAACGCTTCACTCGATATTAATGCGGCTCTATTTTGAGTCCCTCTATCTGATAAGGCATTAAACAAAATCTTAAAGCTCGGACTTAGGCTCTTTTTTAAATCGACTTTTAAGCCATTCCTCTTTTGTTGGAATCTTAATTGGATTAATAGTTCTTGTTTTCTTTCTTCTTGCCAATTTTTTAACTTTTTTTCTAAGGTTTGAGATAAACAGAGAGAATTATTAGATTTTATAATTAAAAATTTATTTTTAATAGCTAAGTTTACGAATTGGTTCGCTTTTTCTGGAGGAAAAATAAATAATTCAAACGAGATCTTATATAATAAATCTTTCATTGAAATTGAGGGGAGATCTATAATTTTCCAAATATATAATAATAATTCTGAGGCATTTTTTCGGGGAATTGTGAAGGTCATCAAGATTCAATTATATTTTAATATAAGTGTTTTATATAAATTAATCAAATTTTTTTAAGTCTATTTCTATACCTTGTAGCGAGTCCAGCTCAACAATAGGTACGATACCTGGAGTAGGTCGTATACCAAACGCAGCCATGAATTGTGTCTGGCTCTGAAAACACCCAGAGTTCACCAACGATACCCCCCGATAGCGCCCCATTCCATTAATGTGTATATGACCGGTATGAAAAATATCAGGAACTTTATCAATTACAAGCCAATCTCTGTTAACAGGGGCAATCTGAGTTTTTTTCCCGAATATTGGGGCCATATGTCTACAAATTAAGAGCTCCTTCATTGTATCGACAGGTTTATTATTCTCAAGCCCTGGAACTAACATATTCATATCAATCATACTATCGCCATGAAAAACTAGGGTGGATACGTTATGGGTTTTAATTACGCAAGGATTTCCAAGGCATTTAATATCAAGATTAATTAAATCTTCTGTATATTTGGCAGGCACAGCTGGGCGAGGTATAGCATTTCTCACGGGATCGTGATTGCCTGAGCTGTAGAAGACTTTTATGTAGTCGGGTATTTCAGAAAGGAATTCTGCAGCCTTTTTGTACTGCTGATATATATCTGAAATGTTTAAATCTTCTTTCTGTGCAGGATAGACCCCGACACCATCTACTAAATCACCATTAATAATTATATATTTAACTCTTCCTGCTATTTCTCTAAAATTTTTATTACCAATTTTACCTTTAAGAAATTTTATAAAACGGAGCATTAATTTTTCTTCAAATTCTTTGCTACCAATATGACTATCCGAAATTAATGCTATGGATACTGGATCTGGGGATAAATTCGGGCTATGATCTGTGGGTATATCAATTTTAGAGATGCTATTTGCGAAAATTATTCCTTTTCCACCATGATCACCTGGCGGTCTATAGTTTCCTTGAACGAAAATCATTTGATCATTTATGGTTTTTTCTACCAATTTACGGCTTTCTTGGTTCTCAGAGTCTTTTCTCACTAGTACATTAATAGAACCCGTCATATCTTCTATAGTTAAAAAGTAATTACCTTTTTTAGTTTCACGCATTTCATTTACTAACCCTGTGGTTGAGATATTTACGCTTTGTGAATTTCTTAAAATATTAATAATATTCGTAGCCGAAAGAGCCTCAGGTCGTTTCTTCATTAAATTTCTGAGTCTATTAAATTTGTCTAAAGTTAATTCATAAAAATCATTGTATCCTCCATTAGTATATAGTTTTCCAGTTGGATCCCTAAGAATTTTATAGTTGAAGTTAAAGTCTTTAGCTGAAGGTTTAAAACTAAAGGCTGATTTGGTCGATTCCATATGGGTTATTTTTACTTTCTTTTTTATTAGTTTAGTTAGAGAGGCTTTTGTCTTCTTAATTTTTCGGGGTTGTTTTTCTTTTATTTTTACAGAATTTTTAGTTTTAGGAATATTTTCAGTTATTTCTGATTTATGTATCAATAGATTATCATTATCAATAACTTCATTAGATTTTTTTAATGTATCGTCTTTAACTTTTACAGCATCTTCACTTGAATAAATTTTTTCTCTAAAAGTAGCTCTTTTTAATATTTTTTGTATTTCTTTATCAGAAATCTTTTTTAAAATGTTTTCAGTTAAATGACTATTAAATGTTGGGATGAAAGATAGCTGTTTAATTATTATATTCAACTTTTCTATAGGATTATCAATTTTTAGGATAAGCTCTAACATTGAAGGGCTAATATTTATTCCAGCATTAGTCAAATTATTAACTATTATTCGTTTTATCTCTGGGTTTCCTGTGTTCATCGTTTTATCATTAAATTTTAGATTATAATTAATATTACAAAATAAAATAAAATCTTGCTTATTAAAGAAAAAACATT
>Ga0114925_10000879_pt1 | contig 14172 bp, 10 predicted proteins | sample SumtaG_2_FD_87287 | JGI IMG/M metagenome (GOLD analysis project Ga0114925, IMG submission 87287) | Deep subsurface microbial communities from Indian Ocean to uncover new lineages of life (NeLLi) - Sumatra_00607 metaG | ecosystem: Environmental > Aquatic > Marine > Oceanic > Sediment | place... | reverse complement strand
CACTCGAACCCTACCTCCAACAGCCCCGTGCAAATGGTCGACGTGCGCTTCCTGCCCCTCAATGATCTGGGCTAATGGATCACCGGGAAGGACGGCTGGGCGCTACCGTCAGGCCGCGAAATGCCGGTTGTCTTCATGCGCGAAGTTGAGGTGCAAGAACCGCGCGCAGCACCCTGAAGCGCCCCCAATCAGCTCGTGCGGCCGAGCAGCCGCCCCTCCGCCTTGGCGCGGCCGATCAGCGGCAACAGAACTTTGAGTTCGGGACCATCCTCAAGCCCGGTCAGGGCTAATCGCAAAGGATGGAATAACGCACGGCCCTTGGTCCCCGATGCCGCCTTGAGCGCGCCGATCCACGCCTGCCACGTTGTGTCATCCCATGGCTCGGGCGGCAGAAGCGTTGCTGCGCTATCGGTGAGCTCCTTGTTCTCGATCAAGGGGGTGATATCGCCGGTAATGATCCGCGACCACGTCGCCGCGTCGCCAAGAACGGTAAGATTGCCGCGGACCGCCTCCCAAAACGCCGGACCGCCATCGGCACCAAGCGCGCGTAACCGGTCCTCAACAGCAACGTAGGGCAGCTTGTGCAGAAGCCGCGCGTTGAGCGCTTTCAACTCCTCAACATCGAAGCGCGCCGGCGCCGTTGAGATCTTTTCGAACTCAAAAAGCGCAGCAAGCTCGTCCAAATCGGCGTGCGCCTCGATCGGATCGGAGGTCCCGATCAATGCGGTGTAGCTCGCCACCGCCATTGGCTCCAGACCGTTGGCGCGCAATCGCTCAATGGAAAAGTCGCCGAGCCGTTTGGAGAGCGCTCGACCGTCCGCCCCAATGAGGAGGCTGTGATGGGCGATGGCCGGCGGCTCCTTTCCCAGGGCCTCGAACAACTGGATTTGCACGCCGGTATTTGTGATGTGGTCCTCGCCCCGGATGATGTGCGTCGTGCCGAACTCAGCGTCATCAACCACGCTCGTGAAGGTGTAGAGAAAGGTGCCGTTAGCCCGGATTACGACAGGATCGGACACCGACCCCACGTCCACCGTTTGATCACCGCGAACGAGGTCGTTCCACGATACAATGGTTGGCAACGGTGCCGCTCCCGTTTCCGCCTCGCTGTTGTCGAGCCGGAAGCGCCAATGCGGGCGTCGCCCCTCGCGCTCAAGTTTTGCCCGCTCGTCGGCTGTGAGCTTCAGGCCTGAGCGGTCATAGATGGGCGGCATGCCGCGTGCAAGCTGGCGCTTGCGCTTGCGGTCAAGCTCATCCTCCGTCTCATAGCAGGCATAAAGCCGGCCGCGCTCGCGCAACATGTCGGCTGCCGCAGTGTAGCGCGCGGTGCGTTCTGACTGGCGGTCCTCGCGTGTCCATTTCAGGCCGAGCCAGGTGAGGTCTTGGCGAATGCCCTCGGCGAACTCTGGTGTGGAGCGCTCTAGATCCGTGTCGTCGAGGCGCAGCCAAAATTCTCCACCGCTCTTCCTTGCAAAGAGCCAGTTGAGAATGGCGGTGCGAATATTGCCGACGTGCAGACGGCCCGTAGGGCTTGGGGCGAAGCGAACGATGACGGACATTTCTGGGGCGGGTTCCAGCGGCGTTTCGATTCTTAGGTGCGAGGGGCCAACCTATAGAGGGTCCGCGCGCCAACTCAAGGGCCGAAGGCGGGGGTGGCCGTTAGTTGTGTGGTTCGGTCGTCGGTAACCCCTCAACAAACGCAGCTCGCGTACGCTCCAACCAAAACACCTACTTTCATGCGCCCTTCTTGCTCGACGTTGAGGCGGTTATTGGCGTGGTCTTTTGTTTGGCCGCAGGGGTCGCGCCCACGTCCTCCCGGAATCTGTTGGTAATAGGATAACGCCGGTCGCGCCCGAAATTCCGCGATGAAATTTTCACGCCCGGCGCCGCTTGGCGGCGCTTGTACTCAGCGATGTAGAGCATGCGCTCAACCTCCCGGACGACATCGGGCGCGTGACCCCGCGCGATGATCTCATCGATGGGCATCTCCTGCTCAACGAGGCATTCGAGGATGTCATCGAGGACATTGTAAGGCGGCAGCGAATCCTGGTCTGTTTGGTCTGGGCGCAATTCGGCCGACGGTACCCTTGTGATGATGGTCTGGGGGATGACGATGCCGCCAGGGCCCATAGCGCCTTTCGGCACATGTGCGTTGCGCCAACGAGCAAGCCGGTAGACGTCCGTCTTGTAGAGGTCTTTGACGGGATTAAAGCCACCATTCATGTCGCCGTAGAGCGTGGCGTAGCCCACCGACATTTCCGACTTGTTGCCGGTGGTGACGACCATGCCGCCGAACTTGTTGGAAATAGCCATCAGGACGATGCCCCGCACGCGGGCTTGGATATTCTCCTCGGTTGCATCAGGCTCCGTCCCGGCGAGCACGGGGGCCAGCGTTTCTTGGACACCGGCCACTGCCGCTTTGATCGGCAGCACGTCATAACGCAGACCCAGCGCCTTGGCGCAGGCTTCAGCATCCCGCAAGCTCTCGCTGGATGTGTAGCGGTAAGGCATCATGACCGTGCGCACGCGCCCCGGTCCAAGAGCGTCTGTGGCGATGGCCGTGACGAGCGCGCTGTCGATGCCACCGGAAAGTCCGACCACGACACCAGGAAACCCGTTCTTGTTTACGTAATCGCGGATGCCGAGAAGACAGGCTTGGTAGGCCGCCGCGTCATCTTCCTCGATGGCTGCACATTTGCTTTGCGCGCAATGCCAGCCCTCAGGACTCTTTTGCCACTCGCTTAATGCGACCAGCTCTTCCCAAGCGGGTGCCTGCACGGCGAGGCCGCGGTCGGCGTTGAGCACGAATGAGGCACCATCGAAGACAAGCTCATCCTGCCCGCCCACCTGATTGAGATAGGCGAGCGGCAGCCCCGTCTCGGTAACGCGCGCCACCACCTGGTTCATGCGAACATCCGGTTTTGTCCAATCGAAGGGCGAGCCATTAATCGAAATGAGAATTTCCGCGCCGGCTTCGGCCAGACACTCCGTCACATCTGGGCCCCAGATGTCCTCGCAAATGGAAACGCCAAGCCGCACCCCGCGGAAATTGATCGGCCCGGGCATCCCGCCTTGGGCAAAAACGCGCTTCTCGTCGAACACACCATAGTTCGGCAAATCGACCTTGAAGCGCACAGCCTCAACCTTACCGCCGTCGAGCAATGCCACCGCGTTGTAAACATTGCCCTCCTCCGGCCAAATGGTGCCGGTGAGCACCCCGGGGCCGGGCCCGACCTCGCCCGCCAGAGCCTCCACGCGCCGGCGAGCGGCCAACTGGAAGGCGGGTCTGAGGACAAGATCCTCGGGCGGATACCCCGTGACGAAGAGCTCCGGGAACACGACAAGGTCGGCGCCCAAAGCGTGCGCCCTAGCGCGCATCTCCACAAGCTTAGCGATGTTCCCGTCGAGGTCGCCGACGGTTGGGTTTGCTTGGGCAAGCGCTATTATGATGCTCGTTTGCGCGGAATTCGACATGAATGGACCTTAAGAACAAGCCAGGCCGCACCGCAATGCAAAGCCTGCCCGCACGTCACCCGGATTCGATACCGCTAAGGAGGCGATTAGCCATACGCCGGGATCGGCTGCGTCGGCACCGCCATGTCTTCGCGCTCTTGCTTAAGCCGCTCCGCAATGAGGAAAGCAAGCTCAAGCGACTGAGCGGCATTGAGACGGGGATCGCATAGCGTCGCGTAGCGGTCCTTCAACTGCGCCTCTGAGATCTTGGCCGCTGCGCCGCCCGTGCATTCGGTGACCGGCAGTCCGGTCATTTCTACATGAATGCCACCGGCGCGCGTACCTTCCGCGCGGTGGACATCGAAGAACGTCTCGGCCTCCTTGAGGATACGATCGAAGGGGCGTGTCTTGTAGCCGTTTGCAGCCGATATCGTATTCGCATGCATGGGGTCACACGACCACACAGCCCTGCGGCCTTCCTTCTCGACCCGACGGATCAGTTTGGGCAGATGCTCGCCGACCTTGTCGGCGCCAAGACGGCAGATGAGCGTCAACCGGCCGGGCTCATCCATCGGATTGAGGATGTCGATGAGGCGTATCAGGCCGTCGGGCTCCAGCGAAGGGCCACACTTTACCCCAATGGGGTTCTTGATCCCGCGCAGGAACTCAACGTGGGCATGGTCTGGCTGACGTGTGCGATCGCCGATCCACAGCATGTGTCCCGACGTCGCGTACCAGTTTCGCGAACCACCCGCTTCATCGCGACGTACGAGCGCCTGCTCATAGCCCAAGAGCAAGCTTTCATGGCTGGTGTAGAACGTCGTCCGGCCCAGCGTTGGCACCGTCTCCTCTGTGACCCCGCATGAGCGCATGAACCGCAGCGCCGTTTGGATCTCCTCGGCCATTGCCTTGTACTTCTTGCCGAACGGACTTTTCCGCTCGAAATCGAGCAACCAGCGCATGACGTTGTCCAGGCCCGCGTAGCCGCCCTCGGAGAAAGCGCGCAATAGGTTCAGTGTGGCCGCCGATTGGCGATAGGCCTCAAGTTGCCGCTGCGGATCGGGCGTCCGGTCCTTTGCCGTGAAGCCTTCGCCGTTGATGATGTCGCCGCGATAGCTGGGAAGCTCTTGATCGCCCCTCTTCTCGGTGGGCGAGGAGCGCGGTTTAGCGAATTGACCGCCGATGCGCCCAACCTTCACGACTGGAACGCCGCCAGCGAACGTCAGCACGACCGCCATTTGCAGAAAGATGCGGAACAGCTCCCGAATATGGTTGGCGCCGTGCTCGGCAAAGCTCTCAGCGCAATCGCCGCCCTGCAGCAGGAATGCGTTGCCCTCTGCGACATCGGCCAGCGCGCGCTTGAGCTTGTCCGCCTCACCGGCGAAGACCAGCGGCGGGAACGACTCAAGCTTGGCTTCGACCGCGCCGAGCTCGGCCTTATCGGGATACTCTGGCACCTGGACGATCGGCTTCGACCGCCAGCTGTCGGGGGACCAGGGTGCCGCCATATTTAAGTCTCCATCACGCAAGCGCTTAGATTCCGCACAGTGGGCCTGGCGCGACCAGCGCGGCAACAAAAGCGCATCGCTTTGAACTCATTATGCCATTTCTCGGGGCTTATAGGCTATCCTCTTGCCGGAAGCCAGCAAACCAAGCATCGATGAGCTGCATGCCCAGGACCGATGCCATGGATGAGTCCTCAGCCTGGCCGCCCGGCAGCCCCGGAAGTCGGCGCACCGCCATGTCATGAGCGGAACCATGAGCCCTAAAGAACCAACATTTACGTGCGGAATTGAGGAAGAGTACTTCCTCGTTGACCTTCAGACCCGCGATCTCGTCCACGCGCCACAGGCCCTAATGGAAGCCTGCGAGAAAGAACTTGGCGAGCAGGTCGCGCCCGAGTTTTTCCGTGCTCAGATTGAGATCGGCACCCAAGTGTGCCGCGATTTCCCCCAGGCCCGCCAGGAACTCGCGCGCCTGCGCAGGACCATCGCCGCCCAGGCGCGCAAGCATGGACTGGCCCCGATCGCCACATCAACCCATCCCTTTGCACACAAGTCTTCTCTGCAAACGACTCCCAAGGAACGCTACCAGGCACTCGCCCGCGATTTCGCCGGCATCGGCCGGCGGCTAGCTATCTGCGGGATGCACGTCCACGTCGGCCTCGAGGACGACGACCTGCGCATCGACCTAATGAACCAGGCCCGCTACTTCCTGCCGCATCTCTTGATGCTCTCTACGTCGTCACCCTTTTGGCAAGGCGAGGACACAGGACTCAAAACTTATCGCATTGCCGTCTTCCACGAGCTGCCGCGAACCGGCATTCCCCAGCGCTTCGAGAGCTTCGGTGAGTACGAACGCACGGTTGACGTTCTGGTGCGCAACGGCGTCATCGAGGATGCCACCAAGGTGTGGTGGGATCTGCGCCCGTCCGCGCGCTTTCCCACGCTGGAAATGCGTGTGACCGACGTGTGTACGCGCATTGACGATGCGGTTGCGATCGCAGCGCTCTACGTTTGCATCATTCGCATGCTCTACCGGCTACGGCTCACCAATCAAAAGTGGCGCTCATATCCAGCCTTCCTCGTTGACGAAAATCTTTGGCGCGCCCAGCGCTACGGCGTCAAAGAAAAGCTGTTCGACTTCGGCAAGGGCACGCTGGTGCCGTTTGTCGATCTCATTGGCGAGCTCTTTGAACTCGTCGCAGAAGACGCGCTGGCTCTGGGATGTGAGGCGGAGGTTCAGCATATACGAAAGATCGCCGCTGAGGGCACAAGCGCAGATCGCCAGGTTGCTTGCTATGAGCGGTTGATCAGTCAGGGCGCCCCAGCCGAGGAGGCAATCAAAGGCGTCGTCGATCTGCTCATTGCCGAAACCGTTGCACACACGTGAGGCGGCCTAGAGCGCTGCTGCCATGCCGCCGTCGATGGCAAGCTCCGCGCCGGTGATGAAGGACGATTCATCGGAGGCGAAAAACAGCGCCGCCTGCGCGACATCCTCAGACGTTCCAAAGCGCCGCAGCGGCGTCTGCTCTAAAAGCGCATCGGAAAAAGCCTTGATCTTCAGAACGCGCTCGGTAAGTGCTGTCTCAATAAAACCGGGCGCCAGAGCATTCACCCTTATGTTGTAAGGCGCATACTCAACCGCGAGCCCGCGCGTCAGGGCCGAAATCGCGCCCTTCGTTGCTCCATAAGCTGCAAGCGTGCGCATTCCGCGACCGCCCATAATGGAGGCCATATTGACCAATGAGCCGCGGCCAGAGGCCTTCAACAGCGGAAAGGCATCACGCGCAATGCGGATCACGCCGTCGAGGTTTACCTCACGCAGCTTCACCCAATCGGCATCTGACATGTTGCGGAAGTCGGAACGCACATTGATGCCGGCATTGTTGACCACAGCATCGAGGCGGCGATGCTTGGAGTCCACCAAGCGTATAAGCGCGTTGACATCTTGGCCAAGTGATACGTCAACGGGCACCGCCGTCACGTCGTACCCTAGCGCGTCAAGCTCCGCGGCAGCCTTGACGGTAGCATCCGCGTCAATGTCGGTGACGTAGACATGCGCCCCCTCAGCGGCGAACAGCTTAACCGTCGCCAGGCCAATGCCGGCGCCCGCGCCAGTGACGAGCGCAATCTTATCTTTGAGTCGTCCCATGATACCCTTCCAAGGTCGGGCAGGCTTATAGCGGTGATACGCTCCTATCAACTCCCATATGACAACATGCCAGATGAGCCATCATCCTGCGGCTTCGCCCGGCGCAACCCAGCGTTCCCGCATCGTGACGAACTCCTCCGCCGCGCTCGGATGCAGCCCCATCGTGGCATCGAAGTCCGCCTTTGTTGCCCCCAACCGCATGGCGATCGCTGCCATTTGCACGATTTCGGCAGCGTCCGCACCTAGGACGTGACAGCCGATGACCTTATCACTCTGTCGATCAACGATAAGCTTCATGAGCATTTTCTCGTCGCGCCCCGACAGTGTAGTCCTCAGTGGCGGAAACGTCGCCATGTAGATATCGAGCTCGGCGCTGCGCTCCTCTGCCAGGTGCTGGGGCAATCCCACGGTCCCGATCTCGGGCGTGGAGAACACAGCGGTTGGGATCATCACGTAGTCGGCACTCCACGGCTTACCGCCGAATGTGCTGTCGGCAAAGGAGTGACCTTCACGAATGGCAACAGGTGTGAGCGCTACGCGGTCGGTCACGTCGCCCACAGCGTAGATCGTCTCCGCGGACGAGCGCGAGGCCTCATCTACCACGACGTGCCCGTTCCAACCGCGCTCAGCGCCGGCCGTATCGAGCCCCAGGTCCACTGTATTGGGTGCGCGGCCGATGGCGAACATGATTTGGTCGGCCTCGATAGCCGAGCCGTCGTCGAGATGTCCGATAAGTCCATTGTCGGTCTTCTCGATGCCTGTAAACGTTCGGTTCGTCACGATGCGAATGCCGCGCTTGCCGTAGGCTTCGGTTAGCCCGTCCCGCAAGTCCCCATCAAAGCCGCGCAGGATCTTGTCGCCACGGTAGACGATGGTGGTCTCGGCCCCGAGCCCGGAAAAGATGCCTGCAAACTCCACAGCGATATAGCCGCCGCCGTAGATGGTGATGCGGCGCGGTAGCTCCTTGAGATCGAACACCTCATTCGACGTGATGACGTGCTCAAGTCCCTCAATTGGATCGCCGAGCGATGGCTTGCCGCCCGTAGCGATGAGGATCTTTGCCGCTGATACCGCGCGGCCGGAGGACTTGAGCTGGACCGCGTTGGGCCCGGCAACCTCGGCACGCTCCTCGAAGATTGCAACACCTGCCTTTTTTAGGTTCGCTCGGTAAAGGTTTTCCAGCCGCGCGATCTCTTTGTCCTTGGCTTTGATCAGCGTCGACCAATCGAACACAGGCTCTACCGTCTGCCAGCCAAAGCCGCGCGCATCTGCAAACTCATCGGAAAAACGGCTCGCGTAGACAAGGAGCTTTTTGGGCACGCACCCCCGGATCACGCAGGTTCCGCCGATGCGATACTCCTCAGCAATGGCGACCGTGGCGCCATGGGTGGCAGCGATGCGCGCAGCGCGTACACCACCCGAGCCGGCACCGATCACAAACAGATCGTAGTCGAAGTCGCTCATCGCCTGCTTTCGCCCGCCCGTGGTATCAGTCGTCGTCGTTATCTTGCGCCTTAAGCAGGCTGATACCATTTGGGCCTGCAACGATTGCAAGATCGGCGATGCCGAGGAAGAGGCCGTTTTCCACCACGCCCGGGACCATTTTCAATGCTTGGTCCAGCTCTTCGGGGTCCTGGATCTTTCCGAAAGCGCAGTCGAGAATAAAGTTGTCACTGTCCGTCACAAAGGGTTTGCCGTCCGCACCCTGGCGCAAAGTAATCTCACCCTCGCACCCGGCCTCCGAGGCAAGCGCAATAACCATGTTGCGCGTGGCGGTCAGGCCGAAACGAACAATCTCCACCGGCAGCGGATGGGCACCGAGTGTTTCGACATGCTTAGACGCATCCGCGATGACAATCATGCGCCCGGATGAAGTCGCAACGATCTTTTCGCGCAATAGCGCACCGCCGCCGCCTTTGATCAGGCGCAGCTCGCCATCGAGTTGATCTGCCCCGTCGATCGTCAAATCAAGAAATGGCGTCTCATCGAGTGTCGACATGCGAATGCCGAGCGCGGCGGCGTGCGCTTGCGTCGCCTCGGACGTGGCAACACAGGTCAAGTCAAGCCCGGCCCGCACTTTGGGGCCCAACAGATCGACCAATTTGGCTGCCGTGGTGCCGGTACCAAGGCCAAGCTTCATGCCGGACTCGACATACTGCAGCGACCGTTCCGCCGCCGCTATTTTCAGTTCGTCTTGGCTCATAAAGCGCTTTCCCCTCTGATGTGCCCCGCGATCAATGGGCTTTGAGTGCGCAAATCATCCCCCTCCTCTGTTCAAGGGAAGGGCCGAAGGCGCGAACCACATGGCCTCATGGCTCACACCGCAAGCTGCCCGCGCGGCACGGCACAGCCAACGCCTGCGAAGAATTCCAGCGCCGTCAAAGACCGCCCATCAAGGTGTATTTGACCTCGACGAACTCTTCTATGCCGTGGTGCGAACCTTCACGCCCAATCCCGCTTTCCTTGAAGCCGCCAAAGGGTGCTATCGCGGTCGACGTAACACCTTCGTTAACGCCGACAATGCCATATTCGAGCGCTTCGGCGACGCGCCAGCAGCGGGCGAAATCGCGCGTAAAGAAATAGGCGGCCAGCCCATACGGTGTGTCGTTGGCGATATGGACCGCTTCTTCCTCGCTTGAGAACTTGATCAGTGGCGCCACGGGCCCAAATGTTTCCTCGTGCGCAACGCGCATCTTTGGCGTCACATTCGTCAGGATCGTTGGGTCATAGAACGTACCACCCAATGCATTGGGCTTGCCGCCAACGACGATCTTTGCACCCCCCTCCACCGCTTCGGCCACGTGCGCCTCAACCTTCTCTATCGCTTGGTTGTTGATCAGAGGCCCAACCGTTACGCCCTTCTCCGTGCCGTGGCCGACTTTCAGCTTTTTGACCGCTGCCGAGAGCTTCTCCGCGAACGCGTCATAGATTCCCGCTTGCACCAGAATGCGGTTGGCGCAAACACACGTTTGCCCTGCATTTCGGAACTTGGAGGCCATGGCCCCCGCCACCGCCCTGTCGAGATCGGCATCATCGAATACGATGAAGGGCGCGTTGCCACCGAGCTCCATGCTGACACGCTTCACGGTAGCGGCCGCATCACGCATGAGGAGCTTGCCGACCTCGGTCGAGCCGGTAAACGTCACCATGCGCACCAGAGGATTGGAGGTCATCTCGGCGCCGACTGGGGCGGGATCTTCCGCTGTCACGATGTTGAGCACGCCATTAGGGACTCCCGCACGCTCGCCCAGCTCGGCCAGAGCCAGGGCTGACAACGGCGTGTCCTCGGCGGGCTTCAGCACAACCGTGCAGCCGGCAGCGATCGCCGGCGAGACTTTGCGCGTAATCATCGCGCTTGGAAAATTCCATGGCGTGATCGCGGCCACGACCCCAACCGGCTGCTTCATCACGACGATGCGAGCATCGGGTTTGTGCGAGGGAATAGTTTCGCCGTAGATGCGCTTGCCCTCCTCGGCAAACAGCTCCACGAAGCTCGCACCATAGAGAATCTCGCCCTTGGCCTCCGCAAGCGGCTTGCCCTGCTCCGTTGTCAACAAGAGCGCCAGCTCGTCAGCGTGCTCAATGATGAGGTCGTACCAACGGCGCAGCACCTGCGAGCGCTCTTTGGCAAGTAGCTGAGACCATGGCTTGAATGCTGCATGCGCCGCCGTGATCGCCTGCTTGGTCTCAGCGGCTCCTAGGGCTGGAACGTGCGCGATCACCTCGCCCGTTGCCTTGTCGGTCACAGGCGTCGTTGGCTCGCCGACCCAGGCCCCGTCGATATAGGCCTGCGACTTGAGGAGCGTGATCACCTTTCTGTCCATTTGTGCACCAGCAAAAAAAGGGCCCCATTCCAAGTTCTCTCTAAGATGCGCGCGCACCTGTTTCAAGGCGTCGCGCCCAGCCTAGATGACACAGGCGCCCGCAGCCGGTAGCGTTGCGCCGCCCCGCCGCCCGCCTTGAGGCCCCATGCACGACCTGACACTTGTCTTTGACCTCGACGGAACGCTCGTCGACACCGCCCCCGATCTCATTGCCGCCACCAACCACGTCCTTGAGCATGTCGGTTTGCCGCCTGTCGACGTCGCCAGCCTGCGGCCCTGGATCGGGCACGGCGCAAAATACATGATCGAAATGGCGATCGGGCCGGCCAGCAACAGGCTGACGCCTGAGGAGCACGACCAGCTTTTGCAGCGCTACCTTGCCTATTATGCAGAGAATATCGCTGTGACGAGCCAGCCGTTTGAAGGTGCCGTTGCCGCTCTGGAGCGCTTTCAGGCGGCGGGCGCCAAGCTTGCCGTGTGCACGAACAAGATGGAGCGGATGTCGAAGTCCCTCCTCACTACCCTCGATCTTGCGCGATATTTTACCGTGATCGCCGGTCGTGACACATTCGATGCCTTCAAGCCTCACCCCGACCATCTGCTCGACACCATCCGCACGGCCGGCGGCGATGCGGCGCGCGCTATCATGATCGGTGATACAAATGTCGACATCGCAACCGCAAAGGCGGCCAGCGTGCCCGTCATTGCGGTGACCTTCGGTTACACAGACACGCCCGTGCACGAGTTCCGCCCCGACGCGGTCATCGATCACTATCGGGACTTGGAGCCGACGATCAAAGCACTGACGGCCTGAGACTAGGTTTGCACCGCATCAGACGAGGCCGCTTGCGAGTCCTCTGCCTCCCGCCGGGGCAGCATGCGCCGCCCCACCATAAGCACGGCAGGAAGGATAACAAGCTGCCCGATCAGCGAGGCAAAGAGGCACACCGCTGCCAGTTGCCCGAAGAGGCGCAGAGACGGCAGGTGGGAGAGCATCGTCACGCCCAAGCCAAGCGCCAAGACGATGGTTGTCAGCACGACCGGTGGCCCAATGTGGTGCGCCGTTCGCATCACCACGTCGTACACATTGCTGGCGCCGGCCCCTGCGCGATCCTCCTCAAGAGTAAAGCGATTGAGGAAGTGAATGGTGGAGTCGATCGCCAGAGCGAACGCCACCGTGATCGCCACGATTGATGCAAATTGCAGCCCCTGTCCCGTCGCATAGAGGATCGCACCCGTGGCAAAGATGGGAAAGAGCGAGGGCATGATGCTGGCAAAGCCCACCAGCACTGACCTCAATGCGAGCCCGAGGAAGATGAAGATCACGAACATGTCGCCCACCAGCCCCCAGTTGAGCTCCCAAATGAGGGTGGCGGAGTTGCGCGCGGCTATTGCGGGTAGGCCTGTCACCGAGATCTCAAAGCCGGGATTGGCCTCGCGCAGCGGCTCAAAGGCCTTATCAAGCTTCTGCACGACGGGAAAGATCTCGCTCGCGTCCACGTCGGGCATCCGCGCGGTGACGAGAACGGCCTGCTCGTCCTCGGCGATAAAGCGCCGCACGAGGTGCTCAGGCAAAATGCCAACGTAGCGCTTTACGTTATCGATGCTGTCGTCGCCTGCGTCGGCTAGCCAGCGGCGCAAGCTTTCGAGCGACCAGACGTTTCCGAGACCGGCGCGATTTTCCAAGATGTCGTGCGCCTGGCCGATAACGGCGAGTGTGGAGGGATCATATAGCGATCGCCCATCGTTCCAGCGGATCATCGCATGCATCGGGTTGGCGCCTGTGAGCTTTTCATCGAGGCGTCCAGTGGCGGCCAGCGCCTGCTCCTTGTCCGGCACCTGGTCGGCCAAACGATAGTGCGGCTTCAATTGCACGTATGCCGCGCCAGTGAGGAGAACGGCGATGATAGCCGACACAAAAAAGAGCAGCGGCCGTCCAGCAACTGTGCGCACGATGGCGTCAGTGACGCGTTGCAATTTGCCTACGTTGCCCGCCTCACGGACATTTGGATCGACATCTAGGGCCTTCTCATCGCGCACCAGAATGGCCGCAAGGGTGGGCACGACCACCGCCACAGCGATATAGGAGATGCCAACCGCCATCAGCGCCGCCTTCCCGAATGTGCGGATCAGGGCTGAGTCCGCCAAAGAGAACGACAGTATGGCGAGCGCAGCGTTCATGGCGGTCAACAGACAGGCCGGCGCAACGTCGAGCACGGCATGGCGGGCGGCCTGGACGCGATCGATGCCGGCAAGCACGTCGCGGCGGATCGACATCACAAGATGCATGGAGTCTGAAAAGCCCGCCACCAGGATCAGCGGCGTGATGACATTGATGAAGAGATTGAGGCGGAAGTCCATCGCCCCGATCATGCCAAGCGTCCACAGGATGGCGATCGTCGGACCGGCCACTGCGATGATGGTGAGCGACACGCGGCGGAAGAACAGGTAGGCGATACCGATGCCAAATAAGAAGCCGAGACCGTTGTAGACCAGCCGGTCGCGTTCTACTGCGTTGCGGATCTCAAGTTGCATAACGGGCGCGCCAGTCAGCTTGGCGGCGAGGCCAGTGTCCTTGAGGATTGAGTCGGCGGTTGCGTTGATCTCACCGATGACCGCGCGTGCACTTCTTTCGCGCTCGATTTCCCGGTCAAGCGCAATCACGATGAGCGCGAGCTCGCCATCATCGGAAAGAAACTTGCCCTCAACGATGTCGTTCGTCTTTAGCCGCTCAAGCATCGCCTCGAAATAGGCGCCTTGGGGCATGTCATCGGGAACAAGCGGTGGGGCGTAGCCCGTCTCGTCCGGTTTGTCGCGCGCCGAAAGCATGGATACGAGACCGGCAACACCTTCAATGAGCTGTAGCTCGGTGGTCAGCTCTCCGAAACTCTTGAGTTGCGGTCCTTTGAGCAGATCCTTGCCTTCGACGACAACGAGCACGTCGTACTCGCTGGAAGGAAAGCGGCGATCAATCTCCTCATATTGGCGGAACTCTTCCGTGTCGGTGCGGAACAGCTCGGAGAGCGAGTCGTCGACTTGGATGCGCGACACACCAACGATCGCCAGCGCCGACAGGACCGCGATCAAAGCGGCCGAGACGTAGGGCGCCCTGAGTGCGACTAGACCCAGCCGCTCCAACCCGAACGAGAACCAGAACGATCGGCGCGGCTCCTCAGTGGCCATAGCTCCCCCGTAGGCTCTCATCTAGGCCTGGCAAACGACGGCCGGCCGGATCTCTCAT
>Ga0114925_10000878_pt1 | contig 14179 bp, 11 predicted proteins | sample SumtaG_2_FD_87287 | JGI IMG/M metagenome (GOLD analysis project Ga0114925, IMG submission 87287) | Deep subsurface microbial communities from Indian Ocean to uncover new lineages of life (NeLLi) - Sumatra_00607 metaG | ecosystem: Environmental > Aquatic > Marine > Oceanic > Sediment | place... | reverse complement strand
TAACATTTGCCGGATGGGAAGTCGATTGTGCCTTCAACATATATTGTCTGTCCATCAAGGTGTATGTCGTAGACCTTTCCTGTTCGTCTGAAGTCCAGGTCTCCGGCAACATATACGGTACCACCAAGCGTTGCTTCCTGATTTGGAGTGGTGGTTTGTATAGTCAGGTCGCCTTCACAATACAGCGGCCCGATAGTACCAGTATCCTTGACATCTATTACAGTGCCATCAGCGTAGTGCACTTCGTTTTTAACATCCTCCCAGTAGAAGTCAGATAATTGCGCGGCGGTAGGCCAACCTATTATATCCGTAGTATCTTCGTTTTCGTCGGGGATCAAATCCCCCGGCATATCATCTAGCTCTCCATTATATTGCACATCTCCTGTGACCACAGAACCAGAACCGATTCCGATGTCACCCATACTGGTAATGGCGTTATCCGTGAACAAAACAAAATTAAGAATGTTGATGTAGGATACAATGGTGGTGCTGGAGCCATCAGTGCTGGTGGCTGTCGACTCAATTTTGTAAGTTATCTCATCAATATAGGTTATGATGACAGGGTCTACATCTTTGCCATTTACATCGGCTATGAAATATTCCATTGGGTCTTCACCTTCAGCTTGAGGCAGCCCAGCAGCCTTAGTTTTTATCCGCCAAAGAGCATCCTCTATCCCGGCATCGGCAGCATAGAGCTCAGCCATCCTCTCCTCATTGAGTTGACCGGCTATAAGACCGGTGCTCATAAAACCCAGCAGGGGAGTGATGATAAGCCCGCCCACAATCAGCAGAATCAGGACCAGAATAAACGCCTGCCCGGTCTCATCTCTTCTTAGTTTACTTAATACAGTTTTCATCATTTTACCCATCATGCTACACCTCCCATGGTGACATTATTGGTCAGGCCTGGGAACAATTTCATAAACCCTGGTCTCATTTTCTACTTGTGGCCAGGTGCCCACAGTAGCAGTTACCGTCAAGGTAAGCTTACCGCCAGTAATAATAGCATTCTCATCATCAGTATCCGTGGTTATGGCAACCTTCGCATTTGCCGTTGTAGAAGTCCAGACACCGGCTGTGATATCTTCATTGGCCTTAACAACAACAGTGTCATTAGCATCGGTGGTTGTCCAGGTGCCCGTAGCATTGTAGGTAGCACTGCCATTGGTTGTCACCTTAATGCTTCCAGTGTCAGTGTCAACAGTTATTTTGCCACTGTCAGCTGCAGCACCGCCGGTAATTGTGAAAGCATCGTCTTTATCAGGCAAGGTAAAAGTGCCGCCACCGGTAAGGCCGCAACTGGTCTCGGCAGAGTCAATATATTGGGCCACCACAATCTCACTTGGCCCTCCACCATTGACCCAATGCTTTCGCTTGATCTCACCGTCTTCCAGGGTATAAGTAACTTTATTCAGCGTGCCATCCCATTCCTCCCAGATCACATCAAAGGGGAACCCTGTGGCACCATCATCTGTTGCCACACTCTGCGCCATCTGGACATCATGGTTAATCCAGTAACCGGCGTTCTGCACCTGCCTGACCGCAAGCATATGATTGGAACTGAGGGCATTTACAATAAACACCTGGAAAATACTCATAACAATGACACCAATGATAAGGGCAGTAATGGCGATGGCCACTATTAGCTCAATTAGCGTAAAACCTTTCTGGTTTTTATGTATTGACTTCAACCTGTGAAATATCATCGGTTTACCTTATAGTCCTCTAGTGTAATTTTTACATTACCACTGTGCTTGATAACCAGCTTTATCCTCTGAAGTCCAACCTCGTTATCTTCCGCCTCACCATCATCACTGTCCCAGGGTACACCTTTTATATCTCCAACGGTGGTACCAGTATGGTCAACACTCTCGATAGTGTAGCCAGCAGGAATACCGTTAATCTTTTGATACGTCACCTCATCCGCACCCTCAAGGACAGGAATATACTCCTGATTTTTGACATACTCTATCTGGCTTCGGGCCAGGCTCTCCGCCGTGGTTCGTACATCAGCAATATAGATAGCCTTGGCGGCAGTAGCCAGACCGCTGAGAAAGGCTGCCGCTACTATACCCAGGATAGCCAGAGCTACCAGCACTTCGATTAAGCCGATACCTTTTTCATTCTTAATCACAATCTTAAACACAACCCTCTCCTGGTTAACCTAAAACTAGAACTTACTATAAATACCATACATAGCACTCACCATGGCTACGGCGATAAAGCCAACTACTAAACCCATAACCACGGTCACAACTGGTTGAATAAGCCCTACCGCCGAGCTGGTTCTATCGTCACCTTCGGCCTCATAGCTCAGAGCTACAGTAGCCATGGTATTATCAAGGTTACCGGTCTCTTCACCAACTCCGACCATCTGTACCATTAAGGGGAGGAAGACACTTCTCTTGTTCATAGGCCGGGACAGACCTTCGCCTCTAATTAAGTCTTGCTGGACTCCATTCAGTGCCTCAGCTATGATCTTATTACCAGTGCCCTGAACAGCCATGACCAGAATTTCAGGCAAAGGCAGGCCAACCTTAAATAGCAGTGAAATAGTTCGGCAAATACGGGAAAGTTCATTAAGAAGAAGAATGCGACCGATTACAGGTAAACGTAATGATATCTTATCCCACTGGTATTTTCCGGCTGGAGTTCTAATATAAATCCAGCCAAAAACAGCCACCGCCACTACTACAGCCAGGAGGTAAACTCCGTAAAGGCTAAGCCATTCAGTAGCCCCAATGAGTAGCATGGTTGGTAAAGGCAGGTCTGTTCCAAAGGCAGTGAACATGCTGGCAAACGTGGGTAAAACAAAGGTAACCAATATGCCTATCACTATGAAGGCTACAATAGACACAATAATGGGATAGGTCAGGGCATTCTTAATCTTTTTTTCCGTAACGACTATCCGTTCTATATAGTCAGCCATTTGTCGTAACACCACTTCCAGGTTTCCTCCTTGCTCACCAGCAGCTATTGCCCGGTGGTAAATTGAAGAGAAAGCCCGTGGGTGTTTACTTAAAGCTGCTGATAATGATGAGCCCCCACGAATATCAGCGGCTATCTGACCGATTGTTTTCCTCAGTGTGCGATTAGTTATCTGGCTCTGCAATAGCTCTAGTGAGGTAACAATGTCAGTGCCCGATTCAAGGAGTAGAGCGAACTGGCGAGAGAACATTATTATTTCCCTTGGTTTTACCCGGGAAAAAGCGGCCGCCAGCTTCTCTGCGTTGAAAAAAGGAACTATCTTCTTGAGGCTAACCACCTGATAGCCGCCATAGCTCAATAGGTTGGTGGCTGCTTCCTCACCGGTGGCTGAAAGTTTACCTTTAACCAATCTTTTATCTTCAGTATAGGCCACGTAAGAGAAATCCATTCAAACCTCCCAATTTTAGACTGGAGAGTATGTAACCCGCAGCACTTCTGAAGGAGTAGTAATGCCAGCTTTTACCTTCTGCATACCATCATTCATCATTGTGGTCATGCCGTCTTTAAGCGCTTGAGCTCGGATATCACTGCTGTTGGCATTATGGGTTATCATAGTTCTTAGGGCATCACTCATAGTTAGAATCTCAAAGATTCCTATCCGACCCTGGTAACCAGTATAGCTGCACGACTTACAACCGGTACCATACAGGAATTCAGTTCGTGCCTCTTTCATTTCCTGTTCGTAGACCATTTGGTCAACTAGGGGAGCCTCAATAAGGTGGCTGCAGTTAGGGCAAATGAGGCGTACCATCCGTTGAGCTATCATACCAATGACTGACGCGGCTATCAAGAAGGACTGTACATCTAAGTCAACGAGGCGGAACAGAACACCGGTAGCGTCATTGGCATGAATAGAGGATAGCATCAAATGCCCGGTTAAAGCTGCCTGAACAGCTATATTAGCTGTTTCAGAATCGCGTACTTCACCAACCATTATCACGTCAGGGTCAAGACGAAGTATAGACCTCAAACCGCTGGCGAAGGTAATGCCAGCTTGAGGATTGACCTGAATCTGATTAATATCCCCAAATCGATACTCGGCGGGGTCTTCAATAGTAACGATGTTTTTCCCTACCTTATCAAGGGAATTGAGTGAAGCATACAGAGTAGTAGTTTTGCCGGCCCCGGTAGGACCGCTGATTAAAAGCATCCCATAAGGAACCCTAAGCAGAGCTTCATACTTGGCTAGACTATCGGGTAGGAAACCAAGCTTGGACAATTCTATAAGCGCCAGCGATTTGTCCAGAAGACGCAGCACTGCCATTTCACCATTGACGGTGGGGGCAGTGGCTACCCGAATATCTATTTCTCGCCCCTTAGCTTTAGTAGAGAACTGACCGTCCTGGGCACGATGATGGTCAGCAATATTCATATCAGCCAGGATTTTAATTCGGGAAACCAGAGCGGGATGTATATTCAAAGGTAGGGATATCATATCCTGAAGCGTACCGTCAATTCGGTAGCGCACCCTTAATCTATGTTCTTCTGGCTCAAGGTGTATATCTGAAGACCGGGCTTTAACCGCCTCATCAATAATAAGATCGAGAGCTTTAACCAGAGGAGCATCAATTGACGCATCGATGGCCAATCTCTCATCAGATTGGTCAGTAGTAATAGAAATATCTGAAATCTGCTTTTCAATTTCACCATAGCCTTTATAATTGAGGTCAATGGCATCCCGTACTTCCTTGCTAGTGGCAGCTATAATCTTAATCCTCTTTTGACTCTGCGCTGAGAAAGCCTCCAGAGCAAAGATATCAGTTGGGTCTGCCATAGCTACTTGTAGTGTCTTTCCAGAAATGGCCAAGGGTACGGCATTGTATCTTCTTGCCATCACCTCGGGGATGAGTTGCAATGCTTCAGGTTGGGGTGAAAGCTTTAACGGTTTGGCTTGTAGTTTATCTATTTTAGTTGGTTGTTCTTCACTTTGGACTGGCGTTTGTGGAGTATCAAGGAACTCAGAAAATGACCTTTGACCTAGCTCAAGGACTTTTATACGCTGGTGTTGGGCAAATTGCCTGGCTTCGGGACTGAGTTTTGGTGATACCACAATGGCTTTATTATCAATGCCAACATCATAGGCTTTAGTATCAAATAAGGTTACCTGGTCCAGGCCGATTTCTTCTTCTCCGCTGATAATATCCATTCCCAGGCTGCGGCCAATCTGTACATCATCACTATAGGCTAGTATGTCAAAGATAAACTCAACTCCTGACCTGCCCCGGACTTTGGCTTTTTCCTCGATTCTATAGCCGCGCTTGGTTAGTGAGTCCAGTAATTGGAACTTTGTCTCAAATCTGAAAGGCTCATCTGATTTAGCTGCTTGTGTAGGCTTTAGGGCGGATAATATTGCCATTTGTTTTTCATCAAAGAGCTTGATTCGTTGCTTGTGGGCAAACTCTTCAGTTTCCTGTCCAAGTTCAGTCAGAGCGATAATAGCCTTGTCATGAATACCAGTGTCGTAGGTTTTGTTGGCTAAGTTGAAAATGGTGGTCAATTCTGCTTCTCTATCATCGCCGGTGATAATGTCAATAGCGATGGTATAGGAAATAAAACCATCATCCTTTTCTGCCAGCAGGTCCAGGGTATGTTCAACTCCTGATTTACCGCGGAGTTTAGTCTTTTTGGTTACTTTATACCCTTGATTTTCCAGATATTCAATAACCTGCTCTTTTAATTCTAACTTAGATTCCAGTTGTTGCACTTTACCTTCCGACATTTATTCTACCGGTTTATTCAGTCAGCTAGTGTAGTTCACCAATTTACAAAAGGCAAGGGTGTTACTCACTCTTCAAACCATCTCCTTACCAAAATTATCTATATCTGCATCTTATCGCTTATTAACCTTAACCTACTGAAATTTGTCATTCACATGATTACTGTCAAAAGCTGAAGTTTTTGCCTCTGCTGAAATCCAGCCATGTCGAATAGCTAGTACGGCAGCGTGGGTTCGGTCATTGGCATTTAACTTACGAAGAATGGAACTGACATGATTCTTAATAGTCTGCTCACTGATTTCTAGAATATGGGCAATCTGTTTATTTGAGTTGCCATCGGCAATATGATTCAGAATCTGTGTTTCTCTTTGAGTGAGGGGGGCAGTTAGAGCTTCAATCGTTTTTCCCATTGATACTATGTCCTGAAATTGCCTTAATACGTGTTCAGCCACCTTAGGTTTAGCCAGAAGGCTGTCATTTATGGGATATTCACCGCGGCTGGCTTGTTTTATGACACTAGCCAGCTCTTCGGTAGTAACGTTCTTATTCAGGTAAGCTACAGCTCCGGTCTTAATAATCTCAAAAAGCTCTCCATCATCGAGGTGAGGGCTTAACATTATTAGTCTGATGCCTGGGTGACGCCGTAAAATTTGTCTACCCTGCTTAAGCCCATTGAGGGAAGGAAAATCAATATCGAGTAGTACCACATTCGGGGAGTCTGCCTCGATTATCCCTAAAGGGTCGTCGTTGGGGTCACCTTCCAGTACCTCAAAACCAGGCTGTTGAGATAATGCCTGGCGTACACCGGCCCTGAAAAAAGCCTGTTTATCAATTATCATTACTCTAGTCTTATCCACCCAACTACCTCCCAGTTGAGCATTTATGCCTTAAAGTTGTTAATAGTTATTATTACACTCTAGTGCCTAGACTGTCAAATGAAGTTTTCTCTTCCTTGGCTGTTGTATCTTTATTCCACCGTTCAAGGAAACTATCAATATTTTCCTGTCGAAATCTGCGGTCACCTCGGGAACCGATGCGATATGACTTTAGTATTCCCTGATTACTCCATCGCCTTACCGTGTTGATATGCACGTTAAGCAATTGAGCTACTTCGCTTATAGTTAACATACCATCTATGTTATTATGATTTGCCATATCTACTTTCTGGTTTAAACTACCTTAAACTTAACTATTACTACTAAACTTATCTCTTACTACAATAACCTATCTTACTTCCCAACACAATCACCTAAATGGGCTACTTTTGGTAGTAAAAAAGTACTACCAAATAAGGTGAGCTCTAAGCTCTTGGCTAGCTGTTATCGAAATTGAGCCATTTGATGAGTTCCTAGAGAAACCTTTGAGATATTTTTGTGGCAGGATAGTTTTCGCAAAGGATTGAAAGAGTAAATCACCGGTAACAATTGACAGGGTTCTTAACTATCTTTATACTAATGAGAAAATGTTATGCATGGTGAGCCTGTGTAGCTAAGTTCTATAATAGGCCAGTTAATATTGGGTAATTGCTGTATTGGGAGATTAAGCGGTGAGTGACGAAGCAGAGGCAAAGAAGAAACTTAGGGAGGCTGAGGAGAGGGCCAGGAAGGAAGCTGAGCTAGCAGCCAAAGAGAGGGCAAAGAGGGAAGCAGAGGAAGCTAAGCGGGCCAGAGAGGCTGAGGAGAGGGTCAGGAAGGAAGCTGAGCTAGCAGCTAAAGAGAGGGCAAAGAGGGAAGCGGAGGAGGCTAAGCGGGCCAGAGAGGCTGAGGAGAGGGCCAGGAAGGAAGCTGAGCTAGCAGCTAAAGAGAGGGCAAAGAGGGAAGCTGAAGAAGCCAAAGAGAGGGCAAAGAGGGAAGCAGAGGAAGCTAAGCGGGCCAGGGAGGTTGAAGAGAGGGTCAGGAAGGAAGCCAAGCTAGCAGCCAAAGAGAGGGCCAGGAAAGAAGCTGAAGAAGCCAAAGAGAGGGCAAAGAGGGAAGCAGAGGAAGCTAAGCGGGCCAGGGAGGCTGAGGAGAAGGTCAGGAAAGAAGCTGAGCTAGTAGCCAAAGAGAAGGCCAAAAAAGAAGCTGAAGAGGCTAAAGAGAAGGCGAAAAAGGAAGCAGAGGAAACTAAGCGGGCCAGGGAGGCTGAGGAGAGGGTCGGGAAAGAAACTGAGCGGGTCAGGGAGGCTAAAGAGGAGGTAGCTGCTGAGCTTTATGAGGGAATGGTGGAATTAGTAATACTACCACCGGTAGATTTGGAACAGATGAAAGAATTAGAAGAAGGTTTACACCAAGTTCAAGACCTACGTGTGGTATTGATTAGCGGCTCAGTAGAGGAAGGTACCAAAGTTATCGTATCGGCAAATAAACCAATCCCTTTGGTTAGTGTTGTAAGTGGGATGCCATTGGTAGAGCAAGCTGTTAAGAAGGGTAAGGAAATTCAGATTAGTCTAAAAGCAAAACTATAATTAGTGGATATTTGTCGGTCCTGTTTCCATTTCACCATCAGTAGGATGAAATCACAACTAAGCATGAAGAGTCTTGTTATCCTTTGATTCTTTTGAATACCCAGAAACCAAGGATGGCAAGTAATAGTACCCCAAGCCCTATCCAGATATACAGAGTCCAGCCAGGTGTTACTTCCTGAGAATAGTCAACATAGAATAACATCGGGATTGTCCACCCACCTCCATTAGAAGCACCGTCTATTGCTCTTACTCTCCAGTAGTAAGGAATATTGGTTCCAGTTGGCTTTAGCTTCCCCTCTGCTTTAATGGTATGTTCGGATTGAGCCAGCCCTGCCTGCTCCAGAATTATTGTGGTGAAATCGACATCAGTCCCAATTTGGAGAGTGTAGGTTATACCACTGGGGTCACTAACATCCTCCCAGTCAAAGTATATCTCTGCTTCTGCTGTGGTAGCCATTTCGGGCAGCAGCGGCACTGGTATTGGTGGTGGTGCTGCCTCCATAGTGACGGTGGATGTTAGCGTGCTGGTATCATCAGTGACAGTTACCGTATGGTTCCCGGCAATGCTGGGTGGCATGATAAAGGTAGTCGAGAAATTTCCCTTGGCGTCAGCGGTAACTGTAGCTACAGAGGACTTATCATAGGTGATAGTAATTGGGGCCTCAGCAATAAACCCAGCGCCGTAGATGGTGAGTTCCATACCGACATATCCGGGTGAAGCCTGGTTGGTAGCTGGCTCTATATTAATGCCAGTCAAAATGGTCAACTCAGCCTCAGGTGATTTAAGGGAGCTATCGCTGGCCCGTATTTTACTGATGCCCTTGACAGCATGAAAAGGTATCACGAAGTTACCAGTGAAACTACCCTTGGCATTAGAATCCAGAGATAGCGGTGTTGTGGAAATTCTATAGTCATCAAAGGTGATGGTCATATGGTCTCTATCATTAAAGCCGGTACCACTAATCTTTATTACCTCACCTGGTGCTCCTGAGGTTGGGTCTAGGGTTATTTTGGGCTTCACACTGAACGAGACCTCGGGTTTATTGCCAGATTCGTCAGTGGCGGTTATGATATGGTCCCCAGACGTGCTTTCTGGAATAACGATGGTGCAGATAAACGTACCATCGTCATCGGTTTCTTTGTCCCCGCTGGCTATGTCAACGGAATCACCATCATATTCAATAGTAATCTCCTGACTGATACCGAATCGCTTGCCGCTAATTTCGATTTCAGTGCCTACTTGACCTGTTTCAGGATCTATCTCAATCCCACCGCCAATTACGGTAAATTTGGCGACGTCTAATATGCTGGTGGTACGATGATAGGTAACATAAACATAGTAGTCACCACCGTGCACATCTTCCTCATGTTCACCATCGGTGAGTTTACCAGGCACAGTGAAAGTGGTGGAGAACTCACCATCGGCATTGGTCCACTTTATCCCCGTACTTTCATAGGCAGTAATCTCAGTGTCAATGTCATCGCCATCATCAGCTTTATCACTGGAGAAATAGATGCGATATGTGGTATCAGCTTCAAAATCGTCTCCTTCGATATCAATCTTGTCGCCGATTTCACCCTCTTCAGGTGAGAGGTCGATATCCTCGCTGGCGGCATGAACTGAGATGGCGGGGAATGCTGCCACCAGTGCCAGGATAATGCTTAATACTAGAATATGAAAGATTTTATGATATCTCATTGGCTCTTGCTTAATCAGTTTATAACACTATTTTACTCCGCACTAGCCAAGTACAGGTGTTTGAGTAAGCTAATTAGTTAGTAAATTAATAATAATCTATAGTTTACACCACGTCAATGCTATTTATTGTTCCGGTAAAGATTTGAGTAAAGAATGAGTACAATTTAGCTAGCAGCTTGACAGCAAGCAGGTAATTCAGCTTATAATAGGCTTGTTTCATTGAAATCTACCAATTCTTAGGGCGCGCTGGAGTAGCTGTTGAGGCAGCTAATTTTTAAGTTCAGTTATGAGGAGGATTAGCTTGGAGTATTTCTTGAATGACTTGCAGAAGACGGTTAAGCAAATGGCAAGAACTATAGCTGAGGAAAAAATATTACCGGTTCGGGCAGAGCTTGATGAAAAAGAGGAGTTCCCCTGGGCTATAATGCAATACCTCGCCGATACCGACCTTTTTAAAGTCTTTATCCCCGAGGAATATGGTGGTTTAGGTGGTGGCTGCCTGGAGCTATGTTTGGTTACTGAGGAACTAAGCCGGGTGTGCTCTGGAGTAGGTGTTAGCTATGCGGATGATGCACTGGGGACTTTCACCTTGCTGGGGTACGGGACTGAGGAGCAGAAACGGAAATATCTTCCTGATATTGCCAGCGGCAAAAGGCTAACTGCCTTTGCCGTAACCGAGGCTGATGCTGGTAGTGATATTGGCGCCATCAAGACAACGGCTACCCGAACGGCTGAAGGCTATGTGATTAACGGGACCAAACAATTTATTACTAACGCCGGTGAGGCTGAGATATACACCATTATCGCTTTGACTGACAAGACAAAAGGCCCCCGCGGTGCCAGCGCTCTCATCGTAGAGAAGGATACTCCTGGCTTTTCTTTTGGCCGGAAAGAGAAGAAAATGGGTATTCGTACTTCGGCAACAAAGGAACTGGTTTTCGAAGACTGCCTGATTCCAGCGGAGAATCTTATTGGCCGGGAAGGAATGGGATTCATCATGACGATGAGGCTCTTTGACCTCTCACGGCCCGGGATAGGGTCTCAGGCGGTTGGAGTCGCTCAAGGAGCTATGGAAGCAGCAATAGAATACGCTAAAAAGCGTATTCAGTTTGGGCATCCCATCATTTCTTTTCAGGCGGTCCAGCACATGCTGGCCAATATGGCTATCGATGTGGAAGCCGCCAGGGCGCTGGTTTACGCAGTAGCCAGAACCGTTGATAGCGGGATAAGGAACATCGGCCTGGAATCATCGATGGCTAAGGTTTTTGCCTCAGATGTGGCGATGAGAGTTACCACTGATGCCGTGCAGATTCTTGGTGGCGTCGGCTATATGCGTGATTACCCGGTAGAGAAAATGATGAGAGATGCCAAAATCACCCAGATATATGAAGGCACTAACCAGGTTCTGAGAAATGTCATCGCCGCTGAATTACGCAAGAAAAAAGTATTTTAGTAGCCATGCCTACTTGTGAGCCAACCGAATCGATACTCAAATATCAATACTAAAATAAATAGGGAGGTTGCTAATTATGGAAAGTCAGTTAGAACTTTTGGATGAGCTCAAGAATTACACAGCGGAGTTTAACCAAGCATTACCGGATATGATAGGAGTCCATGATACTTTCAGAGACGCGGTATACAAGGACGGAGCACTTAGTCACAAGGCCAAACGACTAATAGCTCTGGGCATAGCGCTCCGCGCTGGAGCCACCGGGTGCATTCTAGCTCAGACTAGAGCAGCAGTAGAGGCTGGAGCCACTAAAGCCGAAGTTCTGGAAGCCGTATCAGTAGCCATTGTCATGGGTGGCACTCCCGCCAGAGGCTGGGCGTGGAGAGTGGTCAAGCTACTGAAGGAATTAGGGAAGTGGTAACTAAATAAACCCTGCCTTCAAGGGGAGTGCTTGAGGTAGTGCCCGGGTTAATTGAGAAACTAAAAAGGTGAACCGACCAGATAAAGTGTAGCTATGGAGAGAATTGCCAACTTTATCTACGCTAAGTCCAGGATAATCATTATTCTGGTAGTCATCTTGAATATCATTGCCCTGGCTTCCTTTTTCCGCTTCGACATTGATACCGACTTCCTGAGCTTCTTTACTTCAGGAAATCCCAAGACAGAAGAATTCGACCGGCTGAATGAAAAATATCAGATTGGCGAAGCCATCTCGGTTCTCATCGAGCAAGACAATTCTCTTCTGGACAAAGAAAACCTTCAGTGCGTCTTCAGGCTTCAGGAAGATATTGAAGGAATCGGTGGTGTCACTCGGGTGCAGAGCTTTATTCCGCCCGAAATCTCCGTGCAGGGCCATTTTTTCTCAGTCACGGAGGAGTTTATTGAGAGACACTCTGACCTCCTGAGAGATTTTATCGAGGACGAGTATTATTTTACAGAGCAGTTCCTCTCCTCTGATGACAGCAAAGGTATTCTTATCATCAATCTGGAATTGGATGCCGACGCTGGAGATGTCATCAGGTCGCTGGAGGCAATAGTTCAAAATGAAGAGAACCTGACCCTTTCCCTTGCCGGCAACGAAATCATTCAAGCTACTCTCTGGAATTACCTGCTCCGGATACTTCTTGTCCTGCCACCCTGTGCCATTATACTGGTGTTGCTGGTTTTCTACTCAGTTATCAGAAATCGTAAATTCACCATCATGGCAATGATTCCTGCCGGGCTGGCTGCCTTATGGACCTTAGGTACAATTTTCTGGAGTGGCCAGGAATTGAATCTGGTAACAATCCTCAGCCCGATATTCGTTGTCGTGATGGGGGCAGCTGATGGCCTTCATTATATAAGTCATTTTATGAGTAATATGACCAGATGGTCAGACCGTCGTAAATTGACTATAGAAACTCTGCGCATGGTTGGTATGCCAATATTTCTGACGACTATCACTACCATGGCTGGCTTTGCTTCCCTGACCTGGACGGGGTTGCTACCCATGAGGCAGATGGGAATATTCGTCTCTCTGGGTATTGGCTATGCGGGCATTCTCTCGCTTTTCTTTCTACCGGCAGTGTTGTCCAGAATAAAGCTACCACCAAAACCACCGAAAACCCGGGAAAGCCGTCTTACCAGATTTGCTCTGGAGGGAACTAAACACCGGCTTACTATTATTATAGGTTTCCTAATTATTGTGGTCATCTCTGCTGTCTACATACCCAAGCTTGAGGTGGTATCCAATCAGCTAATGTTTTTCAAGGAGGATTCACCAATTAGGCAGACCTTTAACAAAGTGGAAAAGTATTTCGGTGGGGCATTGCCACTTACCGCAGAGATAGTTGCCGATAGAGGCATAGACACTTTGAGAGATTACGATTTTGCCGATGATATTTTAGATACCGAGAGAGAACTGGAAAGAATACCCGGAGTAAAGAGTGCTACCTCGCTTTTTGATATGATAGCTGGTCTCAATGAGATGATAATCGGCCGGAATGATTATCCAGAAAACCCTCTGGTGGTTCAGAGGCTCTTAATGCAGATAGACGATGAAGACCTGGAAACCTGGGTTTCTGATGATGGTTTAAGGATGATGATTGTGACTGAAGGCCTTGACTCCGTGGATATAAATAGGCTGGAGGATTTTGTTGCGGAACACCCTGATATTCGGGTAGTTAGCGGTATGCCGGTGCTTTTTGACGAGATGAACAGGCTGGTGGTACAAAGTCAGGTGCGGAGCCTGGGTTTAGCGCTGGTATTGATATTTGTCATGCTTTTGGTAACCATAAGGAAGCTTAGAGCGGCACTGGTGGCCTTGATACCGATAGTCATCACCATCGTGGCTATCATGGGAATGTTAGTCATAAGCAGGTTCCATCTCAATGTTCTCACTGCCAACCTGTCGGCTATCTCCATTGGTGTGGGTGTGGATTACTCCATCCACCTTATCTCCGGTATCTATTACTTTCGAAAACAGGGGCTGGACCGGAGAAAATCAATCGACGCAGCTCTATCAAGTGTTTCCAGGCCGATTTTGGCTAATGCCTTTGGGCTGGCTATCGGAATGTCGACTCTCTTTTTCTCTCCCTTGAGGATACATATGCAGGCAGCATCTGTGATGTGGGTAGCCATGGTCGTCTCTTCAATGGCAGCGCTGCTGTTAGTTCCTATCTTCTACTCAAAGTTTCATAAATAAACCATCGTGAGGTCACAATAATTAGCAAACGGTGGTTTTGATACAGTTAATTTTGTTTAATACATCACTGCGGTAGCGGGGTGTAAGAGTATGTTTATCTTCAACTATGCCACTTTAATAGACCCGTTGTTACGAAACATCAGGATTTATACCCCGGAATTTGCGGGAATGAAAGCTGGAGATAGGGTATTGGATGTTT
>Ga0114925_10000877_pt1 | contig 14186 bp, 11 predicted proteins | sample SumtaG_2_FD_87287 | JGI IMG/M metagenome (GOLD analysis project Ga0114925, IMG submission 87287) | Deep subsurface microbial communities from Indian Ocean to uncover new lineages of life (NeLLi) - Sumatra_00607 metaG | ecosystem: Environmental > Aquatic > Marine > Oceanic > Sediment | place... | reverse complement strand
TTTCAACCCGGTTGCCGTCGATGACCGCAGTGCCGTCCCAGCGAGTTTCCCGGCCCCGGCCTCTGTATTCGGCTCCTTCCCAGAGCACCCGGATGCGCCGACCCAGATCGTTTTCGGTGTAGGCTCTGAAGGTGAAGATCCGCTCCGTGCCGTTGAACAGCTCGAGCCGCCCGACAGGCGTAGAGCAGAGGGCTTCGGCTTGGAAGGTCACGGTTCGAGCCGTTGTGGGCAGGATATCACCCATTACGCCGGTGCGATCCTCCCCCGGCAGAGTGATCGAGGTGTGGAGGTACAGCCGTGTGCCCGTGGTCGCGTAGTGCTTTCGATTGTGAAGACTCTCGAACACAGCCTCTCTGCTCAACTCCCGGCAGAGAAAGCAGGTCAGTCCGCCGTAGCTTCCAAACCGAGATGCCCCGGGGTAGCTGGCTCCGGGACGGCTCTTATGATCATCGCTGTTGGCGACCACTCCCGGCCTCAAGCCCAGAGCAAAGGCATCGTGAAGCAGCCACTCGAAAGTTCCCCAGGCCGAATGAATCTCCACGGCGGGAGTGATTCCCGTATCCCGGGCCACGGTCAGATCCGCGTACCGCCCTCCGACGTGGCCGTAGAGAAAGGCATCTCTGCCGGCCAGGGTTTCGAAGAGCTCCCGGCTGGTGTGACGGTCGCTGTCCGCATCGGAGAGGTCGTAGATCAGGGCGTGGGAGGAGCGGTGAATCTGTTCTCCGGGGCGGAGAAAGATGACGTTGTGATCGCCCCCCAGACCGGTATTTCCCGACCATTCATAGCCGGGGAAGGCGATGAAACGACCGGGTTCGTTGAACTCCTCCACGATCGTCTGGAGCTCCTGCCAAAACCGCCGGGTGATCTGGAAGTCGTTGCCCTGGTGGCAGCAGACGTCGAGAAAGGCCCGGTCCCGGGCGCTGTTGCTGCCGATGGTCTCCTCGCTCTGACCGTGCATATCCGCCCAGTAGGGGCTGAGATGCCCAGCCTCATTCCCCGCAGGTGGGACTCCGACCGGAGCAACTTCAGCGCCGTCCCCTGCGACGAGCCGCAGGGGATTGCTGCGGGTCAGCAGGCGACCTTCAGAATCCAAAATCCGGACGAAGAGGTCTCCCGGCTCTTCAGCCTTCAGGTTTTCCAACACGGCCACCGGCTGCTCGGCCGCAAAGTTCATCCGTCTCGGCAGGCCGCTGACCTCCAAATTTGCCTCGAGAGTGATCGAAGAGCCCGGCAAATCGGCCGGATTGCCCCACTGATCCTCCGCTTTCAGACAGAGACGAAAAGGTTCCTCGACTCTGCGAAGCGTGGGCAGCACGGCCTGCCAGCGCACCGCTTGCCCGGCAACGATTCGGAGGACCGGGCTTCGGGGAAGCTCGACGTATTCGTAGGTGGCGAAGGCGTCGACCAGGACTTTGAGCTCGAAGGTATCCTCGCAGAAGGTCTGCATCCGGATTCCCGGCGACCCCCCGCGGCGGTCTCCGAAGTGTACGACGATCCTGTCTCCCTCCCGCAGGTATCCCCGGACCACTTTGATGTACAGGGTCTTGCCCCAGGGCCGGATGTTGTCCTTGAGGTCGTAACGCAGCAGGAGGGTTGCCCCATTGCTGGCTTCGGCACTGAGGTAGGCGGGAGCCTTGGGGTCGTCGAACTGAGGGGAGGTCATATCGCCGGCAAAGCGCTGTACGACCTTGATACTGCCCGAGTCGTCGATGCCGAAAAATCCCGCGGTGTAGACTATCTCGAAGCTTGTGTAGTCGCCGGCGGTGAACGGACCTGAAGGGTTGATTTCAGCCGTACCTAGTTGATCCCGCTTGTATTCCCAAAGCGGCATGATTCTATTTCACCAGCCGGGAAATGGCTCTAAAGGTATCGGTCCCGGCTTCCCGGGTCAGCTCGAAGAGGATCGACTCGTAGGTGGACACCAGGATTCCTTCGGCGCGGAGCCTCTCGAAAGCGATACGCTTGTCATTCTCCCGACGGGAGGAGGTGCAGTTCTCGATCACCACGGGGGTATAGCCTGCCTGCTGTAGATCTACGGCGGTCTGAAGCACGCAGACGTGGGCCTCGATTCCCGCCAGCAGTATACGCTTTCGCCCAAGCGCCTCAAAGGCTTTGGTGAATGCAGGCTCATCGAAGCAGCTGAAGGCGATCTTTTCGATATACGGAGCATCCCCGGTGGGCACTGGTGTTCCGGCCGGGTCTGTACTTGCTGCTCTCTTTCGGGCGGCAAAAGCAGAACTCGTGGTCCAACCCAGGGTTTCCTGAAGCGCCGGGATAGTAGATCCCAGACCCTTTGTGTACTGCTGGGTCACCAGCAGGGGAACGCCGAGAATCCGCAGGCCTGTGAGCAAGATGGGCAGATTATGCTCTAGAGTTTCCCGTTCGGACATATGAGGGAAGAGTCGTTCCTGTACGTCGATCAGCAGGGCGGATGTTTGTTCCAGAATGATTCGCATCGGGCCTTCCCATATCTTTGAGTTTATTCTGCGCTTTTCCCTTTGTTGGAAGCGGCTACTGAGCTTCCTACCGTACCGGAGGGTGGAGAAAATCGCACGGTCCGGATCTGCAGCTGATGTAGATCCTTCAGGTCGATCAGGTTGAATCCGGGTTGCTCGCCCGAGATTTCCGCCTTGTCGGCATCGCTGTTTCCGGAAAACTGAGAGCATACAGCAGGGGGACTGGCTACAAGCACTCCCCTGATTGCCGTAGAGATCTGAATATGCAAGTGGGCAAAAAAGACCCCCAGGACGTTGTTTGAGTAGGGTGGAACGATCTCCCAAAATGCATCGGCGTTTTGCAGCTTCATATTGTCCAGCCAGGGGATGTCGCTGTCGATGGGGTGGTGATGCATGAAGATCAACACCGGTTTCGCGCGGTTTTCAGAGAGATCTTCACTCAGCCAGAGAAGCTGTTCCTCATCCAGGTGGCCGTAGGACTTGCCCGTTCCGGCGGTGCGGAGCAGGATGAGATGAACCTTACCGTGATCGAAGGAACCGTACCCGGGATAATTTCTCCCCTTTTCAACCAACGAGCTTTTTTTCAAGTTCTTCAAATCGTCATGGTTCCCCAACACGGTGTGCACGGGAACCTGGAAGTCCTTGAACAGATCGGCGATTGTTTCATACTTGCCCTTCTGCCCATCGTCAAGAAGATCTCCCCCCAGCACGATCAGCTCCGGTTTTGGAGTCTGTTTTTTCAGTGTGGCGACCGCCTCCACGAGGTTGGCGTCGGGAAGTGCGTCGTTCACACTCTGCCCCGGTTTGTTTGGCAGGTGAAAATCAGATATATGTGCTATGCGCATCAGATTGCCTCTCTTTGTGTTCTTTTCACCCCGGGTGATCCTGCAGCTCCCCGATAGAATAGCCGGGAATCCGCAGGATTAGCAAGGTCCGGGAAGTACTTGCTGATGCCCCGGCGATTCCTGAATTCCCAGGCGAGGTCGCGTCCTGGTTGCCAAAAAAAACGGATCGGATCTCCATAGACGGGCAGTTTGCAGCACCGAGAAGAACTTGTATACTCTGGGATCAGAAGAATCTAGAAGGAGACAAGGCAATAAAATTGTACTGCATCTGCTTCTCGATGTGCGGAAAAAGTATGAGCCAAGCGGTGAGCTTGGACACATCGAGGGAATCCTCCATATCCCGATCGCCAGTCTGGCCCATCAACTGGACGAGCTGGAGGCCGCGGCTTCAGGAAGGCAGACGGAAATCGTCGCGGTCTGCCGATCCGACGTCCGAGCCTACACGGCTGCCCAGATCCTCGGCCAGGCGGGCTTTCCAAACGTTCGGGTGCTTGAAGGCGGGATGATCGCCTGGAACATGTCTTGATGATCCGGCGGCGCTGTCGATCGTTGCGCTTTACGAGAAAAATCCTCCTGTCCTGAGTTCAGGCGGTGGTGAATATGTCTTCTATGATACCTACGACCAAACGACGACTCTACTACGGCTGGATCGTCGTTGCCCTCTCTTTCATCACTATAGCGCTGAGTGCGACGATCCGGCAGTCCTTTATCGTAATTTTCCCGGCGATGCTGAAAGAGTTCGCCTGGAGCCGGACCGTGTTTTCTGTTGCCCCGGCGCTCTTCGGCCTGGTGGCATCGATCATCGGATTTTTCATCGGGTACCTATCAGACAAGATCGACATAAAAAAGCTGATCCCGATCGGCGCCGTGTTCGCCTCGGTAGGCCTGGCCCTGTGCTTCTTCATCGAGCAGCTCTGGCAGATGATTGTATTTTTCGGGGTCTTCTGCGCCGTCGGGGCCAGCGCGCTGAGTCTCGTGCCCCATACTATTATCATCTCCAACTGGTTCATCAAATTCAGGGGTACGGCGATTGGGATCATCTCGAGCGGCTCCGGTGCCGGTACTCTCGTCTTTATTCCTCTCCTGCAGCTCGTTATTGCCGGTTGGGGCTGGAGATTGAGTTATCTTGCTATGGCTGTTTTTATCGGCCCTCTGCTAATACCCTTGATTTTTTTCTTCCAAAAGTCCCACCCCGATCAGATGGGTCTAAAGCCGCTTGAAAGGGAGGTTGCTTCCTCTGAATCTGACACTCCGGTGAAGTCAGAGGAGGGAGAACCTCTGCGTTCCCGTGTCGTTTTTGCCGCACTGCTGCGCAATCGCCGGTTTTGGATATGCTTCGTACAGTTCATACTCGGCCCCCTTTCCACTATGCCGATAATCACCCACCAAGCTGCTCTGCTTCAGGGAAAGGGGCTGAGCAGTATGGGCTCGGCTTGGGTAGTGGGAGTTTACGGTTTGTCGGTATTTTGCGGTATGATTCTCAGCGGTGCTCTCTCCGACCGGATCGGTAGGGAGTGGAGTTACACCCTGGGGACGGTCAGCATTCTTCTGGGTACGGTGTTCCTGCTCTCCGTTCCCACCGGGGAAAAAATGATCCTGCCGCTGTTCTTCGCCGTTTTCTTCGGTCTGGGGTTTGGGACCCGGCCTGCCATGGACTCGGCCACGGCCGTGGACATCTTTGAGGGGCGGCACTTCGGGCTGATCTACGGCATCTTACAGCTGGGTTTGGGAATCGGGTTGTTCTGCGGGCCGGTTCTCGGCGGCGTTATCTACGATCGCAACGGAACCTACACAACTGCCGTGGTATTTTGTATGGTCGCGGTTGTGGTGGCCACGGTCTGTATCTGGGCAGCCGCGCCGCGTCGGGGGAAGGAAGAGATTTTGGTTAAACCTGATCCCAGAGCTTCTTGAGTTTCATAGACTATAGCAAGACCTGAACCATCGCCTCTAAGGCTCTGTTTAGAGTACGCCGGGGGCAGGCCAGGTTGATCCGCTGGAAACCCTCCCCGCCGGTGCCGAACATGGGTCCGTCATCGAACCAGACCCGGCCCCGCCTCAGGATCCGTTGTTTCAGCTCCTCGTCACTCATGCCCAGGGACCGCAGGTCGACCCAGGCCAGATAGGTCCCCTCCAGGGGGAATACCCGGGCTTCCGGCAGCCGCTCCGCCAGGTGGGAGACGAGAAAGTCGTAGTTTCCCTGCACGTACTCGAGAACCTGCTCGAGCCAACTCTCCCCGTACCGGTAGGCCGTTTCGGTGGCCACGGCGCTGAGAGCGTTGGCGATTCCGGTCCAAATGCTCTGCAGGGTGGAGCGGTAGCGGTCCCGCAGCTGCTTGTCGGAGGCGATGACCAGGGAGCAGCCTAGACCGGCCAGGTTGAAGGTCTTGGTCGCCGAGGTAAAGGTTACGGTGATACTGTCGGCCTCCTTGGACAGGGAGGCGGTGGGAATATGGCGGTTGCCCTTCAGTATCAGATCGTGATGGATCTCGTCGGAGAGGATGATGATGTTGTGGCGTAGGCATATCTCCACCAGGGATTCCAGCTCCTCCTTGAACCACACCCGGGCCACCGGGTTGTGGGGGCTGCAGAGAATAATGAGACGGGTACGCCCGTCGATCAGCTTCTCCAGCTGATCGAAGTCCATGGTGTAACGGTCTCCATCGAAGATCAGGGGATTTTCCGCTACCCGCCGCCGAACCTTGAGGATCGATTCTTTGAAGGGATAGTACACCGGGGGCTGGATGATCACCCCGTCTCCCGGTTGTGAGTAGGCCAGTAGCGCCAGGTTGAGGGAAGGAACGACCCCGGGAGCGGACAGCATCCAACCACGGCGGATCTCCCAACCGTGGCGGCGCTTCATCCAGTCGATCACAGCCCGGTAGTAGGACTCCGGCTCCAGGGTGTAGCCAAAGACACCGTGATCCGCTCTGCGTTTCAGGGCCTCGATCACTTCGAAGCAGGAGGGAAAATCCATATCCGCCACCCAGAGAGGGATCAGGTCCTCCGCTCCGGTGAAGCGCTTGCTGAAGTCCCACTTGATCGAAGCGGTCCCCCGTCTGTCCACGTGGGTGTCAAAATTGTACTTCATGGTCTGACCTTGAGCTGTTTGCTTCGATGGATTTGACCGCTTCCTCACCCGGCTAGGCCAGGCGCACCAGTGTCCCCTTCTTCGCGCTGGTATAGATCGCCTGGATGATCTCTACGGCTTTCTTGGCTTCCCGGCCGTCAACCAGAGGTGAGCGGCCCTGCTCCAGGGAAGTGATGAACTCCTCGAACTGGCGACGGTGGCCTTCGAAGCTGATGGCGGCAGGGTCAGCCGCTCCTCCCCCGGTCTCAGCCCCCGCCCCAAAATCTTTTCGAATCTCCTCGTCCTCCGGGAGACCCTCGGCGAAGTCCCAGGCTTTGAGGGTCTCTTCCTCGAGAATTACGCTTCCCTTGGTTCCCGAGATCTCGATGCGCTTGAGGAAGCCGGGGTACACGGAGGTGGATCCTTCGATCACTCCAAAGGCTCCGTTTCGGAAGCGGAGAGCTGCTACGGCGTTGTCTTCGACCTCGATTCGCTTGTGACCGATCGTGCCGGTGAAGGCCTGTACCGACTCCACCGGGCCCATAAACCACTGCAAAAGGTCGATGGCGTGAATCGACTGATTGATCAAAGCACCGCCGCCGTCCAAGCTTTGGGTGCCGTGCCAACCCCCGTCGTCGTAGTACTTCTGGCTGCGGAACCATTTCACGTAGGCATCTCCCAGGATGAGGGTGCCAAAGCGGCCCTGATCCACGGCCTTTTTCACGATTCCCGCGACCTTGGAGAAGCGGGATTGAAAGATTCCGGCCAGACTGACTTTGGCCTTTTCGCAGGCCTCGATGATCTTGTCGCAGCGTTCCGGTGTAATTTCAAGAGGTTTTTCCACGATCACGTGTTTTCCCGCCCTGGCCGCGGCCAGGGAGTGCTCGAGATGAGCTCCCGAGGGGGTACAGAGGCTGACGATATCGAGTCCCGGATGGGCGAGGAACTTGTCAAAATCCGTGTACCCTGTGCAGCCGTATTTTTTTGAAAATCCTTGAGCTTTCTCTGCGCTGCGGGAACAGCAGGCCACCAGGCTGCTCCTGCCTCCCGAGATCGCCTGGATCGCTTTGGCGTGAAAGTCTGCAATCAGTCCAAGACCGACAATCCCAAATCCGCAACTCATCCTACACCTCCTACCGCCCCATTCTACACACCCCGAAGGGTTGTGGGCTACCGTTTTTCAGGAATTTTTTACTGAATTCTCGCGGGTCTGTCTAAACTTCAGGAAAAATGGCAGTACCGCGCTGGCGATCAACAACCCTCCGTACAGACGAAATCCGAATGCGAAGGAGAGCCGGTCCCCGAGCAGACCGAGCAGGAAGGGAACCAGACCGGAACCGACGGCGTATCCGATCGGAAACATGAAAGAAATTGTCAGGTTGTGCATCTCCCGTGGAGCGATCCGTGAGATCGCTGCGAAACCCGCCGGGAAGTAGCAGGCTGTTAGGATTGGCTGCAGGAATACCGCCGCGATAAGAAGCGGACGGGAAGCAAGACTGAGGCCGGCGGTGGCGATACCCGCGGCCAACATGACCGTAGCAATGACCCGGCGAACCCCAAATCTGTCCACCAGGTAGCCGGTGAAAAAAATAATCACCAAACTGGAAACCCGGGACAGACCGACCAGAGTGTTCACCAACTGCGGGTTCATCCCTCGTTCGGCCACCAGATAAGTCGGGGTCATGGCGAAAACACCTACCCCTGCTCCAGCCCCAAGGGCGAAGAGCGTGGTCATGATCCAGAAGGAGGACTTTGTCAATATCAGCCGGGCGTTGGCCAGGTGCGGTGGTTTGCCTCGAAAGCGTCCCCCCTTGGCGAAAATCAGAAACAGAACTCCCGCCACGGCGCCGGTGCAGGCGAGGAAAAGGAGAACGATCCGCCAGCTGAAAAAACGTAAGGTAAAGATGGCGGCGATCGGGGCGATAACAAAACCTATGTTGGGACCAATCTCGTGGAAGGCGAGGACCTTGCCCTCGTCCTTGTCATCGACCAGAGAGGTGATGGTGGGTATCCCCGAAGGGAAATACAACCCGGCGCCGATCCCCAGCAGGATCAGTCCCGCCCGGATTCCCCACAGAGACGGGCTTAACGATATGGCGAGGAGGCCGAGGAGGGCTAAAAGCACGGACAGCAGGATTGTGCCTCGGTGGCCAATACCGGCAGCCACGAAACCGCTGAACAGCATCATCACGGAATAACCGAGGGTGATGAAGAGGAAGAAGGAGGCGGCCTGGGCGTGACCGATCCCGAGACTTTCCTCGATGGAGAGGAGGAGGGGAGAGAAGATGATACGGGAGGTGAACAGGAAGAAGAGAACGAAAACGAGGAGCAGGATGGTGGGAAGATTAGCCCGGATGCTCCTGTCCGAGGCTGGATGGGAGGAAAGTGTCCGGTCTGGCGATCGTTTTTTTGTCATTGCGGCCATGCCTCTCCTGCTTTGCGCCAGCCGTCGAAGAGTGTCCGCCAGTACCCCGCCATATCCCGGATCTGTTTCGGAAGGTTGATCCTCCAGGAGTTGTCGCCGCTGTCGGCTGGGTCACCGACCGTGGGCTCGATGCGCAGGAAACCGCTGCCCAGGTCATCGAGGCGGGAGTGCAGCACAACTGTCGCGGTTTCAAACAGATGCGGATCCGTGATGTACAACGCAGCGGTGGCGTCCCAGGCGTGGAATCCGGGCAGGCCGTACAGTCCCTCGATCCATGAGAACCAGGGTAGGATCTTCTCTTTCAGGTATGTGGCAAAGCCCTTTCCGCCATGGGATCCGGCGGTATTTGATTGAGCTCGATTTTCGCTGATTTGATCAAGAAAGGCATCGAAGCCTTCTCGGCTCAAGCGCGCTTGAAGACATAGATTGCCGCTGATCACTGTGATTGCGCAGCGGCCGGGATCGGGAGTGCGGGGCGGTGCGTCGGCACCGGTTGAAGCGGCGGGAGGGCGTCCCGCGTACAGAGCGTAGAGAGCCGCCTCGGGATCACTGGCGAAGTTCAGTTCCTTCATCTCCCGACTGTTTATCAAAAGGGGCCCGACGATTCCCCCCATGAACACGATTTCCTTCACATCATGGAAAAATCCCGGATTCAAACGGTAGGCTCCGAGCAGGTTCGTCGGTGAGCCGGTGGCCAGAATACGTACCGTACCTGGATTTTGGCGAACAGTGTCCGCCAGAAACCGAGCAGCTTCGCTGTCCCGCGGCTCGCTGCCGCGGCCGGAGGTTTCCTCGGGGCGGGGCGCACCACGGTAGGCGGGAATGTCGCTGTGCCCCAGATCGTTGAGAACGGAGAGCAGGCAGGGATGCACCTCCTCTATCGTGCTGTTGCCGAAAGTGGTGGTAATACCGAGAATCCGTATTTGGGGCGAACCCAGCAGGTAGAGCAGTGCCAGTCCGTCGTCCACATCCCTACCGGGAAGGCCCATGGTGATATCACAGTCGTAGATTAGATAGATCATAAATCGGGCTCGAGGTGTTATTTCGACTGATCCGTGGATCCCTTTGAAGAAAGATCCTGCAGGGTTTCCCTGTATATCACTTCTTTGCGCTTCAGCATGATGTAGGGAACTTCGTAGGCCTCTGCTATGTTTTCCTTGGTGAAAATCTGTTTAGTCTGTCCCAACTCGAGTCTACCATTCTTGTGGAACATCAGCAGGTAGTCCGAGTATTTTTCTGAGATATCGAGCTCGTGGACGGAATAGTAGAGGCTTATGTCCTGTGTTCGTGAGTAGTCGACCAGGAAATCCATGATCCTGTGTTTCTGGTACTCCTCCAGGGCGAAGATCGGCTCGTCCATCATGATGATCCTCGACCCGTACAGCAGACTGAAGGCAACGATTATCCGCTGCAGTTCACCTTTGCTCACCTCTTGGGTCTTTTTTCCAAGGACTTCATTCAACTCGCAGACATCGACCAGGTTGGAAACCAGCCCGGGATCCTTCGCTTCATGAAAGCCGTTTTCGTGGACATATTCCAGCAGATCCCCGATCGTCTCCTCGGTTTCGAACTCCATGTTCTGATATACGAAGGAAACGTAGAGCTGCCGCTCCTGCTCCTCAAGGAGATTTCGGGTGTCGATTTCTTGGAGGTACACCGTTCCTTCTACCGGCAGCAGCACTCCGGCGGCAAGGAGCAGCAGGGTTGATTTGCCCGTGCCGTTTTGGCCCACCAGGGTCGTAACACCTTTGGGAAGCTCGATAGATAGGTCGTTGAACACAAGCTGCTCTGTCTCGGGATAGTAGAAGGAGACCTTTTCCAGGCGGATTTCAGGGCGAAACTCAAAACTCTCACTCATTCCCGGATCCCGCGTCTAGTTCGATCATTGTATTAAGATAGTACGGCATGGGTAGGAGGTCAAACTTACAGTTCATCGTGAGGTGAGCTATGACGAATAGAAACGCGACAGCAATCTATTACGGCTGTTAGCCGCTTCGAACTCCAATCAGCGAAAACGGAAAACATCGCTTCAGTTGCGGCCGGAGGCCGCGATATGAATAAGCCACCTTACTCGGACTGGTATGTCAAGATCGCGAAATTCTGGCGGTCTGCTGTCATTTTATCCTGCTGCTTGAAGTGCCCTCCGCAGCGCTTCGGCCCCTCGGCGAATACCTTCCATGATCGGCAGGTCGTACGGGCACTTTTCTTCACATTCCCCGCATTCAATGCAGTTCTCTATAGATCTTCCGGCGTCGGCGATCCAATCCTCCGATAGCCTGTCCGCCGGAAATCGTTTTACCAGGGTTTCCATGGTCATCAGAGAAACGATATGCACTTCGTGAGGGCAGGGCGAACAGTAGCCGCAGCGGCGGCAGAAGCGAGTTCCCAGTTCTTGCCGGAGTTGTTCGATTGTGCGTTTGTTCTCCTCGGAAAGGGGAGCCCTCTCCTTCCACAAGGATAGGACTTCATCGACCTCTTCGATGTGTTCGAATCCCGGATCGGTTACAACGTCGGGCACGCCGAGTAAGAAGCGAATGCAGGTAGGAGCGTCCTGCAGCGCCCCGCCGCCGAAAGGCTTCATCGCGATGAAGCCGATATCCCTTTTGCGGCAGGCCGTTACGATCTCCATGCCTTCCTCTTCCACGATGAAGTTGAAGGGGTACTGGAGAACTTCGATCTCCGGATGTTCTACTACCGCCAGGGCGGCTTCCCGTGTGTGGGCCGAGGCTCCGATGTGGCGGATCATTCCCTTGTCGCGATACTCCCGCACCACATCGAAGGTACCGTTTTTCTCCATGGTCTGCCACATCTCGGGATTCGGAACGATATGAAACTGATAGAGGTCGATATACCCCGTTTGCAGGCGTTCGAAGGAAAGCTCGATCTGTTCCCGAAGGGTTTTCGGGTCCCGGCCCGTGCCTTTGGTGAACACAAGCACATCGGAACGGGGGTATTCCCTTATCGCTTTTCCGATCCGCTCCTCCGAGGTGCCGTAGCCGTTGGCCGTGTCGATCCAGTTGAAACCTCCGTCGATGGCCCGGTGGAGAACTCTGATCGTCTGCTCTTCGCTGAGGCGCTGAATGGGGATGCCCCCAAACCCTATACGGGTAACCTGCAATCCGCTCTTTCCCAGTCGGATCGTGTTCGTATTGCTCATGACTTCGCTATCCTAACGGAAAGGGATACTTTAGCCAACGGATCGGCTATCGATCGTGAATCATAGAGGCAAAATGCAGATAAACTATATCATTATAATTTATCAACTATAAAAGCCAACATATAATATCAACATGAAGCCTATACAGATCATGATGGATGAAAAACTGCTTGATGAGCTGGATGCAGAGGAGGAAGTCCGCCGACTGGGGTGCTCCAAGTGAAGTCCTTGTCGGAATCGAGGAAGGCTTGAAACACGATTTAGCGAGGTTAGCCCTGATTAGCCCTGAAAAAATGAAAGCCGTGTGCCGTGCTCTGTCGATCGCCACCGGTGCTTGAGTTGACGGTGATCAGGATCACGCGCCGTCTTGGGAAGTGCGATCAGCGCTTGAGGGGGCTGGTCTCCCGGGCCATGGTTCCGGTTTCCAAGATCTCCTGGATCTTGTAGGTGCCGTATTTCCGGGCTTTGAGAAAGCCGTCCCAGGCGCTTTCCGCCAAACGGCCTTCCCGCCACAGGTCGAAGAGCCACTCTCCGGTGTACTCAGGATCCTCTTGAGCAATACCCGCCTGGATCTCCAGCAGCCAGCGGCGGTTGAACACCTCTTGAGCTCCGATCGACGGGGACATGATGATGGGGATACCCAGGCTGCAGTAGAAGCTCAGCTCGCTCGGTTTGGTCCACAGGATGTCCGTCGTCCGGATTGCCTGGGCAAAAGCTTGAAAGTACTCAATCTTAAGAGGGCTGTAGACGATCCGCACGTAGGGGCATCCGGGTAGAAGCTCCTCTTTTATCTGCTCGAAGTACTTTTTGACCTCTTCCCGAACGCCTGCAACCAGGTTGAGGGCGATCTCACCGGTTTTGAGCTTGTCCCGTAGGCTGTTGGCGATCTGGTACCCGAACTCCTTCTGGGCCCCGGCTCCTCCGACAGCGTAGGTAATGGTCAGTCGCCGGTTTTTCTTGAATCGGCAGTTTCCCTTTCCGAGGAAGTGCACCACGTTTCGTCCGTGCAGAGGCCAGAAGCGGTCGTTGGGATCGAGGTAGAACAAGCGTTGAGCCGTATCCGCCCGCAGCACATTCAAATTGGCGTTACCCAGGATATCCAGAGGGAAGGGAAAACCGGTCAGGAAGATGCGTTCGTCCGGCACTCCGTAGCTTTTCAGACGCATCACCGCCCGGCCGCAGGGTGCCAGGTAGTGGATGCGGCTGCTCCTCGGGTTCTCCGCTACCCAGGCCCGGCTGATCTCGGCGTCGCAGATGATGCAGTAGATACGACTGTAGCCCGCCTTGTCCGCTGCGATGGCCGGGGCGAGGTAGGAGGTAACCAGGGGAAGGGGTTTGGTATTGATCTTTTCGATCATTCCTTTGCACAGACCCCGGTCGATGAATCGGCTGAGTAGTTTTACCTGGTAGGAGGGGGCGGACATGTCTCGAATCGGGTAGAACGGGGGGATGCTCTGCAGGGCGTCAAGTATGCCGAACAGTGGTTTGCCGATGATCGGGGCCTTGCGAACCCGGGACAGGAACTCATACATGTTGCGCATACGGTTCCAGAGTTTCTTCTCCTCCGGATCGCTGGCAGCGGAGCCGCCCACCGTGATGATTTCTCCCTCGGCAAGATAACGCAGGGGGTGGGTCGCCCGTTGATGACCCAACCCCATGTCTACAGTAGCCACCCAGGCTTTCGGCAACTCCACTACTTGTGCCACCTCTGTGCTCCTCGTAAAATGCGACGATACAACAACTCGGGAGCAACTTCTTCCCGTTGTTGCTCCCTGGCTAGCCTATCGGCAGCCGCAGGTATTGAGTACATTACAATTGTCGGTTTTGGTCCTGTCAAGGAATCAGCTCGGCGACGAAGCGGGCTGTCCGTTGGGGCAGATCGGGTTTACCCTCCTGGTTATGCATGAATTCCACGATCCGAGTCCCCACGATCACTCCGTCGGCGTAGCGACCGAGTTTTTGGGCATCCTCTCGAGTCTTCACACCGATGCCGATACAGATAGGCGTGTCGGTCAGCGATCGGATCAGGCGGATGCGCTGCTCCACCGCTTCACCTGCTTTCAGCTCCAGCCCGGTGATCCCCGCTTGAGGTACGTAGTAGAGGAATCCCGAGGTTGCGGCGATGATCCGTTTCAGGCGATCTTCGGGGGTTAGCTCTGCGGCCAGCAGAACGGTACAAACGTCCCGGTCCCGAGCCAGCTGGAAAAAAACCGGATCTGCTTCCGGAGGTAGATCG